>Ga0335082_10001905_pt1 | contig 22388 bp, 20 predicted proteins | sample Lox_Sample_41_FD_206718 | JGI IMG/M metagenome (GOLD analysis project Ga0335082, IMG submission 206718) | Soil microbial communities from Loxahatchee National Wildlife Refuge, Florida, United States - Lox_Sample_4.1 | ecosystem: Environmental > Terrestrial > Soil > Wetlands | place: USA...
GACGATCCTAGCAGGGGCCGGCGCCGGAGTCAGCGGGGGCGGGTCACGATGAAGAGGACGAGGTCCCAGGCATTGCGCAGGCCCGCCACCAGGAGGATCGCGACCGCCAGCGCCAGGACCCTGGGGCCCGCCTCCGCATCGGCCGCCGCGAGCACAGCCGCGGCCCAGAGGGCGGTGTAGCCCAGGACCGGCAGAAGCCCGTACCAGAGAAGGTCGGCGACGCCCACCCCGCGCCGGCGGACGCGCAGTCCCACGCTTGCGGAATAGGCGAGGCCGAAGACGCCGGCGACCGCCAGAGCTCCCGCGCGCTCGCGGCCCTCGAGCGCCGGCACGAGCGGCAGCGCCGAGACCAGGATCACGGTCGCGAGGTGGATCAGCGTCGGCGTCACGAACTCGCGGATCTCGCCGGCGCGCTCGCGGGTGAGGAACCCCACGCCGATCGAGACCACGACGAACATCGCCCCCACCAGCGTCCCCGCGATGGTGCCGACATAGGCGAAGAACTCGTGCCACTCCTGCAGGCTCTCGGCGGCCGGGCCCATTCGAGAATTGAACCATCAAGACAGCAGAGCACCAAGTTCTCATTAGCGGCGCAGCCGCGGGCTTGCTTCCCTGCGCCCACTGCGAAGCCTCAGCGCCCTCTGCGCGAAAACCTTATCGCGCAGGGGTCGCAGAGGATGCGCAGAGGACACAGAGAAGGGGATTGCGGCTGCGCCGCCAAAGAAAACTTGGTGCCTTGGTGTCGTGGTGGTCCATATTATTCGGGGCACAAGCACAGGAAACCGCATGCGCATCGAGATCATCTGCACCGGCGACGAGGTGCTCACGGGGAAGACGGTCAACACCAATTTCAGCTACATGGCGCAGAAGCTCGAGGACGTGGGCCTCGCCGTGCGTTGGGGAACGACAGTGGGCGACGACCGCGAGACGCTCATCGAGGCATTCCGCCTCGCCTCCTCGCGGGCCGATGCGGTGATCGTCAATGGCGGGCTCGGCCCCACGGTGGACGACCTCTCGCAGGAGATCGCCGCCAAGGCCGCGGGCGTCGAGCTCGTCCTCGACGAGACCTGGCTCCGGCGGATGGAAGAGTATTTCACCCGCCGCAGCCGCATCATGCCGCCCAACAACCGCAAGCAGGCGATGCTGCCGCAGGGCGCGGAGATCCTCGACAACCCCGTCGGCACCGCCTGCGGCTTCGCGCTCGACATCGGCAAGGCGCGATTTTTCTTCACGCCGGGCGTGCCGCGGGAGCTCCGGCGCATGCTCGAGGAGCAGATCGTGCCGCGGCTCCTCAAGCGCAGCGGCAATCCCGCGGCGATCTTCCTGAAGCGCTTTCACTCCTACGGGCTCGGCGAATCCCACGTCGATGCGATGCTCCAGGGCGTGACCGACCTCGTCCCCGACGGCAGCGTGAAGCTGGGCTTCCGCGCGCATTATCCGCAGCTCGAGACCAAGCTTGCGGTCCGCGGCGCGGACATGGACGAGGTCCGCCGCAAGCTCGCGCCGGTCGAGGCAGAGGTGCGCAAGCGTCTCGGCAACTTCATCCTCGCCGAGGACGACCGGACGCTCGAGGGCGTGATCCTCGAGGCGCTCCGGAAGCAAGGGGCGACGCTCGCGGTCGCGGAGACCTTCACCGGCGGACAGATCGCGGCGCGGCTCTTGCCGCTGCCCGGCGCCGAGAGCCTCTTCCGCCGCGGCATCGCCGCGCGCGACCTCGGCCAGATCGGCGCCGCATTGGGCCTCGCGCCCCCGCCCTCCGAGATCGGCAAGGAGAGCGCCGAGGCGGTGGCGAAGGCCCTGCGCGCGGCCTCCGGCGCGAGCCACGCGCTCGCGGTGCTCGTCGATCTCGACGAGGGCGCCGACCGCATCGACCTCGGCGCCACCATCTGCATCGGAATCGCGACCGAGCGCGAGACCGCGGTGCGCCGCTCCCGCATCGTCGGCGGGCGCGACTGGGTGCGGCTCGGCGCGATGGAGCTGGGGCTCGACTGTCTCAGGCGTTACCTGCTGGGCCTGCCCGTCACGGAGCGGATCGATTTCGAGAAGGTCTGACGGGCTGCTATAAGCGCAGCGCCATCGGAGGAGGTGAGCCCATGCTGACGGAGATCGTGAGGGACCGCCGAGCCTGGACGGGCGCGGAGCTCGGGCCCGAGGCGTGGACCCTTGCCATCCCCGAGCCCTGCCTCGAGGAGCTGGAGCAGGCGCTCGCCGCGATCCGGGCGGAGCCGCTGCCGCTCTACCTGCGCCGGCCTGAGGATTTCGAGCTCGCGAGCTGCCGCGCCCTCATGGGCGAGGTGAAGGAGATGCTCGCGGGCGGGATCGGCTTTACGGTGCTGGACCGGCTCCCCGTCGAGCGCTGGAGTACGGACGAGGCGACGGCGCTCTATTGGCTTCTCTCCTCGCTGCTAGCGCGGCCGGTCGCGCAGAAGCTCGACGGCACCATGGTCTATCTCGTGCGCGATACCGGGGCGACGCTGAAGCCCGGCTCGGGCATCAGGCCCACCGTCACCAACGTCGAGCTCGTCTACCACAACGACAACTCCTACAACGAGGCGCCGCCGGAATATGTGGGGCTCTTCTGCGTCACCCAGGCGAAGGAGGGCGGCGTGAGCCGCGTCCTCAACTTCTATGCCGCGCACAATCTGCTGCTCCGCGAGCACGGCAATCTGCTGCCGCGGCTCTACCAGCCCTTCTGGTACGACCGCCATCGCGAATTCTTCCCGGGCGAGCCCGAGACCCATGCGGCGCCGATTTTCGACTATGACGGCAAGCGGCTCACCGCGCGACTGGCGCTCTTGGAGATATGGGGCGGCTACGAGCTCCGCGGCGAGCGGCTTGATGCGGTGGGCGCGGCGGCGCTCGAAGCGATGCAGGAGGTGATGCACCGGCCTGGCCTCGCTGCCGAGCTGCAGCTCCGTCCGGGCCAGATCCAATACGTCAACAACCGCAGCACCGGCCACATGCGTACCGCCTTCGTCGACGGCGAGCGGCCCGAGGAGAAGCGGCTCCTAGTGCGCCTCTGGCTCCGGGACGCCGGGCGGCGGGGATATCGCGGGTAGACCCCACCCTCAGGGTGCTTGCCGCCAAGGGGTTTCGACCCCTAGAGTATAAAGAACGCATAAAAAACTCGTGCCCGCCAGCCCGGCCGGAAGCACGATCCATCAGGGGAGGAACCGATGCCAGTCATGAGACTCTGGACGACCGTCTGTGCCTTGGCCGCGGCCGCGAGCTTCGCGCTCGCCGCCGGAAGCGTCGGCGCCGCCGAGCGCCACTTCACCTTCGGCTACGACCAGCCGCACACCACCGCCTACGGCTATACCGGAGACGTCTTCGCGGCGAAGCTCAAAGAGCTGAGCAAGGGGACGATGATCATCGATCAGTTCCCGGGCGCGCAGCTTGGCCAAGAGCCGCAGATGCTCCAGAAAATCCGCACAGGCGACATCGACTTCATCATAACCGCGACGGCGAACGCCGCGACGGTGGTGCCCGAGGCCGGCGTCCTCTCGATCCACTTCATTTTCAAGGGCGAGGATCACCTGAAGAAGGCGATCAGCGATCCCAAGGTGGTCGACGCCTTCCGCAGGATGGTCAAGGACAAGGTGCAGGGCGCCCAGGTGCTGACCCTCATCACGCTCGGGTTGCGCAATTTCTACAGCAAGAAGGAGATCCACAGCATCGCCGATCTCAAGGGCCTCAAGATCCGCGTACAGGCGACGCCCACGGAGGACACGCTCTTCACCGCCTACGGAGCGCAGGTCGTGCACATGCCCTTCGGCGAGGTTTATACGTCGTTGCAGACCGGCGTCGTCGACGTGGCCGAGAACGGCATCAATGTCTACCTCTCGAACAAGCACTACGAGGTGGCGCCGGTGATGTCGATGTCCGAGCACGAGGCGAACGCCAACTGCATCTGGGTCAGCGACAAGGCCTGGGGCAGCTTCTCGGACGAGGAGAAGAAATGGGTGCAGGCGGCGGCCGACGAGGTCAATCGCCTCGAACCCACCCACGCCCTCATGCTCGAGCACGAGTCGATGGAAAAGCTCCAGAAAATGGGCGTCAAGTTCGTCAAGGACGTCGACAAGAGCGGGTTCATCAAGATCGCAGAGCCGATCCAGGACAAGATCGCGGGCGAGCTTGGCCCGCACGCTGTCGAGATCCTCAAGCTCGTGCGCGAGGTGAAGTAGCCGAGCCGGACAAATCCGTTTGAGCCCCGCGGCTTCGCGCCCCTCTCCTCCCGCTCGGGGAGGGGCGCGGGCGACGGTTCCGGCGAGGAAGCCGAGCCGCCTCGTCCTGGAGACGCAGCGCCATCTCAAATGGCGCCTGCTCGACCCGCTCGAGGCGATCACAATGGTCCTATGCGGGATCTGCCTCGCGGGTTTCAGCACCTCGGTCTTCCTCGACGTTCTCACGCGCATCCTCCACGCGCCGTGGCTCTGGCTGCAGGAGGTCACGAGCACCTTCTTCGTCTACGGCACCTTCATCGGGGCGGCGGCGGCGACCCGGCGCAACGATCATCTCTACCTCTCCGCGATCACCGAGAGCATGCACGGCTGGCTCAGGATCGCGGTCGAGACATTCGACCGGCTGGTCGTGCTCGCGGTCGCCTACTGCATGGTCTATTACGGCTACATCAACTTCCTCCAGGGCTTCGGCAGCTTCCGCATGCCCTCGATGACGCCGATCGCCTCGCTCTACGCAGCGATCCCGATCTCGGGCGTCTTGATCGCGCTCTTCACCGTCGAGCAGCTCGTCAATGGCTGGCGGAACGGCTTCGAAAGCAAGGGGCCGGCGCACGAGGAGACCTATTTCGAATGAGTGACGGGGCCCGATGAGCAACGGCTGGATCCTCGTCATCATGGGGCTGCTCTTCCTCGGCCTCGGATATCTCGGCGTCCCCGTTGCCTTCAGCCTGACCGCGGGCGTCCTGGTGGCGACGCTGATGACGCCGATCAGCTTTCCCTCGATCATCGGCCAGCTCTTCAACGGCATCGATACGGAGGCGCTGCTGGCGGTGCCGTTCTTCCTGCTGGTGGGCGAGCTCATGACTTCCGCCAACGTCGTCGGGCGGATGATCGATCTCTCGCAGGCGATGATCGGTCACGTCCGCGGCGGCCTCGCGCAGGTGGTGACGCTCTTCAGCATGTTCTTCTCGGGGATTTCCGGCTCCTCCTCCGCGGACGTGGCCGTGCTCTCGCGAACGCTCGCGGTCTCCATGAAGAAGGAAGGCTACGATCCCGGCTTCACCGCGGCGCTAATAGCCTCGGCCTCGACCATGGCGAACCTGATCCCGCCGAGCATCATGGCGGTGGTCTACGGCGCCACCGGCAACGTCTCGATCGGCGGGCTCTTTCTCGGCGGCGTCGTGCCGGGCGTGCTGGTCGGGCTCGGCCTCATGGTCTACAGCCACTTCTTCGGCCCGATCGGCTTCCTGAAGAAGCGCGCGACTTTCTTCCAATTCGCGGGCGCCGCCTGGCGCGCCTCGATCCCGCTGGTGATCCCCGTGATCATCATGGGCGGCATCCTCACGGGCTGGTTCACGCCGACCGAGGCGGGCCTCGTCGCGGTGGTCTACATTCTCGTGGTGGCGATCCCCGCGCTCAACTGGCGCCACGTCAGCGAGCTCCCGCTCGATTTCGCGAAGGCGGGGCTCCTCTATTCGATCCCGCTCATTACGGTCGCCGCTGCCTCGGCCTTCGGCTGGATGCTGGCCTACCTCCGGGGGCCCGATCTCGTCTCCGATTGGATCACCGTTCGCGCCGGCACCGACCCCGTGACCATCATGTTCCTGCTGGTTGTGGCCTTCGTCATCATCGGAGATTTCGTCGACGCGATTCCCGCGATCATCATCTTCATGCCGATCATCAACAAGCTCACGGAGATCGGCAACATCAACCCTGTCCACATGGGCGTCGTCATCATCGTGACGCTCGCCTTCGGCCTCATCACGCCGCCCTACGGCATCGCGCTCCTGATGGCCGCGAAGTTCGTGGACGTCAAATTCTCGACCGCGCTGGTGCGTTCGCTGCCGCTCTATATCGTGTTCTTCGCGACCATCGCCTTCTGCATCCTCTTCCCGGACGTCGTGCTCTGGATCCCGAAGCACGTGCTGCCGGAATCCGTCGGCTGCTTCAAGGCGCCCGGCGGCACCGGCTACATCTGCCCGAGCTGAGAGCTGTCAGCCGACAGCCTTCAGCTATCAGCCCGCGAGTCCACGCAGGAACTTGGTCCTTTGCCCCGCTGCGGCGAGCACGAAGGCGAAATCGTTGCCGCCGAGGATGAAGCGCGCGCCCATGGCGATGTATTTGCGCATGAGGTCCTCGGTGTAGACGCCACCCATGCCGGCCCATTTGCCGTGCTTCTTGCAAGCCGCGATCACGCGCTCGTAGGCGGCGGCGATCTTGGCATCGGCGAGGCCGCCGGGGATGCCGAGCTCCATCGAGAGGTCGTTGGTGCCGATCAGGAGCACGTCGATGCCGGGGACGGCCGCGATCGCCTCGGCGTTCTCGACGGCCCTGGGCGTCTCGATCATCACGACCAGGAGGGTCTCGGCGTTGACGATGGACGTAGCCTCGCCGAGCGGCATTGCCGCGAAGCCGAACTGCGCCATGCTGCCGGCGACGGAACGGTGCCCCTGCGGCGGGTATTTGAGGCGATCGACGATCGTGCGGGCCTCCTCGGGAGTATCTACGTGCGGCATGACGATCCCCGCGGCGCCGCTGTCGAGGAGACGTGTCGCGAGCGAGAAGGCGCCGGCGGGAACGCGCGGGATGGGCGCGATCCCCGCATCGAGCGCCGCTACCGCCATCTGGGCCGCCGTGTCGAGGCCGATCGAGCCGTGCTCCATGTCGACGAAGAGCCAGTCGAAGCCCGCGGTCGCCATCATCCGGGCGATGTCGACGGTGCGCGCGAGGCGGACGCCGCAGCCGAGGGCGAGCTCGCCTCTCTTGAGGCGCTCGCGCGCGGGGTTCTTGAAGGCGGTCATGACGGCGGAGTCCTCCCTGGGATGTGCGATGCCTGCTACTCTAGCAGGCGTGACGGCCGACGCGGAATCCCCGACACTGGCCCGGCGCAGGACGGCTGCCGTCCTTGCGCTGGCAGCGGCGCTCGTGCTGGCGGCGCTGCTGGCCGCCGGGTGGGTCGCCCTCGCGGCCCGCGGCGTCGACTTGACCGCGCTCACGGCATCCGAGGTCGAGGACTTCGTCGCGGCCTGGCAACCCTGGAGCTGGGCGGGCTCGATCGCGCTGATGGTGCTGCACTCGTTCCTGCCCCTTCCGGCGGAGTTCATCGCCATCGCCAACGGCATGCTCTTCGGCCCCTTCTGGGGCGTCGTCGTGACCTGGGTCGGCGCCATGCTGGGCGCGATCCTCGCCTACATCCTTGCCCGCGCGCTCGGCAGGCCCTTCCTGCGCTGGGTCGTGCCTCCGCGGCACTGGGCGCGGCTCGAGAATATTCCGGTGGCGGCGGGACCGCTGCTCGCGGTGCGGCTCATGCCCGTCATCTCCTTCAACCTCGTGAACTACGCCGCGGGGATGCTGGGCGTGCCCTGGTGGACCTTCCTCTGGACGACGGCGCTCGGCATTCTCCCGATCGTCGTCGCGATGGTCGTGGTGGGACGCAATCTGATGGCGGCGCCCTGGTGGGTTTGGGCGGGCTTCGCCGCGGCGAGCCTCCTTCTCCTCGCGCTGCCTCGGCTCCGCCGGAGGAGGCCATGACGGGCGGGCGCGTGCATCTGAGCGCCGCCGCCGCCCGCGAGCTCGCGGAAGCGGCGCTTCGGGGGATCGGCTACGACGCCGAGGAGGCGGCGATCCTCGCCGACCACATGCTCGACGCCGCGCTCTGCGGCTACGAATACTCCGGGCTCGCGAAGATCCTGAACCTACCGGAATCGCCGCGCTTCCGCTTGCCGCGCCGGCCGGTCGCGGTGCTGCGGGAGACCCCGGTCTCCCTTCAACTCGACGGCGGCAACCAGCTGGGCATGCTCGCGCTCTACCGCGCGACCGAGATGGCGATCGCCAAGGCCAAGGCCGCGGGGATCGCGGTCGTGGGTCTCGCCGATAGCTGGATGAGCGGGCGGAGCGCCTATTACGTCGAGAAGATCGCGCGCGCGGGACTCGTTGGCATCCATACTGCCAGCAGCTCGCGCATGGTGGCGCCGCTCGGCGGCACGCGCCCCGCCCTCGGCACCAACCCCATCGCGATCGGCCTGCCCTCGGCCGGGGACCCGGTCGTCCTCGACATGGGCACCTCGGCCTTCATGATGACGGAGGTGATGCATCGCGAGCGCCTTGGGCAGGAGCTGCCGGATGGCGTGGCGCTCGGCCCCGACGGCGTCCCCACGCGCGATCCCGCGGCGGCGCGGGCGGGGGCGCTTCTCCCCTTCGGCGGGCACAAGGGATTCGGGCTTGCGCTGATGATCCAGGCGCTGGGCCTGCTCGCGGGCGCCTCGGCGGACCTCGAAAAGGACAACGGCTATCTCTTCGTCGTCTTCAAGCCGGAGCTGCTGAAGCCCCTCGACGAGTTCAAGGCGGAGGTGAGCGCGCTCGTCGCGCGCGTCAAATCCGTGCCGCGCGCCGACGGCGTCGCCGAGATCCGCATCCCCTCCGAGCGCGCGTTCCGGAGCCGCGAGCAGCTGCTGCGCGAGGGGATCGAGATCGACCGCTCGGTCTACGAGGCGCTGCTGCTATTGAAGACGTCGAAATGACTGAGCGAATTCGTCATGGCCGGGCTTGTCCCGGCCATCCACGCGATACAGCGTGCGAGTCCGACCGCGTGGATGGCCGGCACAAGGCCGGCCATGACGGCGACGGCTGAGAAGGGCCGCTTTCCGGAACCATCCCCTTCGGGGTGTTACTCCCTCAGCACCGACTTGTACTCCTCCGCGATCGCGCCCACGGCCGCGACGAAGCCGTCGTAGTCGGCCCTCTCCAGCACGACCGAGAGCGTGAGGTAGCTGCGGCGCGCGCTGTAGTAGCCGCGGGCCATCAGCTCCAGGTGCAGGAGCGCGCGCTTTTCCTCGCAGGCGACGATGTCCTTGGGCGTGCGGATGGGCGCGGTCTGGAAGTGGATGCTCAGGAGCGAGCCGATGCCGGTCGACTGCATCGCGACCCCCTTCTCCTTGAAGAGCGCGTTGAGCCCCGCCTTCAGGCTTTCGCCGGTCGCCGTGAGGGCGCGGGCGGCGTCGGGGGTGTAGATCTCGCTGAGGCCCACGACGCCCGCGGCCATGCTCATGACGTTGTTGTTGAAGGTGCCGGCATGCGCGAGGCTGTCCTTGCGCTTGGGGTCGTAGCGCTCCATGAGGCGCCGCTCGCCGCCGAAGGCGCCGAAGCTGAAGCCGCCGCCCAGATACTTGCCGAAGGTCGTCATGTCCGGGCGGATGCCGTGCGCCTCCTGCAGGCCGCCGGGCGAGAGGCGCGAGGTCATGACTTCGTCGAAGATGAGGACGATGCCGTGCTTCGCGGTGGCGTCCCGGAGCGCCTGCAGGAACTCGCGGCTCGCGGGGATGGCGCCCGAGGCCCCCATCATGGGCTCGAGGATGACGGCCGCGAGCTCGTTCCTGTGCTTCTCGATCAGGCCCACCGTGCCGTCGATGTCGTTATAGGTGCCGACGACGAACGGGATCGGCACGTTGAGCGGAGAGGTGCCGCCGCGGAAGCTGAGGACGCCGCCGTGATAGCCGCTCTCGAAGACGAGGACATGGCTGCGCCCCGTCATCACCCGCGCCGTCATCAGCGCCATCAGGTTCGATTCCGTGCCGGAATTGGTGAAGCGGATGAGGTCGATCGAGGGGAAGCGCGCCTTGACGAGCGAGGCGAGCTCGGCCTCGTAGGCGTTGGGGCCGCCCAAGGCGATCCCGCCCTCGAGGGCGCGCCGCGCCGCCGCCATGATCCTCGGATGGGAGTGGCCGTAGAGGCCCGCGGAATATTCGCCGAGGAAGTCCGTGTAGACATGGCCGTCGAGGTCGATGAGGCGCTGGCCCTCGCCCTTGGCGAAGGCCGCGGGGAAGGGGCTGTAGTGCAGGACGGTCCGCGTGTTGCCGCCGGGCATGGCGGCGGCCGCGTCCTTGAAGCGCTTCTCGCTCCTGGGATTGGCCGCGGCGAAGCGGCGCTCGGCATCGGCAAGGGCGGTCGCGAGATCGTAGTTGACGCGGGTGTCGGGCATGGAGGGGTCTCCCGGGGTGGGAGGGGCATTCTGGGCCGGAGGCCCGCGCTGCGCAACAAGACCACCCTCACCCTCCCGCGTTACGCGCGGGCCCCAACCCTCTCCCACTACGCGGGAGAGGGGCCATACTGTCCCTCTCCCGCCATGCGGGAGAGGGTGGGCCCATTGCGCAGCAATGGGAGGGTGAGGGCAGTGGAGCGGCCGAGCCCTAGCTCGTCTTCATCTCGCCGAGATAGGCCTGCTGCACCATCTCGTTGTCGCGGAGGCTCTTGGCAGAGCCCTCGAGCACGACGGCGCCGGTCTGGAGCACGTAGCCGTGGCTCGCGATCGAGAGCGCCATGTTGGCGTTCTGCTCGACCATGAAGATGCTGGTGCCCTTGCGGTTGATCGCCTGGATGATGTCGAAGACCTGCTCGACATAGGCCGGCGAGAGGCCCATCGAGGGCTCGTCCATGCAGAGAAGCTTCGGCCGCATCATCAGCGCGCGCGCCATCGCCACCATCTGCTGCTCGCCGCCGGAGAGCGTGCCGGCGGTCTGGCCGAGACGCTCCTTGACGCGCGGGAAGAGCTCGAAGACGCGATCGATGTCGGACTCGATCTCGGCCTTGTCGTCGCGGGTATAGGCGCCCATCTCGAGGTTCTCGCGTACGGTCATCCGCGGGAAGAGCCGGCGCGCCTCCGGCACCGGCGCGATGCCGCGGCGGACGCGCTCGGCGGTCGGAAGATTGCTGATCTCCTCGCCCTGGTACGTCACCGCGCCCCGCTGCGGGCGGACGATGCCGAAGATCGTCTTCATGGTCGTGGACTTGCCGGAGGCGTTGCCGCCGAGCAGGCACACGATCTCGCCCTCCCCTACGACGTAGTTCACGGCCTTGAGGACGTGAAGCTCGCCGTAATAGGTGTCGACTTCCTTGAACTCAAGAAGCGGCCGCCGCTGGGGCTGCTGCTGTCCGTCCGAGATAGGCACGCAGGACTTCCTTGTTGCTGTGGACTTCCGCCGGGGTGCCCTCGGCGATCTTCTCGCCGTGGTCGAGCACGATCACCTTGTCGGCAATCTCGTTCACGACGTTGAGCTTGTGCTCGATGAGGACGATCGTGACGCCGCGATCGCGCAGGCCCCGGATCTGGTCCGTGAGCTCCAGCGTCTCCGTCGGGTTCATACCCGCCGTGGGCTCGTCGAGGAGCAGGATCATCGGCTCCGTCACCAGCGCGCGGGCGATCTCAAGCCGGCGCCGGTTGGCGTAGGAGAGCGTGCGCGCCAGATGCTGCACGCGCGGCAGCAGGCGGTTACCGAATATGCCGAGGATCTCGAGCGCGTGCTCGCGCGCTTTCTCCTCCTCGCGCTTGACGCTCGGCGGCCGGATCACCGCGCCGACGACGCCGGTGGAGGTGCGAGTGTGCGTTCCCACCAGCGCGTTCTCCATGAGCGTCATGTTCGCAAAGAGGCGCAGGTTCTGGAAGGTGCGGGCGATGCCGCGGTCGACGATCTCGTCCGCGCTGAGGCCGGTGACCTCCTCGCCCGCGAGCTTGACCGAGCCGGAATCGGGCGCGGTGAGGCCGGTCACGAGGTTGAAGAAGGTGGTCTTGCCGGAGCCGTTGGGCCCGATCACCGCCACGATCTGGCCCGGCATCACCGTGAGGTCGAGGCTGCGCACTGCCTGGATGCCGCCGAAGGCCTTAGCGAGGCCCTCGATCTCGAGGAGCGGCTTCGAACGCTCGACGGGCTTGTGATGGAGCGGCTTGAGCTCGCCCTTGATGCCGCCGCGGGAGGGCACCGCCGTCTGCTGCGCGTGGGAAAGCGCGGTGACGGCTCGCCGCTCGGGGATCAGGCCTTGTCGCCGGTAGAGCATCATCACCACGAGGATGATGCCGAAGATGAGCTCGATCGACTGGACGATGTTGATGGTCTGGAGGAAGGCGATACCCGTGAAATCGCCGAATTTATGAACCCATTGCTCGAGGTCCTGGAGAAACCAGGATTGCAGGAGTTGCAGGAGGAGCGCACCCACGACGACGCCGGCGACGCTCCCCATGCCGCCGAGCACGATCATCACGAGGAGCATGACGGAGACCGGGAATTGGAACATCTCCGGAGTCGCAGTCTGGAGTTTCGCGACGTAGAACGTGCCGGTCATGCCCGCGAAGCCTGCGCCCACGGCGAAGGCGAGGAGCTTGAGTCGCGTGCGGTTGACGCCCATCGCTTCGGCCGCGATCTCGTCCTCGCGGATCGCCATCCAGGCGCGCCCGATTCGCGAGGCCTTGAGCCGCACGCTCACGAATATGAGGAAGACAATGAGGACGAGACCCAGATAGTAAAACGGTGTCGAGAGCACGCCGAAGTTGCCATACAAAGGCAAGTACGGCGGCAGCGCGCCGTTGAGGCCCGCCGCACCGTTCGTGAGGGTAGGTGAGTTGCGCGCGACGATCGGCACGATCTCGCCGAAGCCCAGCGTGACGATCGCGAGATAGTCGCCCTTGAGGCGCAGGGTCGGCGCTCCGAAAAGCACGCCGAAGAACGCCGCCACGGCCGCCGAGACCGGCAGCATGAGCCAGAACGAGACCTGGAAATGCACGTGGTCGGGCTCGACTCCCTCGACGTGGAAGCGCGAGACGAACCCCACGAGCTCAAAGGGCTCCCACCAGTCGCTCCAGACCGGCTGCACCTGGTACGAGGAGAAGATGCCGTAGGTATAGGCGCCGATCGCGAAGAAGGCGGCGTAGCCGAGATCGAGGAGGCCCGCGAAGCCCACGACGATGTTGAGACCCAAGGCCAGGATCGCAAAGGCCATGGCGTTTGCTGCGGCATCGATGTCGCCTTCGTTGGCGTCGAGGATCGGGAAGGCGATCGCGAAGACCAGGATCGCGCCGAGAACGGCGCGACGCCATTCATCGCTGAAGAGACGTTCCCAGAGCGCGGGGATGAGGCTGCGGGTTTGCTCTATCGGAGTGTTTGCCATGGGCGCCGCTCAGGATTTGGTGGGCGCCGCGCGCCCCATGAGCCCGACCGGACGGAACACCAGCACGATCACCAGAATCGAGAAGATGATCACGTCGGTCCAGCGCACGTCGATGATGCTGCCGCCGACGGACTGGATGAGGCCGATCAGAATGCCGCCGACCATCGCGCCGGGGATGTTCCCGATGCCACCGAGAACGGCCGCGGTGAAGGCCTTCAAGCCCGCGGAGTAGCCGATGATGAAGCTCGTGTAGTTGTAATAGAGGCCGAATACCATTCCAGCCGCGCCCGCGAGCGCCGAGCCCAGGAAGAAGGCGGTCTGGACGACCTTGTCGACGTCGACCCCCATCATGCGCGCAGCCTCTTGGTCCTGGGCGGTCGCCTGCATCGCCTTGCCGAGCTTGGTCTTCCGCACGAAATAGTGCAGGCCCATCATGAGCACGAGCGAGACGACCCAAAGGAGGATCTCGCGCAGGCGGATCTCGGCCTGATCGCCGAAGATCAGCGCTGGCGGGATATCCCATTTCGTGGGCGGCAGGGGATTGGCGTAGTTCTTTGTATCTGCGCCGACGCCGAGCAGCACGAGGTTGTAGATGATGTAGGAGAGCCCGATGGTGGTAATCATCGGCGCGGTGCCGGATATGCCGCGCAAGGGGCGAAGCGCCACCCGCTCGATCGCCATGCCGAGGGCGCCGGTCGAGACCATCGTCACGGCGAGCGCGAGCAGTAGCGCGCCGATGAGCGGCAGCCCGTAGAGGATGACGTTCTGGCTCTCCATCCCCAAGGCCTGGAATACCCAGAGCGCGACGAAGGAGCCCAGCATGAAGACATTGAAGTGGGCGAAATTGATGAGCTCGATGATGCCGTAGACCATCGTGAAGCCGAGCGCGAGCAGCGCATACATCGCGCCCAGGCTCACTCCGTTGATGACCTGCTGCGGCAGAATCTGCCAGAAGTCCTCGGGCAGGAGGTTGAAGGCCGCCATGATGATCGCGACGATCGCGAGCACGATCGCAAGCGAATAGCGCCGGAGGAAGCCCAAATAGAACCGCATCTATCTGGACTCCTCCGGCTCGTACTCGAACACTAAGCTATCCTCAGGTCTGCGGGCTCTCTGGCGCGACGCCCAGATAGACCGAGTTGCCGGCTTCGTCATCGACCGGCTTCGCCGGGTTACGCTTGTACTGGTAGACGCTGACGATCTTGGTGACGATGTCGCCGTTCGAATCGAACGTGACCTCGCCTTGGAGTGTCATCACCTTGGACGACTGGATCGCGTCACGGACGTTTTCGCGAGTAATGGGCTTGTTCGCCGCAACGAGCCGCTTGATCGCATCGACGATGACCAGCCCGGCGTCATAGGCGGTGACGGAGTAGTTGTCGGGACCGACACCATACTTCGCCGTGAAGCGCTTCACGAAGTCCTGGACCTTCGGATCCGTCATGAGCTCAGGCGAGGCGTCGGTGCAATACCAGCCCTCGGCGGCCGGGAATCCCACGCCCTTCAGGAAGCTCGCGCCCTTGACGCCGTCGCCGCCCGCCTTCTTGACGTTCGGGATGATGTCGTAGGCCTGCTTCGCGAGCTTCACGCCCGCTTGCGCCACGCCGCCGTAATAAAGCATGTCGGGATTGGCGGCTTTGATCTTGGTCAGGATGGTCGTGTAGTCCGCGTCCTTGGGGTTGAGCTGGTCGCGGCCCAGTACCTTGATCCCGATCTTGGCGGCCTGCTTTTGGAAGCTGTCGGCGATGCCGACTCCGTAGGCGCCGCTGTCGTCCAGCACGTATACCGTCTTCACTCCGAGCTTATCCTTCACGTAGTTGGCCATATTCGGGCCCTGGTAGGCATCGGTCGTGACGGTGCGGAAGTAGACCGCCTTGCCCTTCGGCCGGAACTGAGCGGCCATCGCTGGATTGGTGATGTCGGGGTTGGTCGAGCTCGGCGTGATCGTGGCGAGGTTCGCCTCGCTCAGGATCGGTGACATCGCCTTGCCCTCACCGCTCATCTGCGGGCCGATATTAGCGACCACCCCGGGATCGGCGACGAGCTTCTTGGTGTTGGTCGCGGCCTGCGCGGGGTCGTATTGGCCGGCGGTCGCGGTCCCGCTGTCGTAGACCACGACGTCGATCTTGTAGCCGGGAATGGCGCCGCTGGCGTTCGATTCTTCGATCGCCATCATCGCGCCGTTCTTGATCTTGTTGGCGTCCTCGGCATCGGCGCCCGTGAGCGGGAGCGTGATGCCGACCTTGATCGTCTTGTCCGCGGCCTGCGCGTGCCCGAAGCCGGCGATGCCGACCAGGGCCGCTACGGTCGCGACCGCGGCGGCTTTGATTCCGCCGCTGAGATACTTAAATCGCCTCATGATTTGACCTCCCAAATAGCCTTTGCGGGGCACCTCGCGGCGGTCACATGACTTCCGCGATGTTCTCTGTTGCAAAAACCTTACCATCCTCCGCGTGCATGGGGAAGGTGGCACGGAACGGAAGGCGATTGGCAGTTATAGCTCTTAGGGGACCGGGATTCCCGATTGGTTCTTGCTGCGCTTGCGAGGCCGCGAATTGGTGCTGATCCATCCGCGAGCAGCGTGCCCCGGAAGGTGGCAGAGCCCGATGCGCCGTCTCATTCCCGCAGCGGCCCCTGCCGCGCCGCGGCGATTTCCGCCTTGAGAAGATGGCGCTGGACCTTGCCTCCGACGTTGCGCGGAATGCTCGGCACGCGCACCAGCTCGAATTTTCGAAATCCCGCGTGCGAGAGGACGGCGGCGATGCGGGTCTCGAGCTCGGCATCGACGATGCCGGTCTCCGCCACGGCGACGCAAAGCACCGGCGCGCCGTCGGCGTCGAGATCGGCGCCGACGGCGAATTCCGGGATGCGGACGCGCTTGCGGATCATCTCTTCCAGCGGCTCGGGCATGAATTTGTGGCCCTCGAAATTGAGGATGTCGTCGCCGCGTCCCTGGAGCTCGAGCGAGCGCGGGCCGTGCAGCACGCCTACGTCGCCGGGGTAGAACCAGCCCTCGCGCAGCATCCGCCGCGTCGCCTCGGGATCGTCGATGTAGCCCGCGAACATCGATTCCGTGCGTACCCGGATCCGCCCGAGCTGCCCCGGCGGCAACGGCCGGTCCTGGTCGTCGGTCACCTCGACGGCGACGCCGGGCCAGACGTCGAGATGGCCGCCCGCGCGGTAGAGGCCGCTCGAGCCGATGAAGCCCACCTCGTTGCAGCCGTACATGTCCGAGACTGCGCCGCAGAGACGGGCCACCGCCTCCGCGCGCAAGCTCGGCTGGATCGCGCCGCCGAAGGCCGCGACGACGAGCCCCTCCACCCGCCCGAAGCCCGCGGGGATCTTCGCGAGCACCTCGCGCAGGAAGACCGGCAGCAGAACGACGAGATCGACCGAATAGTGGCTGAGCGCCTGCGCGACCTCCATCCGGTTTTCCCGGACCACGGTCCCGCCCGCGCGCAGGCAGGCACAGACTTGCGCGTAGCCGCCGCCGATGACGAAAGGCAGCGCCGCCATCACGCGCGAGCGCACGCCGAGCCCGTAGAGCCAGATCCAGCGATTGGTCCAGCAATCGAACATCCGCCGCGTCAGATAGAGCCGCTTGGGCGTGCCGGTGGTGCCGGAGGTGCGGAGAATGCGGAGCGCGCTCTCGGCCGGGGGAAGCGGCAGCGGCGCCTCCTCGGCATCGGGCAGGCGCTTCACGCCATCCACCCATGCCTGCGTGATCTCGTGGCGCAGGCGCGGCCGCGCCTCCGGCGGCGGCGGGAACTCCGAGATCAGCAGATCGGCCGCGTCGAGGAGCGGCAGGACGGTCGGCGGCTCGCGCCCGACCAAGGACGTCGTGGTGAGGCCGAGCCGCTCGCAGGCCAGGAGGATCAGCAGGTGGAGATGGGGATTGTCGCAGCCGACCACGACCGTGCCGCCCTGGGGAATTTCGAACTCGCGCATGGCGCGGGTGAATTTCCGGATGTCGCGCGCGAGGTCGTTGTAGGTGACCCTGTGGCCGTCGTCGAGGAACGCCGCGGCGTCCGGCCGCTGCTGCGCGTGGAAGGCGATGTAGTCGGCAGTCATCTGTGTCTCGCGGTGGTCAGGGTCCCGGGAAGACGTCGGCGCCGCCGAGCCAGCGGTCGAGCGCCCGGGGCTCGCGCAGCAAAAGCGCCAGCGCCGCTGTGAGCTCCACCAGATGGCTCGCGAGGCCGAGATCGGCGAGCGCCGCCATCTCGCCGCTGATGAAGCCGGAGGCGACGAGGCGCGGCGTCAAGAGGCTCGGCATCGCCCGGAGCGCGGCGCCGCCGGCCTCGAAATGCCGCTCGCAGTCGCGGACGCTCACGGAGACGAGCGCGCGACAGGCGAGCGGGCGCGCCTCGTAGAGCGAGCAGGTGCCCTCCCGAAGCAGCGGACAGGGCGCCTTGCGCTCGAGCCGCGCCCGGGCGTCGAGTCCATCCAGGGTGTCCGCCCCGTCGAGCACGGCGCGCTCGAGTTCGTGCCGCCGGCCCGCGCGGATCGCAGACGCAAGCCGCGCCGCCTCGAGGGGGGTCGCGCTCACGCTGAGATGGCAGCAGAAGGTGCAGCCGCGCCTGCACTCGACCTGCCGCTCGCGGCGCGCGAAGGCGGGATCGATCGCTCGCTCCTGCGCCAGCCGCGCCTCGAATCCCTCGGCGGCGCGGAGGCCGATCGTCTCGAAGCCAGCTTCGAGCGCACCGGCCGCGCTCGCCTCGAGGAGGAGCTCCCGCACCATCGCGCGCGTCTCCTCCGCGATCTCCGCGAGAAAGCCCAGTACTTCCGTCGAGGGCTCGCCGATCTCCGGCGGCAGCGCGAAGCGCGTGACGGGGATGAGCGGCCGCGCGAGGGCGAGGGCTTTCTGAGCCATGAGGCCGCGGAGTCTCGGAGTGCCGCCGCGGCGCTGTCAAGGCGGTCCAGCGCTAGATCTTGAAGCGCCTCGCCACCTCCGGGGGGAAGAGCTCCTCCGGCGCCAGCAGGCGGTGGCAGACGCCCTGCTCGTGGGCGTAGCGCAGGAAGGCCTCGAGCGTCGTGCGGTTGCGCTCGATGCCATAGGGCCAATATTCGCCGCCGAAGAGCGCCGCGTGCTCGCGGGCGTGCTCGAAATGCCAGGGGATCGGGAAGCGCGAGGCGGTCGCCTCGAAGGCGCGCTGGAGGCTCCGCCGCTTCGCCTCCTCGAAGGCCGTGAGGAGGTTCATCGCAACCCAGGGATGCGCCTCCAGCACCGAGGCCTTGATCGCGACGCAGTGCATGATCGGGAAGATGCCGGTCTCGCGCCAATAGGCCTCCTCGACGGAGCGGAAATCCGCGACGAGGCGCCTGACGCGGGGATCGCCCCCCTCGAAGGAAGCCGGCGGATGCGCGCTCAGCACCGCGTCGATCTCGCCCGCGAGCAGCATGCCGTCGAGCGATTTCCCCTGCGGCCGCTCGACGCCCACGCCCGGCGGAAGTTTCAGCGCCACCTTCTCGGTGCGGCCGGGCTCGTTGACGCCCGCCTGCACCCAGCGGATCTCCGCCAGCGGCACGCCGTATTGATGCTGGAGGAAGCCGCGGCTGTAGATCGCTGCGGTCTGCGCCCATTCCGGGACGCCCACGCGCCGACCCCGGAGTTCGGCGGGCGAGCCGAGCGGCGCGTCGCTCCGAACGTAGATCGAAGAGTGGCGGAAGACCCGCGAGGGAAAGACCGGGAGCGCCGTCAGCGAGGTGTCGCCCTGCGAGCGCAGCGACACGTATTTCCCCATCGCCATCTCCGAGACGTCCCATTCGCGATGGACTGTGAAGCGATAGAAGATCTCCTCGATCGAGAGCGAGAGCGCGGTGAGCGCAATCCCCTCGGGCTTGACGCGCCCCGAGACGAGATCGCGGACGTGATCGTAGTCGCTGATGGCGAGGGTAAGCGGCAGCGGCGGCATGAGGTCTCCATTCTTGCAGCCTCGGCCGGTGGATGTACCATGAACAACGATTTCACCACAGAGGCGGTGAGGCAGTGAGAGGCTGCGTCTCGCGGCGAAGCCGCAATCAATCATCATCGCGCGGGTCGCGCTCAACCGTGATTTCGCTGCGGCTTCGCCGCCACTCTGGAGCCCATCACTGCCTCACTGCCTCACCGCCTCTGTGGTGAAATCGGTCGCGCGACAGTGCTACGATGCCCGCATGGAAATCCTCCCGCTCACCCCCGCGATCGGGGCAGAGGTACGAGGCGTCGACCTCGCGCGGCCTCTCGACGAGGCGACGTTCCGCGGGATCGAGCGGGCCTGGCACGCGCACGGCGTGCTCCTCTTCCGCGGGCAGGACCTCACCGAGGAGGATCAGGTGCGCTTCGCGGGGCGCTTCGGCGAGCTCGGGCAGGTCATCAACAAGCACGGCGGCGTCACGCTGACGCGACATCCCTCGGTGATGCTGGTCTCGAACATCCGCCAGGATGGGAAGCCCATCGGCGCGCTGCCGGACGGCGAGATGCTCTTCCACTCGGACCAGTGCTACGTCGAGCGCCCGTGCATGGCGACCTTCCTCTACGCGATCGAGGTACCGAGCCGGGGCGGCAACACGTTCTTCGCCAACACGACCCTCGCCTGGGAGACGCTTCCCGCGGCGATCAAGGCCGAGGTCGAGGGCAAGAAGGCCATGAACGTCTACGACTACGCAGGCGCGCCGACGCAGCGGAGCGAGAGGCTTCGCGAGGATGCGCCGCGCTACGCCCATCCCGTCGTGCGCACCCATCCCGCGACCGGCCGCCGCGCGCTCTTCGTCAACCGCCTCATGACGCGATATATCGAGGGCGTGCCGCGGCCGGAGAGCGACCGGCTCCTGGCGGCGATCTTCGATCACCAGGAGCAGCGCCGCTTCGTCTACGAGCACGTCTGGCGTCCCGGCGACCTCGTGCTCTGGGACAACCGCTCGACGCTCCACGCCCGCACCGACTTCAGCGCCGCCGAGCGGCGGCTCCTCAGGCGCTGCATCGTGCTGGGCGAGCGCCCGGTCTAGACGAGCGCTTCCGCGCTGTGCGAGCGGCGCACCCCCGCCTCCAGCATCTGCGACCAAGCGTGCGCGAGCGAGCCCTCGAGGTCGATGCCGCGGCAGGCGTCCTCGATCACCACCACGTCGAAGCCCTCGCGCCGCGCATCGAGCGCGGAATAGTGGACGCAGTAGTCGGTCGCGAGGCCCGCGAGGAAGACGCGGCGGAAGCCGCGCTCGCGCAGGTATCCGCCGAGCCCCGTGGGCGTCCGACGGTCGTTCTCATAGAAGGCGGAATAGCTGTCGATCTCGTGCCGGTAGCCCTTGCGCAGGATGAGCTCGGCCTGGTCGACCGCGAGGGCGCGGTGGAAGGCCGCGCCCGCGCTCCCCTGGACGCAGTGGTCGGGCCAGAGCGTCTGCCGCCCGTAGAAGACCTCGATGCTGTCGTAGGGCTTCAGCGGCGGATGGCTGCTGGCGAAGGAGAGATGGCCCGACGGGTGCCAGTCCTGGGTGAGCGCCACATGCGGGAACCGCCGCGCCAGTTGGTTCGCGAGCCCCATGATCTCGTCGCCCCGCGCCACGCCGAGCGCGCCGCCGGGGCAGAAATCGTTCTGCAGATCCACGAGAATCAGGATGTCGCGGTCTGAGAGGTCCATGCAAGGAAAGTAAGCTGTCAGCCGCAAGCTGTCAGCTGTCAGCAAAAAAAGCCACTCTCCTCGCGTCAAGGCCGGGACCAGCCTGGCCATGACGTGAAGGGAGGCCTCATTCAGGTCAACCGACAGCTGACAGCTGATAGCTCATAGCTGACAGCTAACCCATCACTGCGCCGCGGCCGGCCTCTCTGCGGCCATGAGCGCGCGGAGATCCTCCTCGACCAGCGTCTCCTTCTCGAGGAGGAGCCGCGCGCCGCGGTCGAGGATCGCGCGCTTCGCTTTAAGGATGGCGAGCGCGCGGGCGAAGGCGGCGTCGACGATGCCCTTCACGGCCTCGTCGATCTCGCGTGCAGTGGTCTCGCTGTAGGAGCGCGGCTGGAAGCCGACGCCGGGCGCCGTCTCCAGGAAGGGATGCGTGTCGCCCTCGTAGCTGATGTTGCCGAGCCGGTCGGTCATGCCGTAGCGCGTCACCATCGCGCGCGCGATGTTCGTGACCTTCTGGAGGTCGTCCGCCGCACCCGTGGAGATCTCGCCGAAGACGACCTGCTCGGCCGCGCGGCCGCCCAGGAGCACGGACATCTTGTTCTCGAGCTCGGGCCGCGTCATGAGGAAGCGGTCCTCGGTCGGGCGCTGGATCGTGTATCCCAAGGCGCCGACGCCGCGGGGGATGATCGAGACCTTGTGCACGGTCTCGGTGCCCGGGAGCGAGAGGCCCACGAGCGTGTGGCCCATCTCGTGGAAGGCCACGACCTCGCGCTCGTGGGGCACGAGGAGGCGGCTCTTCTTCTCGAGGCCCGCGACGATGCGCTCCACGGCCGCGGTGAAGTCGTCGAGCGTCACCGCCTCGGCGGAGCGGCGCGTCGCGATGAGCGCCGCCTCGTTGACGAGGTTCGCGAGATCGGCGCCGGTGAAGCCCGGCGTCAGGCTCGCGAGCTTCTCGGGGTCGACGTCGGAGGCGAGCTTCGCCTTCTTGAGATGCACCTTGAGGATCTGGATGCGCCCGAGCTTGTCGGGGCGATCGACCAGGATCTGGCGGTCGAAGCGGCCCGCGCGCAGGAGCGCGGGATCGAGGATCTCCGGCCGGTTGGTCGCCGCGAGCAGCACGAGCCCGGTCGAGGGATCGAAGCCGTCGAGCTCGGCGAGGAGCTGGTTGAGCGTCTGCTCCTTCTCGTCGTGGCCGCCTGTCATGGGATAGCTGCCGCGGGCGCGGCCCAAGGCGTCGAGCTCGTCGATGAAGATGATGGCGGGCGCCTGCTGGCGCGCCTGCTCGAAGAGGTCGCGGACGCGCGCCGCGCCCACGCCCACGAACATCTCCACGAACTCCGAGCCGCTGATCGAGAAGAATGGCACACCCGCCTCGCCGGCGACGGCGCGCGCCAAGAGCGTCTTGCCGGTGCCGGGCGGCCCCACTAGGAGGATGCCCTTGGGCACGCGCCCGCCGAGGCGGCCGTAGCGGCCGGGGTCCTTGAGGAAGCCGATCACCTCCTTCAGCTCCTCCTTCGCCTCGTCGACGCCGGCGACGTCGTTGAAGGTGACCTTGGTGTCGGTCTCGACGTAGACCTTGGCCTTGCTGCGCCCGATCGACATGAGGCCGCCGCCGAAACCCTGCCGCTCGGCGAAGCGGCGGAAGACGAAGTACCAGACGCCGAAGAAGAAGACCGTCGGC
>Ga0335082_10001907_pt1 | contig 22384 bp, 18 predicted proteins | sample Lox_Sample_41_FD_206718 | JGI IMG/M metagenome (GOLD analysis project Ga0335082, IMG submission 206718) | Soil microbial communities from Loxahatchee National Wildlife Refuge, Florida, United States - Lox_Sample_4.1 | ecosystem: Environmental > Terrestrial > Soil > Wetlands | place: USA...
TGCGCCGAATAAATCGCGCGTTTGGCTCGCATCCTTACTGGTTCTGTACACCTGACGTAGAGCCCGCGTCATCAAACAATCCGCGTTCATCCGCGTGAATCCGCGGCAACGAAGTTACCGGCTAGCCAACCCCCCGGCGGTCTCGCCGCCGTCGAGCGTGAACACGTGCCCCGTAGCGAATGCCGCATCGTCCGACGCAAGGTACGCAAACAGTCCCGCAATCTCTTCTGGCGACGCGTGTCTCCTCATCGGAATCTTCCCATTCACCTCGGCCAGCATCGCGTCTGAATATTCAGCCCGCTGCATCGGCGTGAGTACATAGCCAGGCGCAACGGCGCAGACTCTCACTTTCGGAGCCAGCTCAAGGGCCATTGATTTAGTAAGCTCGATGACTCCAGCCTTGGTAGCGTTGTAGTCGGCATAATATGGATAGCCCATCACTCCATTCGTCGATGCCGTCTGCAGAATCACTCCGCCACCTTGTTCCCACATATGCCTTGCCGCAGTCTGAGCAACGTAAAACACGCCAGTAAGGTTTACCGCGATCACGCGATCCCACTCCTCAGGAGTGATCTCGAGAAACTTATGACGGATGCTAATCCCTGCGTTGTTGATCAGCACGTCAACGCCATCCATGAGCCGGATCGCCTCGGCAAATGCCGCCTCCACCTGCATGAGGTCAGTCACGTCCGCAATGATTGCCTCACCCAAAGCAGGCAGCTCTTGCTTGATCCGCTTGCAAGCCGCGTCATCGCGATCGAGCACACACACATGTGACCCCTCTTCCAAGAATCGCGCCGCGGTAGCGGCGCCAATGCCTGACGCGCCACCGGTCACCAACACTCGTTTATCTTTCAGTCCACGCATGCAGTCTCCTCAGCATCCCTTCGCCCGCACTGCAATCGTATGCGGCACACCGCGCAATTCTTTTATCAGCTCCGCATCACACGGACAGTTGATGTCATAGATCGCGTATCCCATCGTGCCACGCGTGTTCAGCGACTGGCGTTCAATGTTGATATCGCGATCGGCAAGAATGTCGTTGATTGCGCGCAGAATGCCCGGCACATTCTGATGGATGTGCATCAGCCGGTACGATCCTTCTTCGTAGTCGACATGGCATGAAGGAAAGTTCACGCTTAATGTGGAGTCGCCTGTATTCACGTAATCGAGCAGCTTGGCCGACACAAACGATCCAATATTATGCTGCGCCTCTTCAGTTGAGCCGCCGATGTGTGGCGTGAGGATCACGTTGGGCAAACCTTGCAGTGCGCTCTTGAATGCCGCGCCCGACTCAGGCTCTGAAGGGAACACGTCGATCGCGCAGCCCGCAACCTTGCCAGACTTCAGGTGCGCCGCCAGCGCGTCGTGATCCACCACGAACCCGCGGCTCAGGTTCAGGAAGCACGCGCCGTCTTTCATCGCGTCGAATTCTTCTTTTCCGAATAGGTCGCGATTTTCTTTCTTGCCATCGACGTGGAGCGTGACCACGTCTGCTTCCTGTAGCAACTCGCGAAATCCTACAGGGCGCGCATTGCCACGCGCCAGCACGTGCGCGCTGTCATAGAAGATGACCCGCATGCCCATTGCTTCGGCAAGGTCAGAGAGCTGCGAGCCAATCTTGCCGTATCCCACGATGCCAAGCGTAAGTCCGCGCACTTCGTGCGCGCCGGAGGACGACTTGTTCCACTCGCCCTGGTGCATTTGGGTGGAAGCAAGAAAGGTACGCCTCAGGAGCAGGATGATCTCTCCCATGGCCAGTTCGGCCACCGAACGCGAGTTCGAGTGCGGATCGTTGAATACTGCGATGCCGCGTTCGCTTGCAGTCTTCTGATCGATCTTGTCAACGCCAATGCAGAACGCGCCCACGACGACTAGCTCGGATGCGGCATCGAGCACAGGTTGTGACACGCGCGTCTTGGAACGCACGCCAAGAATCGATACGCCCCGAATCTTCTCGGTCAGCTCACGCTCGTCGAGCGCAGGCTTCAGCGACTCGACTTCATATCCCGCGTCGCGAAATACCTGCACCGCGACCGCGCTGATGTTCTCCAGCAACAGTACCTTCAAGCATCCTCCAAGAAGTAATGGGCAAACAAGGATTATATCGAGTCACCAGCTGCGGGCTTCTGGACGACGAGGAAGTGCTGGCAAACTGGCGAAGATCTGCTGAGGTAGTTGGAATAGCCGCCGGGACTGTCCGGGGACCCTGGGGGGTCTCAGGTCGCTTCTTGGCGGCAAAACTGGTCAGAAATGTTCCTGCGGGAACATATCTGCAGTTTGTAAAAGTGTTCCTGCAGGAACACTTTTAGTACGTTAATGTACATACATTTATGTACAACAACATGTAATTAGTCTGGATTGTGTAGCTTGCGGGCTGCCGAAATATCGGCACTGGCAGCCGTAGAGCGTGAAAATACGCCGCTCGAGATGTATCGTTTTGAGACACAGGATTTCAGGGCGAGACTCCAGGATACAGGCTTAATTTGTGCCCTCCGTTATCTTAGAGATGACGGACAAGAACTCAGAATTTGAGGACAATTCCGGCTGAGCCGCGGACGTTGCGGTTTTGGCTTTGATTGTAGAAATCTGTGTGGATCCAGTCGGCTTGAATAAGACGGATACCAATTCCTTTGCGGAGACCGACATCGATGCCTCCGCCGATCATCATGGTGAAAGCAGAGATAGAGGTGCCGTCGGTCTGCTTCATCCCACCGAACAGAGCGTGCACGAATGGCTGGGCGACGGGGAGCCGGGCTTGCAACACTGGTCCGATAGTGTAGGTGTAGACAGATGTGTTGTCTTTGTAGGCACCACTGAAGTCACCCGTGATGCCGAGGATGTGTTTGAAGTTTCCGGTGATCGACGCGTTCCATCCGTTGGCATTGTAGGAAGGCTGGAGATGCGTGAACTGGTATCCGCCAAAGAATTCGATTCGCTGGGCGGACGCGCTCCAGCAGAGAGCGGCCACAACGAAACAGATCAGGATGGTATACCAGATTACTTTCTTCGGGTTGCGCATTATCGGGTTCGGTCTCCCTTTTAGACAGGCCTTCCAGTCATACCTTACAGCTCATCTGGGATGACAATAATGCGCCAAGAGGAACGCCAGAACTGTCATCCCTGACAGGTTTTAGCGATGAAGACAGCGCCGAACCGGCATTGCTGAACGATGTGCTGCAGTTGGGGATCCGATCAGAAGCGGAAGAAGGTTCCGGCGAAGGCTTCTCCCTGAGACGTGGCGCCGCCTCCGACGTGAATCAGACATCCGCCACCGCAGACGAATGCGACATTCGGCGAGGCGAGAACGGGAAGCCATTCGGCCTGGATTTTGAATCCGAGATGGCGAGTGGGGTAGAAACGGATTCCTCCTCCGAGGCCGAAGGAGAATCGCGTGAAGCTGATAGCGGATGTGGGGGATGAAAGATGCGTCCCGCCGATGCTGCCCAGCACATACGGTTTGGCCCATTTGGGCCATTCTTCGATGTACGGTTCATGGCTGAAGTCGCCATGGAACTGATTGAGGACCACACGCTGCTGCGGAGGAGCGGGCGTAATCTCCTCCGTATGGACGTAGGAATCCTGCCGCGCCCAACGGAACTCGACGAGGTCCTCCTCGCGATTAGGCAGCAATCGGAAGCCAAAAGAGAAGCCGACGCTGGGACTGGCATCGAGAACAACGCGAGGATTTGTCCCGGTGACTTGAGGCTCTACGGGAAAGGTCATGCTGGTGCGGTATCCAGCGAACGGGGTGAAATCGAAGCGAAGCGGTTTGGGTTCCGCAGAGTTTTGGGCACTGAGAGCCGGCGAGGACATAACGGCTACCAGCATCGCCACGATAGAAAACGGGCCTGTGATCTGCATTGCGGATTCCTTGCTACCGCTACGCGGAACCTGCCGAGCCGGGCAGCACGCCGTCGCTCTGCATCTGTTTGACAATCAGAGTAACAAGTTCGCGGATCGCCTTGTGCATTTTCTTGGGGTTAAACGTGTCAGTGACGCCGGTCCAGACCAGAATGCCATCCGGTTCGGAGATATAGTAAAGGTTCGTTTCGATGCGAACCTTCTTGTCCTCTTGCAGATAGTCGGGTGAATAGACAACGGGATATACGGTCCGGTAGTAGCCGTAAAAAGTTCCGTAGTACGGATATGGCGTGAACATTGGACTGCCGGGAACGTAGGTGACGGTGTTCTCGATCTTCAGCAGGCGCGAGACGACGACTGCTTCGATGTTGTTATTTCGAATTTGGCCCCGGAGGTAATTGAGGTCGAGTTCCGTCCCTTCCGGGCGGAGAAGAATCGTATTGCCTGGGGTCGCGGTCAATCCTTCGGCTTCGAGTTGAGCCGCCAGGGCGTCTTCGAAATCAGCGCGAACGGCTGTCTTCTGGCTGAGTCCGAGGGCAAGCACATGATGAAACTTTGTTGCAGGTGCCTGCGGATTGCGCCAGCTCATGACGACTTTGCTGGACTTGGCTGAACCGGAAGAGGCGCACAGCAGGAGAGAGATCACGATCGCGCGCAGGTGACGTGATTGCCATTCGATGGTCATCTTTTCATTCTTGCGATTAGCGATCAGGGATGTCAGCTGTTAGGGCTGACAGTTGGATGAGACAGACAGCAGATTCTGTGGAGCGAGTAGAGATGCTTCGACCCCACACAGGATGACAGACGCAGGGGCTAAAGCTCCAGTTTTAAGAGTCGCGGACGCGCCCCTGAAGGGCCGCTCTTCCACCTTGCATCGCTATAACTAGGCGGCTGGCCTCGGATGTTTCTCCCGGGGCGACAGCGGATTCCTCCTTCTTCGCTTCGCGAAGCGTCGGAATGGCAATTGGTTTTGTTGGGCTGATGGCTGACGTCTACAGCGGATGGCCTTTGAAGAAGTAGATCAGCTCGATGATCAGGATCACGACCACCATGAGTTCGAGCACGAAGGCGCGGGACTGGTTGAATTGGTCGATCATGAAGCGGTAGAGGTCTTCGGCCGTGTGGAGCTTTTCCTGGACCAAGTCCTTGTAATCCGGCACTCCGACTTTCTGCGCACAGAGTTTATAGAGGCGTGCGGAGAACATGTCGCTTAAGAATTTGATGGCGTTGTCGGCGCGCTCTGTGAGTTCGTTGACGTCCAACAGAACTGTGTGCAGCTTGGAAGCCGCCCGCGCTGTGCGCCAACGTGACCATGTATTAGTACCTCCTCGTTCGAGGAAGTCGTAGACCTTCTCCAGTTCCACAGTAAGCAGTTCGTCGTAGTGGCGGAACTCGAGGAGCTGGGAGTTGGCGTACTCGAGGAGCTGGACGGCGGTTTCGGCTCCGGCCTGCGTGTCGTAAATAAACGCGGCATTCCATCCGATTACGGCGAGGTCGGTCGGGTAATACGAGATCCGCGACTGCAGGATCTCAGCGCGCTCACTTTCACTAAGCGTGGCGGTCTCTCCGCGAACGACTTGCGAGATATGACTGCGCTGCGTGGCGAGAAGTTCTTCGGCGGTGGGCGATCCGTCGATCTCGCGCACGTGGAAGATGAAATAGTCCTCCTGGAGCCAGTTCTCTTCCTTATAGGGCTTGATGAGAGCGGGAGCGGCGCGCTCGAGGCGCTGCTTGACCACGCGGCTGGCCAGCTTCTCGAACGTGTTATCGGAGGTCCAGCGGGCGGACAGTTCGACGAGCTTCTCCCAGTCGCCTGCGAATGGCAGCTCGAAAAGAAGACTGACGACGCCGTAGTCGTAGTACTTGATCTCTCCGGCAAGGCGCTCGCCGGAATCGAGGACGAGCGGCTCAAGACGATCGACGGCGGGAGGACGCTGGTAGCGGACGTATCCCGGGGCCTGACTGCTCTTAAAAGTGGCCTGAGCATGCCGCGCCTGCAAGAGCTGGCGGATAACGTCGAGGCGGATCTCTTCACAGATGTCGTACTGAATGAGGACGAGGACGGAACCGTGGAGGGGGCAGATGGGGGTAGCCTGCGTCGTCTGCTGGACCTTGACGGAGAGGTCGTGGGCGACGTCGGGGGTAACGATGGTGGTGAGATCGCGGTCCATTTGAGTTCTCAGAGCGTCGGCTGGTGACTTAATTGGCGAACAACTGGTATGCGGGAGACTTGCCAGCTCTGGTATCTATTATCTCAGGAAGGCTGGGGGTTGGGTAATCGGTGTAAGCTATTGATTTAATGTGACTTAATAAGTTATGTTCGGGTTAGACGACGGCTCGATCTGCCCTCCGAGGACGTCTCTTCCGCTCCTACGGAGCTGGTGGAGTTGTGGAGCTTATGTCCCACGACTTGCGTCGTGGGCTGAATTCTTTCGCCGCTTCGCGGCTGACTAGCCGAGGGCGGCTGTGCTCACATGACCCCGCAATCAATGCTTTCGAGTTAAGACCCAGGCTAGGATTCCGCCGGCGGCTAGGGCTGCCACTCCTTTGGCGGCGCGGTTCATCGAGGCATGAATTTCTGTTTCACGCTCGCGGACTAGGCAGGATTCCGGGTATGGATCGTCCCTGTCCAGAGCGCTTGGCTGGAGTGCCATTTGGAGCACCTCGGCCAAGTGTAGGGCGCGGCGGTCGGTGTTTTGGGCGATTTGCTCGCGGCAGCTGAAGCCGTTGGCGATGATGAGCCAGTCTGGGGGAGCCTGGCGAACGGCGGGGAGAAGTTCGAGTTCGCCAATCGCTTGCGAGACTTCGTAGTGTTCACCGCCGTGGAAACCGAAGGATCCGGCCATTCCGCAGCATCCGGAAGCGGGAGCGGTGAACTCGATGCCCAGGCGTTGGAGGAGCGACTCCTCGGCGGTCATCTTCATGAGCGACTTGTGATGGCAGTGGCCATGGACCAGGGCTTTGCGGTTCAGCTGAGGCAAAGTCGCGTTTGGGGCGATTCTCTGTTCGAGGAATTCGCTGAGCAGGAAGGTTTGACGGCTCAGGGCTTGCGCACGGTGATCGTGGGGGAAAAGGTTTGTGAGTTCGTCGCGGAAGACAGCGACACAGCTTGGCTCGAGGCCGACTACGGGAATTCCGGCTTCGATTTCGGGTTCGAGCGTGTCGAGGATTTCGAGGAGCAGGCGCTCGGCCCGGTCGAGCATGCCGAAGTCGTAGAGGGGGCGTCCGCAGCAAAGGTTTGCGCGGGGGACGAGGACACGGAATCCGGCGGCTTCGAGGACCTCGACGGCGGCGCGCGCGGTAGAGGGGAGGAAATAGTTGTTGAAGGTGTCGGCCCAGAGGAGAACAGGGGGAGCATCGACCTCAGTGGCTAAAGCCCCCTCATCTTGCGGCGCGTAACGCGGCGCTGAAGCGCCGCTCTTCCACGGAGATGCAGTCGCACGAGATGGCCTAGCAGTACCATTCGTGCGGAAGAACCATTGTTTGAAGGTTTCGGGAGCGAATGGGGGGATGCGGCGCTGGGCGGGGATTCCGGCTACCAGCTTTGCGATGTCACTCAGGAATGGGAGTTGCGTGGTCAGGTTCACCAGACCGGGAGCATTCGAAGCAAGACTTGCCCAGAGATCGATGTTGCCGAAGGCGTAGGCATTGAGCGGGCGCATGCGGCTTTCGTGATAGTGAGAGAGGAATTCCGCTTTATAGGTCGCTACGTCGACGCTGACGGGGCAATCGCTCTTGCAACCTTTGCAGGCCAGGCAGAGGTCTAGCGAATGTTTGACTTCTTCGCTTTGCCAGCCGTCGCGGATGATCGCGTCGCCTCGGTTGGGGTTCTGGGTCATCTCCCAGAGGAGGTGGGCGCGGCCGCGGGTGGAGTGTTCTTCTTCATGGGTGGCGCGCCAACTGGGGCACATCACGCCACCTTCTTCACGGCGGCATTTGCCGACACCCACGCAGCGCAGCGCGGCATGCGAGAGGCTGCCGTGATCTTGCGGAAACTGGAAGTGCGTCTTCGGCTGCCAAGGCGCGTAGCCGGCGCCGAGACGGAGATTGTCATCCAGTTTATTAGGCTCGATTAGCTTGCCGGGATTCATTTTCCAGTCGGGATCCCAGGCGGTCTTGAATTTGCGGAAGGCTTCCATCAACTCGGGGCCGAACATCTTTGGAAGGAGTTCGGCGCGGGATTGTCCGTCGCCGTGCTCGCCGGAAAGCGATCCGCCATAGCTGACGACGAGGTCGGCCGCCTCTTCGACAAATTTGCGATATTTCGCGATCCCCTCTTTGGATTCGAGATCGAAGTTGAGGCGCGTATGGACACAGGCATGGCCGAAGTGTCCATAGAGCGAGCCTTTGTAGCCGAAGTCGGCCATCATCTTGCGGAGAGAGCGGAGATATCCGCCGAGCTTTTCGGGATCGACGGCGGCGTCTTCCCAGCCCTCCCAATTGAGAGGCTCGCCGGGAACGTGAGAAGTAGCGCCGAGACTGGATTCGCGGACTTCCCAAATTCGTTTTGCTTGTGCGCCTGAATAGAGGCGGACGTTGGGCGGTGTCGCGTTGCGATTGAGAGAATCGATCAGCCTGAGAGCTTGTGCTTCGGCTTCGGAGAGGGTCTGGCCGCCGAACTCGACCATGAGCCATCCAGCGCCGTCGGGAAGGAGAGCGAGGCCTTCGGTGTTGATGCCTTTGCGGCGCTCATAGTAGGCGAGGAGGTCGTCGAAGCCTTCAAGACCAATTGGCTTGTGCGCCATGATTTCGGGGATGGCGTCGGCGCACTGGAAGATGTCGGGATAGGCGACAACCGCGAGCACGCGCTGCGGCGGGCTCTCGACTAGGCGGCAGGTCGCTTCGAGGACTGTCGCACAAGTGCCTTCGGAGCCGACGAACGCGCGAGCGATGTGGAAGCCGTTTTCGGGGAGGAGATAGTTGAGGTTGTATCCGGAGACGCGGCGGGGGATATTGGGAAATTTCTGGCGGATGAGGTCGGCGTATTGATCCGCGATTTGATGGAGGGAAGAGCGGATTTGGATGCTGCGATCTGCGCTCCGTGCGCTCGGTTCGCTCGCTGGACGGGCGAAGGCGCCCATCCCCACGCGATCAGCGTCGTCCCCACAGGATTGGATCAGATCGCGACCAAGCCTCAGACGTGTGCCGTCGTAGGTGACTACTTCTAACTCCTCGATGTTGTCGTCGGTTTTGCCAGCCATGACCGAGTGGACGCCGCAGGAGTTGTTGCCGATCATGCCACCTATGGTGCAGCGGTCGTGCGTTGCGGGATCCGGGCCGAACGTGAGGTGATATTTTTCGGCGGCGTTGCGAAGAGAATCGAGAACGACTCCGGGCTGGACGCGAGCGATGCGGCGGGCGGGATCGATCTCGAGGATGTTCGCCATGTACTTCGAAAAGTCGAGGATGACGGCGACGTTGCAGCATTGTCCGGCGAGAGAGGTTCCAGCCCCGCGACAGAGCAGCGGTGCGTTGAATTCGCGACATAGCGAGATTGCGGCGATAACGTCGTCGGCGTTGCGCGGGAGAACGACCCCGATCGGAACCTGCCGGTAGTTCGAGCCGTCAGTTGCATAGAGAGCGCGGCTCTGGTTGTCGAAGCGGACGTCGCCACGAACGTTCTTGCGAAGGGCCTCGGCTAGTCCGAGAGGATCGGCCAGAGAAGATGAGGCTGGGGCGATATCGAGGGCTTTCATAGAGAGCGAAGCTTCAGGATATAACAACCTCGGCGGCTACAAAGCCGCGTGAGAATTCCCAGACGGCCAGCGAATCGGTGGATCTTATGGGGATCCTTCGACTGCGGTTGGCCTTCGCGCTTTGTGCGAAGTCCAATCCTCGCTCAGGATGACAGTTGGCGGGAGACTGGCGCGTGGCTTAAGTCCGCAACCGACGAGTCGCCGCACAGCTTCGCTAGAATCCACGCCCTGTTCAAAGCAACCACGCGACAGAAGGATCATTTTTTTGCGACGCTGCTGACCTGGAATCTGGAACCGTCGCCGTTGGGCTCGACATTGATTGTGATCACGTTCGGCGGCAGGGCTGAAACAATTGTGCAGTGATGCTCATCGGAAGTGTTGACGGTCGCGTTGGGAAATCTTGATTTATAGAAACTGCATACTTTGTCGACGGGATCGTCGCTCTCAAATTCCGCGTTGACACTGTGAAGGTTGCCCAGCGTTGCGGAAGCTGCGCCGTTCTGGCGGACTTCCGCTCCGGGGTAGATATCGATGCCGAGATCTTTGGCGGCTTGCTCGGGATCTTTTGTACTCTCGACGGTGCCGAATGGAGTCTCTACTTTAACGTGCTCACCCTCCTGTTTTACGTGAGTGTGTTTGGCGATGCGCAGACCGACGAAGGTTAATGCGCCGACGCCGAGGACGCCGATGACGAGGATGACACCGACGATGATCAGGACTATTTTGAGAGCGTTACTGCCGCCTTCAGGAGGCGCTGCTGGCGGCGTCGCAGTAGCAGCTTGATTCGGAGTTGAAGCCGAGACAGTAGGAGAACTAGCCGGAAATGCCGAGGCCAGAATCGGCGCTCCGCACTTGCTGCAGAAGCGCGTCCCCTGAGTAATCGTGGTTCCACATTTATTGCAGAATGCCATAGTTGCCTCGCGGTGAAATTCGTCCTGACGCGCGAGTATAACGCAGGGAGGCGGGTTGCGAGTATCTCGCATCTGGCTCTGTGTCCATCGTAGGGATTCTTCGACTACGCCGGAGTTCCGCTGTGCTCGACTCTGGCTTCGCTCAGGATGACATTTTTGTTGTGGTGACTAATCCCTGGCTAGCTGTAATAACGGGTGCCGTAGTCGAACAGGGACAGGCCTAACAAAAGAATCAGGAAGAAGATTGTGGAGACGACAACCAGTTTCAGGAGCTTCTCGCTGGCGCCTTTGAGGTGCATGAAGAAGAGTGCGACCAGGAGGGCTTTCGTTGTGGCAATGATGAGCGCCAAAGCCGAATTGAAGCGACCGAGGTCGATCAGGGCGGCCCAATAGGTGAGGCCGGTGCCGGCGAGGAGCGCGATCCAGACGGCGAAATAGGTTTTCAGCGGCGATGATTGTGCGTGGTCAGACATTTATTGCCTCAAGATGACAGGTGCGCTGCACGCGAGATCCTTCGCTCCGCCTGAAATGCGGCTCCGCTCAGGATGACGCCAAATAAAAACTGATTGCAGCATCAAATTAATACCTACTGGTGACGGTCAATCAGGTACAGCAACGGGAACAGATAAATCCATACAATGTCGACGAAGTGCCAGTACAGGCCGCCGATTTCGAGCGGCGTGTAGTAGCGCGGCGTGAACATTCCTCGCCATGCTTGTACGAAAAGCCAGGTGAAGATACCCAGGCCGACGATCATGTGCAGGGCATGCAATCCCGTCATGATGAAGTAGAGGGCGAAGAAAATCTCGGCATGACGCGCGTTCGCGTACTGACCGGGATGCCCCGGGATCTCTACATGCTCAAAGCTGAATGAAGCGCCCGGAACGTGGTGCTCGACGAATTTGTCGTGGTACTCGTATCCCTTGATGCCGAGGAATCCGAGGCCAAAGACCATGGTGAGGGCCAGCATCAGAAGCATCATTCCTCGACGGGCCGTGTGGGCTGCCCAGATTGCTAGCACGACTGTCAAGCTGCTGCAAATAAGCACTGCGGTGTTGGCGCCGCCCAACCTCGCATCAATGGAGGTACTGGCGGCAGCGAAATCTCCGAAGTACCAGCCGCGGTAAATCAGGTAAGCGCAGAACAGGCCGCCGAAGAACATGACTTCGGTGCCGAGGAATATCCACATGCCAAAACTGGCAGAATCCTTCTGCTGCTCTTCGGTCGCGAAGTGATGCAGCAGAGCCGGATTGTGGAGACCTTCGTGTGTAGGCGTAGCAGCTGTGCTATCCGACAACGGTGACCTCCTTGTGGCCTGTATCGATCTCGTCGTAGTTGTAAGCTTCCCAGGTCACCACGGGCTCTTCGTCGAAGTTAAAGGTGGTGGGCGGAGACTGCGTCGTCCACTCGAGCCCCGCTGCCTTCCACGGATTATTTGGCGCAGGCTTGCCGTAACGCATCGACCAAAGGAAGTAGATCATCGGCATGAGATATCCGACGGCGAGCACCGTTGCGCCGGCAGTCGAGAGTACATTCAGCACCTGGAACTCGGGTGGGTACTGGTAGTAGCGCCGAGGCATGCCCAGGTAGCCGAGGATGAACTGCGGGAAAAAGGTCAAGTTGAATCCGATAAAGACGATCAGAGCGGCAAGACGAGCCCAGCCTTCTGGGTAAAGCTTGCCAGAAATCTTGGGCCACCAGAAATGCATGCCGCCGAGGTATCCCATGAGCGCGCCACCGACCATGATGTAGTGGAAGTGAGCGATGATGAAATAGGTGTCGTGGACATGCATATCGACGCCCAAGGAGGCTAGAAATAGCCCAGTCAGGCCACCCATGGTGAAGAGGCCGAGGAACCCGAAGGCATAAAGCATGGGTGCGTCGTAGTGGATGGATCCCTTGTAGAGGGTCGCGGTCCAGTTGAAAACTTTCACAGCGGATGGAACGGCCACTGCATAACTGAGGAGCGAGAAGATGAGTGCCGCATAGACGGAAATACCGGCGACGAACATGTGATGCGCCCAGACCAAGAAGCCGAAGACTGCAATGGCGATCGAAGAGAGCGCGACGAAGGTGTATCCGAAGATGCGCTTGCGGGAGAAGCAGGCGATGATCTCGGTGACGACGCCCATCGACGGCAGAATCATGATGTAGACGGCCGGATGGGAATAGAACCAGAACAGGTGCTGGAAGAGCAGTGGATCACCGCCGAGGCGGGGATCAAAGATCCCGAGATGTAATGCGCGCTCAGCGACTACGAGCACGAGAGTGATCGCGATGACGGGTGTTCCCAAGATCTGGATGATGCTGGTGGCATAGTGCGCCCATATGAACAACGGCAGACGCGACCATGTCATACCGGGGGCGCGCATACGGTGGATCGTGACGACGAAGTTCAGCCCCGTAAGGATCGAGGAGAATCCGGCGACGAAAATTGCGAGTCCCGCTTCAATCACCTTCGTGTTACTGAATGCAGTACTGAACGGAGTGTAGAAGGTCCAACCAGTATCGACGCCGCCCGTCAACATGCAGTGCAGCATCATGATTCCGGCGATGATGTACAGGTACCAACTCAGCAGGTTAATACGCGGGAAGGCCAAGTCCTTGGCGCCGATCATGATCGGCACCAGGAAGTTTCCGAGCACTGCCGGAATCGAGGGGATCAGGAAGAAGAAGACCATCACCTGACCGTGCTGGGTGAACATCTTGTTGTAAGTGTCGGCTTGAAGCAGATCGCCCGCGGGTGTGAGCAATTCGAGGCGGATCAGCAGCGCGAAGAAGCCGCCGATGAAGAAGAAGAACGTGATCGAGATCAGATACAGAAGCGCGATACGCTTGTGGTCGGTCGTGAGCAGCCACGAGTCAAGACCGTAGTGCTTATTCAGGTAATTTTCGCGCTCGACTTCTGACACTGTTGCCGTTGCCATAACTATTGCACCTGATTTCCCTTGCCCGCTGCGCCTTCTGAGGCGGACATTGCTGTCTTCGTTCCGGGCTGGCTGGGCCCACCGAGTGCTTTCACGTAGGCGACCAGCGCATTCAGTTGTTCTTCACTGATCAATCCCTGGAAGGTGGGCATAACGGGTTTGAATCCCTTAACCACTTTCGTGCCGGGATCAAGGATCGACTCGCGGAGGTAATTTTCATCCGCGGTGATCAACCGGCCGTCTTCGAGTAGGACGGGCTTCCCGAAGACTCCTTGCAGATTCGGGCCGCGACCCTGCGTATCGGATCGGTGGCAAGTCGCGCAGCCGAGTTCCGCAAAGATCTTCTCGCCGGCGGCGGAGAGAGGACCGTTGTTGGTGCCACTCATCCAGGCTTCGTATTGAGCGGGCTCCATCACAACGACCTCGCCGATCATGCTCGAGTGCTGCGTGCCGCAATATTGGGTGCAGAACAGGTGATACCGTCCTGGCTTGGTCGCTCGGAACCAAGCTACCGTGTAGCGCCCCGGAAGCACGTCTTGCTTCATGCGGAATTCCGGCACGAAGAAGCTGTGGATCACGTCCTGCGAGGTCATGATCAGCTTGACGTCGCGTCCGACGGGGACATGTAGTTCGTTGATCTCGCGCTGACCTTCAGCGTGTTCGAGCTTCCACATCCATTGCTTGGCGACGACGTAGACCTCGGTGGCATCGCGCGGTGGCGTCCGGCTCTGAAAGTAGACGAATGCGCCCCAGCCAAAGATGACCATGAAGACACCGAGAGGGATGATGGTCCAGATCAGTTCCAGCGGAGTAGAACCTTCAACTTGTTCCGCCAGAACACCTTTGCGATGGCGGTAGCGTGCGGCGAAATAGAGCACGGCACAGAAAATGAGCAGCGTCATCATCCCCGATACGATGATCAGGAAGATGAACAGGGCATCGACGTTGCCCGCCATGCTGGAGGCCCTTTGCGGCCACAATGGGAAGTTATCGAACATATCGCTAGTGTTTCAGTCCTGAGTGAGCCAATTCTGATTTGTCCCAGCCCTGGTGCGGAGCGGCGCGGTCCAGACGGATAAGAATGAGGATCAAGGCGCCGATGAACAGAATTGTCAGGCCGCCACCGATCTTCAGCATGTTGCTCACGACCGCGCCATATTTTCCGGCCGCCGGGTCGTAGTGATAGCAGTACAAGAGAACCTGGTCGACAGCGTTGCCGATTTTGCCTGACGAGGCTTCGACCAATCCCATCCGCAGATCTTTGGGCGGAAAATCGACACCGTAGAAGTATCGCGAGATGCGGCCCTGGGGCGTTAGCACCATGATGGCCGTTGCGTGCGCGTACTGATTTTTTGTCGCGTCGTATTGATACTGAAAGCCGACGGCTTTAGTCAGTGCATTGATTGACTCGGGTGGTCCGGTGAGAAAGTGCCACCCAGCAGCGGCGTTGGCACGTCCGTAACGCTTCAAATACTCAGCCTTCTTCTGCGCTGCGAGTTGCGGCGTTTCCTTTGGATTGAAGCTGACGGTGACGACGTCAAACTCGTTGCCGACATCGAACTTGATCATTTTCATCGAGGCGCTGAGTCCGGCAAGGGCCTCGCCGCAGAGCATGGGGCAGTTGTAATAGACGAGATTCAAAATCAGCGGCTTCTTGCCGAAGTAGTCGCCGAGCTTGACGGGACGGCCGGTGTCATCGATGAAGGACAGCTCCAAGGGAACTTGGCCGTCAAGATGTTGCTCGATGCCGACGTTGGTCAGGTAGGGCGGGCGGACGTTGGCCGGGGGCGACATAACGCCCGTGGTCATGGATTGAGCGAAGGCGGTCGCGGCAAACACACTGACGACCATCAGGCGCCGAATGCAGGACAGCAGATTCCTCGTCGCTTTGCTCCTCGGAATGACAAAACCGTTATTCACTTCTATTGCTCTCATCTTCACTGCTTTGTTCCCTTCATCTTTTCCGGCTGCGATTTCGCAGATTGCGTCGTAGCTTCGCCGGATTGCGGATGCACAGGAAGTCCCTTCTGAACGAGGAGATCCATAGCGCGGTCGATTGGAATGCGGATGGTACCGGCATTCTTGTCGACGTAGTCGTAGGTGCTGAGTACGTTTTCCTCGCGTAGGCGAATGTTATTCAGCTCCGTGCGCTCGTTGGTTTCGAGTTGCGGAGCGGGAAAGTTCTGCCGCAAGTATTTTTCGTAGTCTGTACTTTCTGCATCGTTTTGATATTGTTCCGGCAACTTGCGAGTGTTGGTCGGCACATTCGTTGCCAGCGGGCTGACCGCAGGCTGTGTGGCCGCGAAGTGCGCCTCAAGGACGTTGTATAGGCCCTCGACGAGAAAGAAACAGATCACCAGGACGGCTCCGAGCCCGATCAGGAACGCGAACACTCCACCGACGCCGATATCTTTGCGCTCGTAATCGGCGTGGCCGTTGTGTTTCACGGGATGAGTTTCGTTGCTCATGCGTTCTCCGGGATACCTGGCGGGTGCGATTCAAAAACATCTCGCGCCGATACGTCGTAGACCGGCAGCAGCGGCAGCGCGGCAAGGTTACGGCAGAAGAAGAACATCCAGATCGCACCGATTGCGATGGGCACGACGATGTCTGCAACGGTGACGGTGAAGTTCTGCGAGAAGTTCGGCTCGATAATCCAAAACAGATCGACAAATCGCATGAACAAGAGCCAAACCGCTAGCCAGACAAGTCTGCGGATATCCCGCTTAAATGGTCGCGAGAGCAGGATGACGAATGGAACACAGAAATGAAACAGAGCCAGGAATAGCGCAACGTATCCCCAACCGCCATTGAGACGCTTCAAATAGAAGGTGATTTCGTGCGGGAGATTCCCTGCCCAAATGATGAGCCACTGCGAAAAGCTGAAGTAAGCCCAGACCATGATGAAAGTGAGCGTCCATTTACCGTGGTCGTGGACGAAGTCGGGCTTGAGCATCTCGGACATCGGTTTGTACTTCACCAGGATGCGCTCGACTACGATGGCGAAACAGATGGCGGAGAGCAGTTCACCGGCAAGGATGATCAGACCGAAAATCGTCGAAATCCAGCTTGGATCCAGCGACATCACCCAATCAATCACCGCGAACGTAATCGTGAAGGCGTAGAGAATGAGGCCTGGTCCGGCTACAGCTTTGAACTTCTGCGTGTTGTCAGGAGCATTCGGCTTATCCGTCTGCTTCGACCACATCGAGAGCAGGAACGAAAGCAAGTTCCAGATCGCGAGATAGATGATCGCGCGGATGATGAACCCGCTGGCATTCAGATAGGCGCCCTTAATGAAGGCATGCTTCTCGAGATGCTCTTTGATGTGCGGATCTTGAATCGCATCGAGTGGCATGAGCCAGGGATAGTTGCGGTGCTGCAGGACGCCGATGATGATCGGAATAAACAGAACAAACATTATGGGCAACGTGCGCATGGCCGCGCCGAGGATGCGACGAATGACCGTGCCCCATCCGCCGCCGGTGAGGTGGCGGATCATGACGATCGCCATGGAGCCGAGCGCGACACCGAGCCAGTCCATGTAGCCGAGGAGGTATCCGCGGTAGAACTCATCGGGGCGCGTGAATGCGAGCGCGAGCGCGCCAATGCTAAAGACTATGCCGATGATCAGCGAACGCTGGCCGATCGTCTTTACGACTGCGGGGGCCGTAAGATCGAGTTGTTTAGGCGCCGCGGTCATTGGTTATCTCGCCTTCTATCGTGTTCTCGTCCAGACTCGATTCCGGTTTGTGGTTCATTTACAACTTGAGGCAAGGTGGCTCCTGATCCGGGCTCAGCGAATTTCGGGGGCTCGGAGGGAATCTTCTGGCCTGCTGGAACGTCGGCCTGGGTTGCGTTCTGACTGAGTTGAAGAGCGCGGATGTAGGCAACAATCTTCCAACGATCCTCGGGCGAAATCTGCGAGGCGTAGTCCGGCATGATGCCGAAGCCGTTCGTCATCACATCGAAGAAGTAACCGAGAGGCGCCTTCTGCAGGCGGGGGACGTGATACGAAGGCGGCATCCTCGAGAAACCGCGGGAGGGGATGAATCCCTGGCCGTCGCCCACGCGCGAGTGGCAGGGCGCGCAGTAAATGTCGTAGCGCTCGCGTCCACGGTCGAGCACTTCCTTTGTGACCGGGAACGGCATGTAGTCGCCGGGATTGGTGCCGATCTTGCCCGTATAGAAGTAAGCGTCGGAGTAGAGTTGGCCACGAGCTACCGTGCCTTCGACGGGAGGACGCGCCGAACGGTGGTCAGCATAGAAGTCGCTGTATGAGAGCGGATTCTGGCGCGGTTGCACGTGCATGTCGAGACGGCAAGCGCTCGTAGCAGCAATCGTCACGATGACTGCAAAAACCTTGAACCACAGGGGACACAGAGATCCACAGAGGAAAGCCAGGGTTTTTCGGAGGCGAAGCATTTTAGCTTGGCACCTCCGAGATGGAACGCGGGTTCATGGCCTCGAAGAAGCGGCGCACTTCCGCAGCGTTGTATTTCTTGTCTGACGAGAACACGATCAGGAAGAAGCGATCTTTCGATGCGAACGCAAAGCGCGGAACGTTGAAGACCGGGTGGTACGGCATGGGCAGGCCATTGAGCGCCAACATGCCAAGCACGGCCGAAATTCCGGCAAACAGAATCGTCATTTCGAATGTGATCACAATGAATGCGGGCCAGGAATGCGGAGGCTTGCCACCGATATTCAAGGGGTAATCGACCGCGTTCATCCAGTACTGCATCAGGTAGCCAGTGCACCCGCCAATGATGCCGCCGATCAGGACGACGAGTGGAACCTCGTCGTGATGAAATCCGATTTCCTCAGCGAGGCCCTCGATCGGAAAAGGACTATAAGCGTCGATCTTCTTGTAACCGGCTTCGTGTGTCTTCTTCGCAGCGTCGACTAGCGCCTGCGCCGAATCGAATTCGGCCATGATGCCGTAGATGGGATCGCGCTTCGCCATTACTCCTTCACCTCCGCTTCAGGCAGGAGCGTCCGCATCTCGAAAATGGAGATCGCCGGCAGCACGCGCAGGAACAGGAACATGAGCATCAGGAACATCCCGATCGTTCCGAAGTAAGTCATGTAATCCCAACGCGTGGGGTAGTACATGCCCCATGAGGAGTTCAGGAAGTCGCGGTGCAGGCTGACGACCACGATGATGAAGCGCTCGAGCCACATGCCGACGAGAATGACGCCAGAGATAAAGAACAGGGCAACGGGACTCGTGCGGAGTTTTCGAATCCAGAGCACCTGCGGGACAAAAATGTTGCACGTGAGCAGCGACCAGTACCAGAAGGCATAAGGTCCGTGGAGGCGGTTCCAAAGGGTGAAGGCATCGTATCGGTCGCCGCTATACCATCCCATGAACGCCTCGACGCCATATCCATAAGCGACGATAAGCCCAGTGGCGAGCATAACCTTCGCGGAGTTCTGTAGGTGGCGTTCCGTGATGAAATCTTCCAGGCCGTAGACCTTTCGGATCGGGATGGCGAGCATGAGCACCATCGCGAAACCAGAGTAGATCGCGCCTGCAACGAAGTAGGGCGGGAAGATGGTGGTGTGCCATCCGGGCACGATGCCGATTGCGAAGTCGAAGCTGACGACGGTGTGAACGGACAGCACGAGTGGCGTCGCGAGTCCGGCGAGCAGCAGATACATCGTCTCGTACCGGTGCCAGTGACGGGCCGAACCGCGCCAACCGAACGAGAGCATCCCGTAAACAACCTTCAGCCAGGACTTCTCGGTTCGATCGCGGAGTGTCGCGAAGTCAGGAATGAGTCCGGTAAACCAGAACAGCGCCGAGATCGTGGCGTAGGTCGAGACCGCAAAGACGTCCCACATGAGCGGGCTGCGGAACTGCGGCCACACGCGCATGGTGTTGGGATAAGGGAAGAGCCAGTAGGCAAGCCACGGACGTCCGACGTGGATGGCCGGGAAAATTCCTGCGGCCGCCACGGCGAAGAGTGTCATCGCTTCAGCGAAACGGTTGATCGAGTTGCGCCACGACTGGCGGAGCAATAAAAGAATGGCCGAGATGAGAGTGCCGGCGTGGCCGATACCGATCCACCAAACGAAGTTGACGATCGCGAAGCCCCAACCGATGGGGATGGTCACGCCCCAGATGCCGATGCCTTTGAGAAACAGGTAGCCGATGGCATAAAGCATCATCATCGTGGCCATGAAGCAAAGGCCGAAACCGATGAACCATCCATTGCTGGCCGGCCGGGTCAGGACGATGGCGCTGATTTTCTCGGTGACCGTGCCGAAAGTGTGGCCGGGCGCGATGACGGGAGCGCGTTCGATCTCTGTCGATGTTTTGTATTGCTCTGGCATTCTGTCTCTGGGGCTAAAGCCCCTTTTCTTAGTTGAGCCCTTAACGCGGCCCTAAAGGGCCGCTCTTTCACCTCAATAACCGCGCTTCGCGCGGCGGACAGCCGATGACGACTGTCCCCACATAACCCGGTTCTACCCTTCCAGCGCTGGGTTCGGGTTTTTCACTTCCGCCAAGTACGTTGTGCGCGGACGGGTGTTCAGTTCGCCGAGCAGGCTGTAATTGCGGGCCTGCGCCTTCCACTTCGATACCGCGCTATTCGGATCGTTGATGTTGCCGAAGACGATTGCGCTCGCCGGGCAGGACTGCTGGCACGCGGTCTGCAACTCATCTCCGATGCGGATGTCTTTGCCTTCGCGCACGGTTGCCGTTTCAGTATCGATGCGACGCTCATTGATGCGCTGCACGCAGTAGGTGCATTTCTCCATTACTCCGCGACTGCGCACGCTGACGTCGGGATTGCGCATCATCTTGTATTGCTGCGTCTCCCAGTCCTGGAAAAGAAGGAAATTGAACCGGCGAACCTTGTAGGGACAGTTGTTCTGGCAATAGCGCGTGCCCACGCACCGGTTGTAGACCATATCGTTCAGGCCCTCGGTCGTGTGGCTGGTAGCGCCGACTGGACAGACAACTTCGCACGGCGCGTTCTCGCACTGCATGCATGGAACCGGCTGCATGAATGCCTTCGGATTGTCGCGATCACCCTCGTAGTAGACATCGACGCGCAACCAGTGCATGTGGCGGCCGAGAAGAGTCTGATGCTGGCCGACTACGGGAATATTGTTTTCGGCCTGGCACGCGATGATGCAGTTGTTGCATCCGGTGCACTTGTTGAGGTCGATCGCCATCCCCCACTCGTACTCGTGTTTGTCGTAGTCGTAGTTGGGATACAGCGTGACGTCCTTTGCAGGGCTACCCTCTTCCTCGTTCGCGAAGTCGGGATGCTTTTTGTATTCCTCGAGACTGGTTTCGCGGACGAGCGGACGGTGGTCCCCATCAGGGGTATCCATTGACTGCATGCCCTGCGTGGAGGCGAGATCATAGGTGTCGCCCGTCTTGCGAATCTGAACACCGCCAGCGGTCCAGGGATTAGTAGTAGTGCGGAATTCGTAGGCGTTGAAACCCAGTCCGGTACCGACGCGGCCTGCGCGGGTACGGCCGTAACCGAGCGCGATGCCGACGGAGTTATCGGGATGTCCGGCTTGAATCCAGACGGGGCCTTTGAGTTTCTTGCCGTTGAGTTCGAGTTCGACCACGTCTTTGGTCTGGAGACCCAGGCGGCTCGCCATCTTCGGTCCGATGAGCACGGCGTTATCCCAAGTGAGTTTCGACATCGGCTTGGGAAGCTCTTGGAGCCAGCCGTTGTTCGCGAATTGCCCGTCATAAATCGTGGGGTCGCGGCGGATGTTGAGCTCGATGGCGTTGAGCGGGACCGGAACTCCGCCGGTGGGCGCAACCGCAGCCCTTAACTGCTTAACAGCAAACCCGGTGTTTTCGATCCAGCCATCATGTAGTGACTTGCGCCAGAACTGCTCGAAATCCCCGCCCGTGTGCTGCTTTTGCCAGTAGGAGCGGACGAGCTCATATCCAGTGGCGTCGCCCTGGCCTGAGAGCATTGCGATAAATTCGATGGCGCTCTTGCCACTATAGAGAGGAGCGATCAAGGGCTGAATGATGCTGACGGTGCCGTCATAGGCGCGGGCATCGCCCCACGATTCGAGTTCATGTGTGGCGGGAACGTGCCACTGGCAGAGTTCGGCGGTTTCGTCCTGATAGAGGCCGTGATGCACGCGGATCGGAACCTTGCCGCTCTTTATGACGTCCGCGAAGTTCAGGTCAGCGGGAGCGTCATACACGGGATTGCCGCCGACGATAATCAGCAGATCAACCTTGCCGCCCTGCATGTCGGCGACGAGCTCCTTGAGCGATTCAGTCTGGTTGATCGGGTTCGCATCGACGGGGTCGGTGTAGAAAACCGTCTTGCCGACGTTGCCCAGCCTCGCATTAGCCGCGTGAGCGAACGCGTGGACGGCCGGGGGCTGATGATCACCCGCCAGAACCACACTGGATCCGGCACTCCTAGCCAAATCGCGCAGTAGCAAGTCGAAGAATCTCTCTCCCCCAGCAGCTACCTGACCGACTTCTCTTTCCCCAAGACCAGAAGGTCCCGACAGAACCGCTGCACACAATTCGATCTCGTGTGCCTGGACGGAGAACCGATGATCCGCCTTCGCTCCCGTTACGCTCGGCGTGCTCTCGATTACGTATAGCCGATTCATGTTGCCGTCGGGATTGCGACGGCTGGCGAAGTCGCGAATGTACTTCGCGTTGCCTGGGAATCCGCCGTAGAGGAAGTCGGCGTCGAGCGAGACGATGACATCAGCTTTCGTGAAGTCGTAGCGTGTCTCGACCGCCTGTCCGAAGGCCATCTTCGCGCCTTCGAGAACGTTGTCGCGGTTGACCGGCTCGTACACGTGCCACTTCGCCTGCGGATAAAGCTTCAGGAAATTGCGAATCTGATAAGCAAGCGTAGGCGAAGAGATCGTGGTCGTGAGAATACGAATGCCCGCGCCTTGCAGCGCCTTTTGCGCCGCAAGCGGTCCGCGAACCGCAGCCATGAATCCCTGCCACGACCGAACATCGCCCATG
>Ga0335082_10001910_pt1 | contig 22375 bp, 21 predicted proteins | sample Lox_Sample_41_FD_206718 | JGI IMG/M metagenome (GOLD analysis project Ga0335082, IMG submission 206718) | Soil microbial communities from Loxahatchee National Wildlife Refuge, Florida, United States - Lox_Sample_4.1 | ecosystem: Environmental > Terrestrial > Soil > Wetlands | place: USA...
AGCCCTTCGTCTGCTCTCCCCCTTCGCCGCCGCGGACGCGGCGCCCCGCGCGGTGCCCACGCTGCTCGCCGCGCACGAGATTCCGCCGGAATACACGGACCGCCGCGGCGACTGGGTCCGCGCGATCGTCGCGGAGATCCTCCCGGCGGCGGCCCGAGAGGGTCTCGCCCGTTTCTGCGACGTCTTCTGCGAGGACGGCGTCTACACCGTCGCCGAGACCCGGCAGATCCTGTCGGCGGCGAGGTCCCTGGGGCTCGGCCTGCGGGTCCACGCCGACGAGCTCGCCCGCTCCGGAGGCGCCCTCGTCGCCGCCGAGCTTCGCGCCGCGTCCGCCGATCACCTGCTGTGCATCACGGACGCCGAGATCGCCGCCCTGGCCTCCTCCGGGACCGTGGCGGTCCTCCTGCCGGGCACCGCCTGGTGGATGCGCAAGCGGCCGGCTCCGGCCCGGGCGCTCATCGCGGCGGGCGTGCCCGTGGCGGTCGCCTCGGACGCGAACCCGGGCACCTGCTGCACCGAATCGCTCGCCGCCGTGGCCCCTCACGCGTGCCTCGACAGCGGCCTGACCGTCGAGGAGACGCTGACCGGCATGACCTTGAATGCCGCGGCCTCGCTCGGGCTCGCCCCTGAAATCGGCTCGCTGGAGCCCGGCAAGCGTGCGGACGTCGTCGTCCTGGACGCGCCCGACGATCGGCACCTCGTCTATCATTGGGGCGTGAGCCTCGTGGCCGCCGTCGTATCGCGCGGCCGCGTCGTCCATCCGCAATGACCGACTTTTCGAAACTCCCGATCGACCGTTTTCTCGGCGCACTGGCCTCGGAGGCCCCCACGCCGGGGGGCGGAACCGCGGCCGCGGTGTGCGGAGCCATGGGTGCGGCTCTGGCGGAGATGGTCGCGGCTTTGACGCTGTCGAAGGAGAAGTTCGCCGAGGCCCATCCCGCGGTTCGGGAGATCGCGAAGGGCGCCGCGGCCGCGCGCGCCGAGCTTCTCGAGCTCGCGCGGGAGGACGCCGTGGCCTACGATCGGGTCGTCGAGGCGCGGCGCCTGCCCAGGGAGACCGAGGCCGAGAAGGCTGCGCGTGCGGCCGCCATCGCGGCGGCCAACCGGATCGCCACGGAAGTCCCGATGCGCACGGCCCGAGCGGCGGTGAGGCTGCTTTCGGCCCTGCCCGAGCTCGTCGAGAAAGGCAACCCGAGCGCGGCCTCGGACGCCGGCTCGGCCGCGCTGCTGCTCGAGGCCGCCGGGGCAGCGGCGTTGTTGAACGTCGGCATCAATCTGCCCGGCGTCAAGGACCCGACCTTCCTCGCCGACATGAACCGCCAGACCGCCGAGCTGACCGAGGAGAGCCAGCGGCTGCGCGACAACGTACTGGAGCTCGTGCACAAGAAGTTCTGACCGGGCAATCGGTTACCGAAAAGAGAACGACGGCGAAGAATTTCCTTGACGAGACCGTGCCCGTTTGCTATCCTGTTTTGCATTGATTCGCGCGACACCGAACGGGTCGCGCGATTTTTGTTTTCGGGCCCGCCCTCCTCCGCAATCTCTTCAGCGGCCGTCACTTAGAATCGCGTCTCCATGCCGAAGGCTCGCCCCACGCTCTACCTGGTGGACGCGATGTCGAACATTCACCGCGCCTATCACGCGATTTCGCGCCTTTCCACCTCCGGGGGCCAGCCGACCAACGCCGTCTACGGCTTCGTGACCATGTTGAAGAAGCTCCTGCGGGAGCACGAGCCCGACGCGGTCGCCGCGGCCTTCGACCTGCCCGGCAAGACCGTGCGCCACGAGGCCTACGAGGCCTACAAGGCCGATCGCCCCCCGATGGAGGCCGATCTGGCAACCCAGATCCCGCTCGTGAAGAGGGCCTGCGAGGCGTATCGGGTCCCGATCCTGGAGATGCCGGGTTACGAGGCCGACGACGTCATCGGCACGGTGGCTGCCGAGGCCGTCCGACGGGGCTACGACACGGTCATCGTGACGGCCGACAAGGACATGCTCCAGCTCGTGTCACCCCACGTGCGCGTCTACCACACGGGCCGCGAGCGGTTCCTGGACGAAGCCGGCGTCCGCGACTTCTTCGGCGTCGCCCCCGGGCAGGTCGCCGACGTGCTGGCCCTGATGGGCGATTCCTCCGACAACATCCCGGGCGTGCCACGGGTCGGCGAGGTCACGGCCAAGAAGTGGATCACCGAGCACGGCAGCCTCGACACGCTGCTCGCGCACGCCGACACGATCAAGGGCAAGGTGGGCGAGAGCCTGCGCGAGAACAAAGAGACGGCCCTGCTCTCGAAAAGCCTGGCCCTCATCCGGACCGACCTGCCCGTGACGTTCGATCCCGAGGCCCTGAAGCTGACGCCGCCGGACGCCGCCAGCCTCAAGGCCCTCCTGACGGAGCTCGAGTTCCATTCGCTGGCTGCCGAGGTCGAGGAGCCGGGTCAGGCGCCCGCCTATGAGACCGTTCGGCTGTCGGAGTCGACGGGCTTTGCGGCGTCTGCCGGCGGGCCCCTCGGCCTCGCCCTCCTGACGCATGGCGGCAAGGCGCTTTTCGCCGTCAGCGACGGCAGCCGCGTCGAGATCGCCGAGGAGTCCGCCGACCGGATCATCCAGCGTTTCGCCGGCCTCGACCGGGCCGGCCGCGCGCTGGCCACAGCCGACGGCAAGCCTCTCGACAGGCTCCTCGCCCGCTCGGGCCGGGCCGTCCTCGGCGACGTGCTCGATGCGGGCCTGCTCCAGTACGTGCTGGCGCCGGGCGTTACCTCGAGCGACTTCGAGGTGCTGGCCTTCCAGAGGTTGAAGCAGCGGGTGCTGCCCGACGCCGACGTCTCACCGGACGGAGCGACCCTGCCGGCGGGCTACGAGATCGCGTCGGCCGATCGCTGGCTCGCCGAGCGCGCGGGCGGGGCCGTCCCGCTCTGCCGGGCGCTCTCCGCGGAGCTCTCCGCGCGGCCCGCGCTGGAGAAGGTCTACCGCGAGATCGAGCGGCCCTTGACGCCGGTTCTCGCTCGGATGGAGCTCGCGGGCGTGGCCATCGACACCCGACTGCTTTCCGAGATGTCCGCCCGCATGGAGAAGGACCTGCGCTCGCTCGAGCAGAGGATCTGGGCCGAAGCCGGCGAGGAGTTCAACGTCAATTCTCCGGTCAAGCTCGGCGAGATCCTCTTCACGAAGCTCGGCTATCCCTCCCTGAAGAAGACGGCGAAGACGAAATCGTCCTCGACCGGCGTCGAGGTCCTGACCGAGCTCTCGGAGCGCGGCTACCCCCTGCCGAAGCTCGTGCTCGAGTTCCGCGAGATCGCGAAGCTCAAGGGCACGTACGTAGACGCCCTGCCGGCCCTGGCGGACGCGGAGGGGCGGGTGCACACGACGTTCGCCCAGACGGTCGCCGCCACGGGACGCCTTTCCTCGACGGACCCGAACCTTCAGAACATCCCGGTGCGCACCGCGGCCGGCCGCGAGATCCGCCGCGCCTTCGTGGCGCCCCCCGGCCGCAAGCTCGTCGTGGCCGACTACTCCCAGATCGAGCTGCGCATCCTGGCGCACATCTCGGGCGACGCCGCGCTGATCGAAGCCTTCGAGCGCGGAAGGGACGTCCACGCGGCGACGGCGGCGAAGGTCTTCGGCGTCTCGCCGGACCTGGTCTCTCCGGAGATGCGCACGGCTGCCAAGAGAATCAACTTCGGCCTGCTCTACGGGATGGGCGCCTTCTCCCTCGCAAAGGACCTCGGCGTACCCACCTCCGAGGCGAAAACGTTCATCGAGGCCTACTTCGCCCAGTTCCCCTCGGTCCGCGCCTGCCTCGACGCGGTGCTCGAGCACGCGCGGGAGAAGAAGGAGGTCTCGACGGTTTTCGGGCGCGTGCGGCCGATCCCCGACATCGGCGCCTCCAACCCGAACGTCCGGGGCAACGCCGAGCGCATGGCGTTGAACGCGCCGTTCCAGGGCACGGCCGCCGACGTCATCAAGATGGCCATGATCCGGCTGGACAGGGCGCTCTCCGACCGGGGGATGACGGCGCGCCTCGTCCTCCAGGTACACGACGAGCTCGTCCTCGAAGCGCCCGACGGGGAAGTCGAGAGCCTCGAGGCTCTCGTGCGCGAGGTCATGGAGTCGGCGGCTTCGCTCAAAGTGCGTCTGGCCGTGGACGTCGGCTCGGGTCCAGACTGGCTCTCGGCCAAATAGGCCGTTTCGCTATACTGGCGCCAACTCCATGGTGAAACCGCTTCTGACGACGGCGCTGGCCGCGGCCCTCGCGGGTTTCGCCCGGGCCCAGGCTCCGCCGGCGCCTTCGGCCCGCCCGGCCGACGAGAAGCCGGCCCAGCCGGCCGGCGCCTCCTTCGGCGCGCCGCAGAGGATCACGGACACGGGCATCGCACTGGTGGCGCGTCTGCCCTCGGGCAACCCCTTCGGCGCCGCGGTGGACTCACCGCCCGCCCTCCCCGTAAAGCCCGTGATCCCGAAGATCCTCATGACCGACGAGATGTTTCTTTCGATCCGTGTGGATGCCAAGGGAAAACCCTCCGCATTCAAGAAGGTGCGGGACCCGCTGCCTTCGCTCGCGGCCGACGTCCAGAAGTCGATTTCCCGATGGGTCTTCGATCCGCCGAAAAAGAGCGGCCAGCCCGTCGACACCTGGACCTCGGTCAAGCTCGACCTCTCGATGGAAGTGGACCCTTTGAAGATCGAGCAGATCAGCCTGATGCCCGTCACGAAAGAGACTCCGGTGCCGACGCCCTTCGAATGGCAGCCCACGGCGGCGTGGCTCGACGCGCAGAAGGCCGCTGCCCCCGCCGACGGAACCGTGCCGGTCGAGCAGCTGGACCTGCCGCCTCCGCCGAAGAAGAACCCGTGGTCCGCCGATTCCTACAAGCGGCCCATCACGGTGAAGCTCTGGGTCCACGTGACCAACGCCGGCAAGGTGGATCGCATCGTCCCGATCCAGATCACCGACCCGTTCCTGATCGGCTACCTGAAGAGGGGCCTCTCGACCTGGACCCTGCGGCCCGCTCGCGCCGGCAACGCCAACGTGGAGTCCTGGGACGAGCTCACGTTCTCGGGCACGATCGATTGCTCGATCGAACTCAAGCAGATCGTGTCGCTTCGCAGGACCCTGCAGTAGCTCCCACTCCGCGCCGTTAGCGGAGGATCTCCCGCCTGTCCCCTACCCGGCGCGTCACTTTGGCGGCGTCCAGGTGCTCGAGGAGGGGGATGGCGATCTTCCGCGTGAGGCCGAACATGTCCTTGAACGCGGCGACGTCGAGGGAAGAGAGTCCGGAGCTCTTCAGCCTCGCCGCGGCCTCGTCCACGGCTTCCCGCGCGACGAGCCAGCCTCCGGGCAGGCGCACCAGCGCTCCCTTCTTGACGAGGTAGCCGATCAGCCCGTCCACGACCTTCGGCCGATGCTTCACCTCCGCGGCGACATCGGCCGGCGAGGGCGGGTCGAGGCCCCGGCGCCGGAACGCCTCCAGGATGCGGTCGGAGAGCTCCCGCTCGCCCGAGGCCAGATCCTCGCGGCCCGGCGGCCGGGCCTCGTCGCCCGCCACGCCGTAGGCCCCACGGCGCACGAGAGCGGACTCGACCGCCTCGGCCCACCGGGCCTCGGCGCCCGGCAGCAGGCGCTCGAGGAGGGTTCGCCGGGGCACGCCGACGGACCCCGCTCCCTCCTTCAGGAGTGCGGCGATCTCGCGGGCCGCCTTCTCCGCGAGCGCCGCGACGGCCGGCTCGCCCAGGTAGCGCTCGGGCGAGCGGCGCAGGACGTGGACGAGGCCGGCCGCGACGGGCGCCGCAAGAGCCTCACGAACCTCGGCGGGCGCCACCCCGGCGCGGCGCGCCAGCGCCTCCTCGTCGGCCCCGCGGAAGCGCTGCTGAACGATCCAGAGCGTCAGCCGCTCCGCGAGGCTCCCTTTCTCGAGAACGTCGAGCGGGGCCCGGTTCTGCTCGGCGCGCGCCCGCGTCCACCGGGGGGCCAGCGGGTCGAGCACGACGCCGCCCCCGATCGTTTCGACCGGCGAGAGCCGGCGCAGCACGAAGCGGTCGCCCGGGGCCGCGGCCACCGGCGACGACAGGGCGACCTGCGCCCGTCCCGAGGCTCCCGGCGCGATCTCCGCCGACTCGAGCAGGCGGACGAACGCCCGCGCCTCGGCCGAAAAATGGTGAAAGGAGAAGCGGTCCCCGGCCTTGACGCGCCGCGCCGAGGGCAGAAGCTCCAGGCGGACCGTCAGCAGAGTCGTCGTCGCGAAAGCCTGGGGCGAGGCGAGCGTGACCCCGCGCCGGACGTCGGAGAGCTCGACGCCGGCCAGGTTGGCGGACACGCGCTCTCCGGCATGGGCCACGGCCTCCTCGCGCCCGTGCACCTCCAGCCGCCGCACGCGGACCGGGACCCTCGCCGGCAGAAGCTCCAGCTTCTGGTCGCGCGAGATCGTGCCGGACACGAGGCTGCCGGTCACGACGGGGCCGAAACCGGGGATCAAAAACGCGCGGTCGATCGGCAGGCGCGCTCCGCGGGCATCCCGCTCCGACGCCTCGGCGTCCGAAACGAGCGAGACGAGAGCTTTCTTGAGCTTCTCGAGCCCTTCGCCGGTCCTGGCCGAAACCGCCAGCACCGCGGCGCGCTCCAGGAAGGATCCGCGCACGAGGTCGGCCACGTCGGACATCGTGACCCCGACGAGATCCGGCGGCACGCGGTCGACTTTCGTGACGGCGACGAGGCCCCGCGAGAGGCCGAGCAGTCTCACGATCTCGAAGTGCTCGCGCGTCTGGGGCATCACCGACTCGTCCGCGGCAACCACGAGCAGGGCAGCGTCGATGCCTCCGGCCCCGGCGAGCATGTTCTTGACGAAGCGCTCGTGGCCCGGCACGTCCACGAAGGACACGCGCACGCCGTCCCACTCGGCATGGGCGAACCCCAGATCGATCGTGATGCCGCGCTTCTTCTCCTCGGGCAGGCGGTCGGCGTCGATGCCCGTCAGCGCTTTGACGAGGGCCGTCTTGCCGTGATCGATGTGGCCGGCCGTGCCGACGAGAAACCGCTTCACGGCCGACCATTCTAGGGTCGGTGATACCTTTCCGCTGTGCAGTTCGGCTTCGACAACGACCTGAAGTCGGCGCTCAAGGCCGGCGACAAGACGAAGGTCGCGACGCTGCGCCTCCTGATCGCCGCCCTGAAGAACGAGCACATCGAGAAGGGCCGCGACCTGACGCCGGAAGAGATCGAGGCCGCGCTCCGGCGGGCCGTCAAGCAGCGCAAGGATTCGATCGAGCAGTACGGGCGCGGAGGACGCCAGGACCTCGTGGACTCGGAGAAGGCGGAGCTCGCGATCCTGGAGGGCTACCTGCCGAAGGGCCTGACGGACGAGGACCTGGCGGCGGCGATCCGCGCGATCGTCGCCGAGAAAGGCCTCTCGTCGGGAAAGGACATCGGGCTGCTCATGAAGGAGCTCATGGCGCGCCACCGCGGCAAGGTGGACGGCAAGCGGGCGCAGGAGCTCGCCCGACAGATCCTGCCGTGACCTCGGGCGCGAGGCCGGCCGAGGACGTCGAAGTCAAGCTGCCCTGCGTCGATCTCGACGCCGTCCGAAGGACCCTCAAGGAGCGCGGCGGCCAACCCGTCACCGACCTCCACACGGAAGTCAACGATCTCTACGACGACGCCGAGCGGCGTCTCTCGGCGCGGGGCGCGGCGCTCCGGCTGCGGCTCGCGGCCGGGCGCGCCCTCTTGACCTACAAGGGGCCGGCGCGATTCGTTTCCGGCGTCAAGGCGCGCGAGGAGAGGCAGACGCACGTCGAGGACGCCGAAGAAGCCCGGGCGATTCTGGCAGGCCTGGGCTTTGCCCCGACGTTCCGTTACGAAAAGCGCCGCGAAGAGTGGCTGTTCGAGGGCTGTGCGGTCGCGCTCGACGAGACGCCGATCGGCCGGTTCGTCGAGGTCGAGGGCGAGCCGACTGCGATTCGCCGCGCCGTCAGCGCTCTGAATCTCGACTTCTCGGAGGCGATTCCCTATTCGTATGCCCGCCTCTACCTCGACCGCCGGAGCAAGGACCCCTCCCTTCCTCCCGACATGGTGTTTGCTCGGACTTCGTGAAGGCCTTTCTCCTCGCCGCGGGCCGCGGAGTCCGCTTCCGGCCCGTGACGGCAGCCCTGCCCAAGCCCCTCCTGCCGTTCCTCAACGTGCCCCTGGCGCGCGCCCATCTCCAGAGGCTCAAGGACGCCGGCGTGACGGAAGCCGGCGTCAATCTCCATCACCTCGGACACCAGATCGAGCAGGACCTGTCCGAGCGCCCGGGAGAGCTGCCGAAGCTCTCGTTCTTCCGCGAGACGCAGCTGCTCGGCACCGCCGGCGCCCTCGCCAACGCAGCGAGATTCCTCGCCGGGGACGACGTCCTCGTCGTGAACAGCGACGCCGCGATCGAAGCGGATTTCGGGCGGCTGCTGTCCGCGCACCGCGCCAGTGGCCGCCTGGCGACGCTCCTGACCGTCGAGAACCGGGAGCCCGAGCGGTACACGCCGCTTCAGGCCGAAGGGGACCGCATCACGGCTTTCGGGGCCCGCTGTCCCGCTCCCCTCCTCTACACGGGCGTGTGCGCTCTCTCGGCGCGCGCCCTCGCCCGGATCCCAGGAGGCGAGCGGCAGCTGCTCGCCGATCTCTGGCAGCCCATGCTCGACGAGGGGCTCGACATCGGCTTCGTCAGGCACACGGGACCCTTTTCGGACCTCGGCAGCCCTCGCGATTTCCTCGGCGCTTCGCTTGAAGCGCTCGAGCGGAGTGGGCCCTTTCCGAGGGGCGCCGGCCTCTTCGACGCCGGGAGGCGACTGCTCCGACTCGAGGACTCCCCGGCGGTCGAGGCCTTCGCGTGCGTGCTCGGCAGCGCCTCGATCGGTCCGGGCGCGCGGCTCGAACGATGCGTCGTCTTTCCGGGGGTCGTCGTCGGCGAGGGTGCCCGCCTGACCCGTTGCCTCGCGGCGGGGGGCCGCGTCCCAGCGGGCGCCCGCCACGAAGAGGCCCTGCTCTGGGCCGACGGAGACGGAGCCGCCCGCGCGCTGCCTCTGGCCTGACGCCCTCACTTGCGCCACGCCGTGTCCCCCCGCCGCCAGTAGAGAACGCGGATCTTCGCCGTGCGCCCCAGGACACGCACGACCGCCATGCGGTTGCGCCCGTCGGAGAGGTAGATCGAGCCCGGCGAGGACTCGCCGGCCGGCGAGAACGAGCAGATGTCGGAAGCCCCGAACCGGATCGGGTCCTCGGGGTGGTCGAGGGCGCTGCCCGGATTTCCGGGATCCGGCACGCGACAATCGGCCAGAATCGACGGAAGCACGTCGCGCCTCGCCCACGGCACGTAAACGGGCAGCGGCTTGTCCACACCGCGGGCGATCTCCGCCGTCCTCACGCCATTGCCGTTGCCGTCGCGATACAGCGCCCACTCGTACCGGTTGCCGTTCCGGCGAAACTTCACGCCGACGTGGACGTTGCGGGCGATGGCGTAGGCGCGTGCCCTGTAAAGCGCCGTGGCGGCTTCATACGCGGCCGAGCGCACGGCGACGGCGGCGGAAAGGCTCGCCATCGTCGGAGCCGCCGCGACGATCAGCGCCACGGCCACGGTCATCGCGAGGCACAGACCCACGAGCGACACGCCGCGCATCGGGAAAGGCCCGGGGCCGCCCCTGCGGCCCCGGGCGGGCGCCCTCTTCACCGTCCCTGGCCCACCGGGACGACGGCCGGCTTGGCGCCGGCCGGGGCAGACTTGGCGCGGGTCGACGCCTGCTTGGCGCCGCCCTTGGTCTTGCCGCCGCGCGAGCCGGCGGAGCTGACCTTGCCCTCGAGCGTGGTCGGTCCGGAGACCGTCAGGTAAGGCTTCAGCTGCTCGAAGCGCTTCTCGCCGAAGCCCTTGACCTCCATCAGGTCTTCGATCCGGGCGAACGGACCCTTGGCTTTGCGGTGGTCCACGATGCGCTGGGCCGCCTTGGCGCCCACGCGCGGCAGGTTGGCGAGCTGCTCGGCGGTCGCCTGGTTGATGTTGACCTTCTTGCTCTCGCCAGACGCCGGGTCGGCCGCCAGAGCGATCGAGGCGAACGCGAGGGAAAGAAGGGCCGACAGGGCAGGCCGCAGGATACGAACGTGCATGGAAATCCCCTCCTCTTCAGAATTCGTTTCGTTTGATTCGATGGCGCTTGAGTCGTGTGTGTCCTCATCGGTTGGCCGCGGTCAGGCGTTCTCCATCGGCACCTCCTTTCTGTTGGGTCGGTGCCGATCTCAAGACGCGTGCCCGGCGGAGCGCGGCATGTCAAGTCCTTCGGGCCAGGTCACTTAGGAGATCGGCCCGCAGCCCTGCGCGTCAGCGCCGCTGGATGAATTTCCGTCCCGGAATCGAGCCAACAAGGTCGAGACGCTGGGAGGACAACCACTTACCGGCCAGCAAAGCCGGCTGTCAGGTGTCGAAAGTCTTGTCAGCTAAAAGACTGTCGGGAGGCGAAGATAAACTCGCGCTCCTCATGGCCGGCCGGGAATTCGTCGTGGGCGTGTCGGGGGCTTCTGGCGCGTGGCTGGCGCGCCGTTTCGTGGAGAGGATCCTGTCGGCCCCGGATCTGTCGCGCCTGCACCTGGTCCTGACCGCGGCCGCGCTCAAGGTCGCGGCGAGCGAGCTCGACCCCGGCATCACGAGGGGCGAGGACTGGATCGACGCGCTCGCCCTGCCGGAGCCGTCGTGGAAGCGAAAGCTCGCGCTGCAGGCCAACGACGACGTGGGCGCCTCGGTTGCGTCGGGCTCCTACCCCGTGGCCGGCATGGCCGTGGTGCCCTGCAGCGCCGGGGCCCTGGGCGCCATCGCCAACGGGATCTCGCGGGATCTCTTGCAGCGTGCCGCGGACGTCTGCCTGAAGGAGCGCCGCCCCCTCGTGCTGGCCTTTCGCGAGTCGCCGTACTCCCTCGTCCACATCGAGAACATGCGCCGGGCGACGCTGGCGGGGGCGATCGTGGCCCCGCCGGCCCCGGCCTTTTACATCTCCTCGCCGTCCGTGGAACGCTTCCTGGACGCGTGGTGCGTCCGGGCGGCCCGGCTTCTGGGCCTTGCCGTCGGAGGCGACGACTTTCGCTGGACCGGCGCCGCACCCGACCGCTCCCGCAAGCGCCGCCCGTGACTCGGGCCTCCTTCTTCTCCGGCAGGCTCGCGACGACGCTCGCGATGATCAAGTTTTCGCACACCCTGTTCGCTCTTCCGTTCGCCCTGCTCGCGATGGTGCTCGCGGCCGGCGGCTGGCCGCCGTGGCCGGTCGTCGGCAAGATCCTCGCGGCGATGGTCGGCGCCCGCAGCGCGGCCATGGCACACAACCGGCTGGCGGACCGCGCGATCGACGCGGTCAACCCCCGCACGGCGGACCGGGCTCTGCCCGCGGGCGCGCTCTCGGTGCCGTTCGTGTGGTCGTTCCTGGCGGTTTCGGCCGCCGTCTTCGTCGCCGCCGCGGCCAGCTTGAACCGCCTGACCCTCGCGCTCTCGCCGGTAGCGCTCGCCGTCCTTTTCGGCTACGCCTACACGAAGAGGTTCACGTGGCTCTCCCACTTCGCCCTGGGCCTGTGTCTGGCCATCGCTCCCGTGGGGGCCTGGATCGCGGTTACGGGCTCGCTCGCGCTGCTGCCCGTCCTCATCGGCCTGGCCGTTCTCTTCTGGACGGCGGGCTTCGACATCCTCTATGCCCTGCAGGACGAGGAGTTCGACCGCCGCGCTGGCCTTCACTCGATCCCGGCCCGCTTCGGCGCGCCTTCGGCGCTCGTCGTCTCGGCGCTCTGCCACTCCGCCACCGCGGGGCTCCTGTTCTTGACCTGGCGTCTCTCGGGCTCCGGCTCTCTCTTCGGAGCGGCCCTCCTGCTCTCGGTCGGGGCCCTCGTCTACCAGCACGCCATCGTCCGGCCCGGCGATCTCTCGCGCGTCAACGCGGCCTTTTTCACGGCCAATGGCTTCGTTTCGGCCGTGCTTTGCGCCGGCGGGGTCGCCGATGTGCTGGCGCGCTGACGCCTCCGATTTAGAATCCGTCCATGGCGATTCCGTCCGAAGGCGACGTGAAGCTCCGGCACGTGGCGGTGGACGGCCCGATCGGGGTCGGCAAGACCTCGCTCGTCGAGATGCTCGCGCGCCGCTTCCACGGCACCAAGGTCCTCGAGGATGTGCACAACCCGTTCCTGCCCGAGTTCTACAAGAAGAAGAAGGGAGCCGCCTTCCAGACGCAGCTCTTCTTTCTCCTCTCGCGCTACCAGCAGCAGCGCGAGATTGCGCAGATCGACCTCTTCACGACGCTCGTCGTCGCCGACTATCACTTCCCCAAGGACAAGATCTTCGCGTGCCTGAACCTGGACGACTCGGAGCTCTTGATCTACGACCGGCTCTACAGCCTGCTCGCCGAAACGGTGCCCAAGCCCGATCTCGTGATCTACCTGCAGGGATCGCTCGAGACGTGTCTGAAGCGGGTCAAGAAGGCCGCGCGCTCCTTCGAGAAGGGCCTGACGCCCGACTACGTCTCCCAGCTGATCGAGGCCTACAACTACTACTTCTACCACTACGAGGAGACGCCCCTTCTCGTGGTGGACACCAACGAGATCGACTTCGTCAACCGCCCCTCGGACTTCGACGACCTGGTCGGTCAGATCCAGAAGGCGCGTCGAGGCGTTCAGTATTACGTCCCCGCCAGCTCGCCCAGGTAGCTTCGAGCCGAATCCCCCGCCACGATCTCGCTATAATTCCCCCTGCGCCCTGTCCGGCGGGGATCCGCGATTCGCGGACGCCGACCGGAGGGAAAGGAGCGTTCGATGGCCAGCCTTCAGGAGACCTCCCCCGTCACCGTCCCCTCTCTCGTCGCGGCCAAGGGCAAGGAGCGCATCGCGATGCTCTCGCTCTACGACGCGCCCTCGGCCGCCCTGGCCGACGCGGCCGGCATCGACGCGATGCTCGTCGGGGATTCCCTCGAGATGGCTGTTTACGGCAGGCCCAACACGCTGTCCGCCACGATGGACTCGATGCTCAGGCACTCCCGGGCCGTGGCCGACGCCGCCAAACGCGCCCTCGTCGTGGGCGACATGCCGTTCCTGTCCTTCCAGGCGAGCGTCGAGGAGGCCGTCAAGAACGCCGGCCGGTTCCTCTCGGAAGCCGGCTGCGCCGCCGTCAAGCTCGAGGGCGGCGCACGGTCCCTGCCGGCGGTCGAGGCCATCCTCGCGGCGGACATTCCCGTGATGGGACACGTGGGCCTGACGCCGCAGTCCTATCGCAAGCTCGGCGGCTTCAAGGTCCAGGGCCGCGAGGCGTCCTCCGCGCGCGGAATCCTCGAGGACGCGCGGGCGTTGGCCTCTGCCGGCTGCTTCGCGGTGGTCCTCGAGTGCGTTCCAGACTCGCTGGCCGCCGAGATCACGCGGGAGATCCCGGTCCCGACGATCGGCATCGGCGCCGGCGCCGCCTGCGACGGACAGGTCCTCGTCTTTCACGACGTTCTGGGACTGAACCGGGACTTCCAGCCGAAGTTCGTCCGCCGCTACGCGGATCTCGCCTCGACCATCACCGAGGCGGCCCGCGAGTTCACGCGCGACGTCAAGACCGGAGACTTTCCGAACGCCGAGGAGTCCTTCTCCGAGAAGGCGCACGCCCTCCGGCGCGTGTACTAGGCAAGGCGAACCGAAGTAAGCTTGCCGCCTTTCGGCTAACGGCCAGAGGGGTTCGTGGAAGAGACGCGGGAGCTCGGCCGCCTGCGCGGCCTCGTGGCGGCCGCCCGGGCGAGGGGCCTTTCCGTCGGCTTCGTGCCGACCATGGGAGCCCTGCACGAAGGCCATCTCTCGCTCGTGCGCCGGGCGCGCTCGGTGTCGGGGTTCGTCGTGGTCTCGATCTTCGTCAACCCGGCGCAGTTCGCCCCGGGAGAGGACTTCGAGCGCTACCCGCGCTCGCCCGAACAAGACACCGCCCTGTGTGAAGCGGCCGGCGTGGATCTCCTCTACGCTCCCGACGCGCCCGACTTCTACCCGCGCGACTTTGCGACCTCGATCCGCGTGGCCGGTGTCACCGAAGGCGGCGAAGGGGCGATCCGGCCGGGCCACTTTCCGGGAGTCGCGGCCGCCGTCGCGAAACTCTTTCTCCGGGTCCAGCCCGACATGGCATTTTTCGGCCGCAAGGACCTGCAGCAGGTCGCGGTCGTGCGCCGCCTGATCCGTGACCTCGACTTTCCGGTCGAGCTGGTGGTCGGCGAAACGGTGCGGGATGCCGACGGTCTCGCCCTGTCTTCGCGCAACGCCTACCTCTCGCCCGAGGACCGGCGGCTGGCCCTCGCGCTGCCCCGCTCGCTTTCGGCAGCGAAGGCGCGGGCCGAACGCGGCGAGCGGGATCCTCGTGCTCTCGAGACTGCGACGCGGAAGGACCTGGAAGAGGCGGGCCTCTCGGTCGACTACGCCGACGTCGTCGACGCGGCGACGATGCGCCGACCGGCACGGGTCGAGCCGGGGACGGCGCTCGCCGCCGCGGTCCGAGTCGGGAAGACGCGTCTGATCGACAATGTTTTGCTTCTGGAGGCACCATGAGCACGACGGCCATCCCGGAAAGGACGAACACGACTCTGGACCCCCTCGTTCTCGGCGGCCGTTCGTTCGCGTCGCGCTTGATCGTCGGGACCGGCAAGTACGCAACCTTCCCGCTCATGAAGGAAGCCCTCGAGACCTCGGCCGCCGAGATCGTCACCGTCGCGGTGCGGCGCGTGAACCTGACCGACCGCAGCAAGGAATCCCTCCTCGACTACGTCCCGAAGGGCATGACGATCCTGCCCAACACGGCCGGCTGCTACACGGCGGAAGATGCCGTGCGGGCCGCCCGCCTCGGGCGCGAGGTGGGGCTCTCCGAGTGGGTCAAGCTGGAAGTCCTGGGGGACGAGCAGACGCTGTGGCCCGACAACGAGGCGCTCTTGTCGGCCACGAAGACCCTGGTCCGGGAGGGCTTCGTGGTGTTCCCCTACACCTCGGACGACCCGATCGTAGCCTGTCGCCTGGAGGACGCCGGGGCGGCGGCCGTCATGCCGCTGGGAGCCCCCATCGGCTCGGGCCTGGGCATCCAGAACCCCAACAACATCGCGATCATCCTGGAGCGCGCCAAGGTGCCGGTCATCGTGGACGCCGGCGTGGGTACGGCCTCGGATGCCTGCGTGGCCATGGAGCTCGGCGCGGCGGGCGTCCTGATGAACACGGGCATTGCCGGCGCGAAGGACCCCGTGCGCATGGCCCGGGCGATGCGCGACGCCGTGCGGGCCGGGCGGGACGCTCGCCTGGCAGGCCGGATTCCGAAGAAGCGCTACGCCACGGCCTCCTCGCCCGTCGACGGCGTCATCGGGCGGTGAGACTTCTCCGACCCCCTCTCCCTCCGGGAGAGGGATGGGGTGAGGGGTGAACCGAAGGAACCCTCCCGCTTAGAGGCTCTTAGGCGTGAGTCTTCCCCTCACCCTGCCCTCTCCCGGAGGGAGAGGGTGAAAGCCCTCCCGCTGCGCGTCCCGGCGAAATAGCTCTTGCGCACCCCTCGGGCGCATGCTACGTTGCCGCAGCTTTAAGAAACCCCGCAACACCATTTCGACGTCTTTTATGTTTGTCCTTTCCCCTTCCGTTCGCTCCTGCGGGGAAGCGTGCGCGCGTGCGAAAGGGGGTCGGTCCTAGAGAATGCGTCCTCCCGGCGCGCGGCGCCGGGGGTAGTGAGGTTCGAGTTTTTTCGGTTTTCCTTTTTTGACCCGGCTGCCCGATCGGCGCCGGGCGGGTAACACCCGGGAGATTGTTCAGTTCCATGATGCAGCAATACACGGATAAGAATCTGACGTGCGTCGATTGCGGCGGCACGTTCCTCTTCTCGGCCGACGACCAGGAGTTCTACGCGCGCAAAGGCTTCACCAACGAGCCCAAGCGCTGCAAGCCCTGCCGCGACAAGCGCAAGGCGTCCTCGGGCGAAGGCCGCGAGCGGACCTTTTACGACGTGACCTGCGACGCCTGCGGCAAGCAGACACAGGTTCCGTTCAACCCGACCAACGGCAAGCCCGTCTACTGCCGCGAGTGCTACTCGGCTCGCCGGTCGCAGCAGGCGTACTAATTTCAGCGGGGGACCTTGTGGTCCCTCTGAAGTGAGCGGGGGACCTTGCGGTCCCCCGAGCCCCCTGGCCCAAGGTCACTTCGCATTGGTTTCGGAAGCCCCGGCACCGCCGGGGCTTTTTTGTTATCGTCCTTCGCGACAGATGTCCGTCCGAACCCTTCCGGAGCCCGCTTCCGCGACGAGCCTCGCCGCCTCGATCGGCAAGACGCCCTTGGTCGAGCTGCCCCGCTTTGCGGCCGGAGCCGCCCGGATCTTCGCCAAGCTCGAGTGGTTCAACCCCGGCGGGTCGATCAAGGACCGGATCGCGCTCGCCATGATCGAGGACGCCGAGCGGCGCCATCTGCTCGCCCCCGGGGGCACGATCGTCGAGCCGACGTCGGGCAACACCGGCGTCGCTCTGGCCATGCTGGCGGCGGCCCGCTGTTACCGCTGCGTCGTGGTGATGCCGGAAGGCTACGGGGCCGTCAAGGCCCGGATCATGGAGGCGCTCGGAGCCAGCGTCGTCCGGACACCGGCCGAAGCCCTGATGCGCGGCGCGATCGAGCGCGCGCAGCAAATCGCTCGAGAGACCCCCGGCGCCTACCTGCCCAACCAGTTCGCCAACCCCGTCAACCCGAAGACCCATTTCGAGACGACCGGCCCGGAAATCCTGGCGGCGGCCCCGGCCCCCGTGGACGCCTTTGTTGCGGGCGTCGGGACGACGGGCACCTTCACCGGAGTGGTCCGTTGCCTGAAGTCCCGCTATCCCGGCCTCCTGCGTGCAGCCGTCGAACCGCAGGGCTCCATCCTCGGCGGAGGCCCGCGCGGCTGCCACGAGGTCGAGGGCATCGGGCTCTCCTTCTTTCCCGAGATCCTGGATCGCAGCGTCATTGACGAAGTGATCACCGTGCCGGATGAAGAGGCCTTTGACGCCTGCCGGCGCCTGGCCCGCGAAGAAGGGCTCCTGGTCGGCGGCTCCTCCGGTGCGGCGGCGGCCGGCGCGCTGCGCGTGGCCCGGCGGCTCGGGGAAGGCAAGACCGTCGTCACGATCTTCCCGGACGGCGCGGAGCGCTATCCGTATCAGGGCATCTTCACGAAATGAGGTCTCATGGGCTTCAGCACCGACTGCATTCACGCCGGCAACGAGCCTGATCCCGCCACCGGGGCGGTCTCGGTTCCCATCTACCAGACCTCGACCTACGTGCAGGAGGCCCTCGGAAAGCACAAGGGCTACGAGTACGCGCGCACGCAGAACCCGACCCGCCACGCTCTCGAGGAGAACATGGCCGTTCTCGAGGGCGGGGCCGGGGCCCGCGGGTTCTCGTCGGGCATGGCCGCAATCACGGCCGTCTCGACGTTCGTGAAGGCCGGAGACCACCTCGTCTGCTCCAACATGACCTACGGCGGGACCTACCGCTACTACACGAAGATCCTGGCGCGCTACGGAGTCGCCTTCTCGTTCGTCGATACCTCGGATTGCGAGGCGGTGCGCAAGGCGTTCCGGCCCGAGACGCGCCTCCTGCACCTCGAGTCGCCGACCAACCCCACCATGCAGATCTGCGACATCGCCGCGCTCTCCCGGCTGGCTCACGGCGCGGGCGCCATCGTCGTCGTGGACAACACGTTTGCTTCGCCCTACTTCCAGCGGCCTCTCGCTCTCGGCGCCGACATCGTCGTGCATTCGACGACCAAGTTCTTGAACGGCCACTCGGACTCCGTGGGCGGCATCGCGATCGCGAAGAAGGCCGAGCACGTCGAGTGGCTCTCCTTCGTCCAGAACAGCTCGGGCGCCATCCTCTCCCCCCACGACTCCTGGCTCGTCCTGCGCGGCATCAAGACACTCGTCGTGCGCATGGAGCGCCACGAGTCGAACGGGCGCGCCATCGCGCAACACCTGGCCCGGCATCCGAAGATCCGGAAGGTCAACTACCCCGGCCTTCCGGACCATCCCCAGCACGCGCTCGCGAAGAAACAGATGTCGGGCTTCGGGGCGCTGATCTCCTTCGACCTCGGTTCCTACGAGAAGGCCGCGGCATTTCTGTCGCGCGTGCGTCTCTGCTCGCTCGGCGAGAGCCTGGGCGGCGTCGAGACGCTGATCTCCCACCCGGCGACGATGACCCATGCCTCGATCCCCGAAGAGGAGCGCAACCGCCTGGGCGTCACGCCCGGCCTCGTGCGCATCTCCGTGGGCATCGAGGACGTCGAAGACCTCGTCGCCGATCTGGACGCCGCATTGCAGGCGATTTAGAGAAGTGACGAGGGTCGCGTGACGAGTGCCAAGTGAGGCATCTTGATCAGTGTCCTGCTCCTCTCGCTCGTCACTCGTCACTTGTCACTTGTCACTCCTCCTTCTGACGAGTACCAGCCGACACGGCAGGCCTTTCTCGAGCGGATCAACGCGGCGCGGGCCGCGGCAGGCCTCCACGGCCTGTCTCTCTCCGAAACGCTCTCGATCGTGGCCCAGGAGCGCGCGGTGCAGCTCGCAGCCGGCAAGGGCTCGTTGAAGCCGTCGCCCGACGAAGCCTCGCGACGCGCCCACCTCAAGGGCTACGAGTCCTGGGTGCTGTCGGAAATCGTCGCCGAGGCCGACGGCGATCCGGCCACGGTCGTGTCGAACTGGAGCCAGCCCGGCAATGGCCTGGCTTCCGAAATCCTGGCAGCAAACTACGGCGAGATGGGCCTGGGCGTCTCCTTCTCCCGCCCGGTGCCCGTATATGTCCTGATTCTCTCGCTGTCCTGGGACGACTTTTTCGCCGATGCGACTCGCAGCCTCCGGGATCCGGAAAGCTGGCGCCAGAGAATGCTTGCGGCCGTCAACAAGGAGCGCGCGGTGAAGGGAGTCCCGCCGCTGAAGCGGGAGCCGCGCCTCGACCGCGCCGCCCAGGCGCACGCCGACGACATGTTGAAGAGGAGCTACTACTCCCACGACACACCCGAAGGCAAGAGTGCGATGGCTCGCGTCCAGTCGGCCGGCTACATCGCGTACGAGGCGGGCGAGAACATCGCCCGCGGCCAGTTCTCGATCGATGAAGTCGTCAGGGGCTGGATGGGAAGCCCCCAGCACCGGGAGCACCTGCTCTCGCCGGAATTCATCGACGTCGGGTTCGGCCTCGCCTTCGGCAGGAACTCGACGGGCTACACGATCCTCTGGGTGCAGGACTTCGCGAGGCCGAGGGTCAAGAGCCGCTCGTAGCTCCTCGGCGCCTCTACCGGGCCAGCTCGACCTTCGCACCCTCCGCCAGCTCGATCTCCTGCGGCAGGTAGCGCCCCTGGACCCAGACGATGCGCTGCTTCGCCAGATCCGCCTTCAGGCGATCGACGGCCCGAACCAGCCCTTTCATGCTCGAGACGTCCTCGACGTGCCCCCACTCCCTGGCCAGCGACTGCATCGAGATGCCCCTCAAGGACCAGACGAAAAGCGGCACGCGGATCATGGACAGGTACTGGCGGACCGCCGAGGGGGTGTAGCGGCTGGGATCCACGACCTCGTCGCCCAGCACGAGGACGACGGCTCGCCGGCTCGAGGATGCCGCGGCTTCCAGGCCCGCGACCGCGGTCGCGTCGGCCAGGCGCTCGAGGCCCGGGTACGGGCCCGGGTGCTCGACGCGTGTCAGAAGCCAGTGGATCCCGGCGTCGCTCACGTCGAAGTCGTGCGAATGGTCGAAGAGCTGGGTTCCCGGAGCCGCGTTCTTGACGCTCGTGATCGGCCAGAGGAACCGCAGTCGGTCGCCCTTGTCGAGCGTCATCAACTCGCGCGAAGCGTCGCGGTCGTAGGCCGGCAGGGGGTTCTTGGAGGACACCTCCTGCTTGAGGGTCGTTTTGCCTCCTGTGCCGAGGACCGACAGCGCCGTGGCGACCGTCGGGCCTCTGACGACGCAGAGCAGGACGGGGCCATTCTCGACGGCGGCGACGGAGAGGGGCGCTCCGGTCCGAGTGAACGATTCGGACAGCCCCTCGGGTGTGGGCGCGTCCACGGCCTCCCCAACGCGGATCGGCACGGCCGTCAACTCGCTCGTCGCCACGCTCGTCGTGCCGCCCCCGAAGACCACGTCCGCGCGAGAGCGCACGGCGGGCGTGAACACCAGCTCCACGCTCAGAACGTGCGGCTCCTCCGGGTTGTAGTCGGGCAGCTCCACGCGCCCGGCCTTCGAGGGCGCAAGCGGCTTGCTGTCGAACGTCACCATGACCCTGGCTGGCTGGAGCGACACGAGACTTGCTCCCGAATAGGTCGCCGCGACGGGATTGCCGTTCTTGTCCCGCTCGAGCACGACGTCCACCTCGGCCGGCGGCCGCGGCAGGTTGACCATCTGCCGGGCCGTCGCGACCTCCTTGCCCTGGCCGTCGAGAGCCCGGGCGACGAGCTCGCGGGGCATCAACTCCCGCCCGAAGTCCACCGTCAGCGTCCAGGGCGGGCCCTGCACCCTCCCCGCTTCCTTGCCGTCCATCTCGAGCCGGACCTCGGCCACGGATCCTTCCACCAGGAAGTTCACAGGCACGACGCCTGTGACGAGACCGAGGAAAAGGGTGGCGAAAGCGATCATCGGGGCGCGCCCGGAGTCCGCGCTAGCGCTTCTTGCGGACGGCCTTCCGGGCCCCGGAGACCTTCTTCGCCCGGTCAGTCGTCTTGGTGATCCAGGAGGCGAAGGCCTGCGACGCCTCATCCACCCGGTAAGCAAGGACCTCGGGCAGCTCGTAGGTGTTGAGCTTCTGGATGGCCTCGCGGACGCGGTCGAACTGTCTGGCCGCGGTCTTGATCAGGAGGAGGAACTCGCCGTCGTCGCAGACTCTCCCCTTCCAGCGATAGATCGAATGCACGTTGGGGACGATGTTGACGCAGGCTGCCCGGTGGTTGCGCACCAGCGCGTGCGCGATGTCCAGAGCCTGCTCCTCGGTGCCCACAGACGTCACGACCACGATCAGATCCTGAGACCGCACGACGGCAGATTGAATGCCGCGACCCCGGGGAAGTCAAGCCGGGGCCCGCGTGTTAGCATCGCTGCGGATCTTTGAGCGAGCGAGCGAGCCAACCTCGTGGGGGCGAAACGGTTTCGACGGGGACGAGCACGCGAAAGGTTGCATGCCGAGGCCTCACCTACCTCGTTAAAAGGTGAAAAACGATAGCTGCCAACAACAGCAATCTCGCTCTGGCTGCTTAATTAAGTAGCCTCGCCCGGACGAGAGCGCACCCGCCGCGCTCTTACGGGCGTCGCCAAATGCGGGTGTAGCGGCACCGCGCCCCCGGACGGCGCCGCGAAATGTACGGGGTTGCCCTTGCGCTGTTTTGCCTCTTCTTGAGGCGCCGGGGCGAGAACCAAGAAGAGGCTGAGCATGGAGTGGCCTCTCCCGTGACGCTTCCGGACGCGGGTTCAACTCCCGCCGCCTCCACCAACCCTGGAGGGCCCCGCATCGCTCGAGGATGGAATCCGGCAGCCCGCGAAAGCAGCTCCCGGCCCCGGTCACATTCCGTAGCGGCTACACGGACATGACGCCCGGCCACCGCCGCATCCACTCGCGCCGCTTCGCGAGGCTGCGCCACCCCGGATCGTTGCGGTCGACCTGCGGCGATCGGGCGAGCAGCTGGTCGATGCGGGACTCGAGCGCCCCGGCGACCGCGGAGTCCTCCACGACCAGGAGCAGCTCGGTCTCCCAGTAGCTGGCCGTCACGTCGAGGTTCGCGCTTCCGACCGAACAGACGCGGCCGTCCACGCTGACCACCTTCGCGTGCACGTGGGGATGGAGGACCCCCAGGCGGGCCTCCCAGCCAGGCTGCTCCGGCACCTCGAGCTCGTGGGCTTCGGCGCCGGCGGCGACCAGGTCGTCCATCCGGGAGTGGACGAGCTGGGTCGCCTCCGTTCGCGCGGAGGACCACGGGCCCCCGAACGGCGTCCCCCCGTGCGTCGGCGTGAGGTTGCCGAAGAGCGACCGGACGCGCACGCCCCGCCGGAGCGCCCGCAGGAGGGCACGCTGGATCTCGAGGAGCAGCGGGAACCCGTTGACCGTGTACACGTGCGACTTCGCCGAGTCGATCAGGGCGATGTACGCCTCGAGCGTGCGTGCGTCCCGGAGGCCATGGTGAACGACGACCCGCGCCGCGGCCGTGCCCGCGGCGGGCCTTTCGGATACCTCGAAGGCGGCGCCGCCGGCCGACGTCCACGCGTCGAGAAAGGACCTCTCGAGCGCCGCCACGGCGGGCCCTTCGACCCGCGCCCCGGCGTCGAGCCAGGGGACCTCGCGCCAGAGCGACCGCGCCGTCAGGCGAACTTCCTCGAACCCCGCGTAGTACTCGTGGGAGAGGTTGCGCCCCCCAACGAGCGCGACCT
>Ga0335082_10001913_pt1 | contig 22356 bp, 9 predicted proteins | sample Lox_Sample_41_FD_206718 | JGI IMG/M metagenome (GOLD analysis project Ga0335082, IMG submission 206718) | Soil microbial communities from Loxahatchee National Wildlife Refuge, Florida, United States - Lox_Sample_4.1 | ecosystem: Environmental > Terrestrial > Soil > Wetlands | place: USA: Florida...
TTGTGTCCTACAGCGTGGTGCAACGGACGAGCGAGTTTGGCATCCGCATGGCCTTGGGCGCGCAGCGAGCGGATGTGCTGCGGATCGTAGTGTGGTCTGCGGTGGCGAGTGTGGGGATTGGTCTTGCCGCCGGGTTGGCGCTCAGCTTCGGGTTAGGCGGGATGATTACGCGCTGGGTACAAAACGGAGTGCATGATGCGTCGGTGGTGCTGGGAGTCTCATTGTTGGTGATTGTGGTGTCCGCTCTGGCGTGCCTGGTCCCGGCCCTGCGGGCACTGGCGGTTGATCCCATGACAGCCCTGCGCTGTGAGTAGAAATCTCCGAGGCCGGGATTCTGCCCTCCAGCCTACCACGCTCGGTTTTGTAGCGTCCCGGCGGCTGTCGTGGGGGCGTCCCGCCCCCACTTCGAGGGCAGGATGCCCTCGTGACAGCCGGCAAGATGCCGGCGCTACGCTACTCGTTCCGCAGCGCCGACATCGGATTGACCGTGGCCGCCCGCTTCGCCGGAATGAGGCTCGCGATCAGGGCAGCGGTCAGCAGAAGCACCGCCGCCAGCGAAAAGGTCAGGGGATCGGTCGCGCTGATTCCGAACAGCAGGCTTCCCATCAATCGAGTCAGGACCAGAGCGCCAAAAATTCCGATGGCCAGGCCGATGGTCAGCTTTCGGACAGTCTGGCGCAGGACCATAAGCAGAAGCTGGTATCGCTGCGCACCCAGCGCCATGCGTATGCCGAACTCATGCGTCTGCTGGCCCACCGAATACGCAATCACGCCGTAAATGCCCACGACCGCCAGAAGCAGGGCAAGTGAGGCGAAGGTGCCCAGCAAAGTGAGCACGAACCGGCGGCGCTCCAGCGAGCCGGAGATGATTTGGTCCATGGCCAGTACAGTCACGGGCTGATCGCGATCCACCGCCCAGATCTGGTCCCGAATGGCGGGCGCGAGGCGGAGCGGGTCTGAAGCGCCGCGCGCGATGAGGTATGTGGTCAGCGTACCTTGCGAGAACTGCGCGAAGCTGTAGTAAATTGCGGGCTGGGTATCAGTTTCGAGCGAGTCCTGTTTCACATCCGAAACTACGCCAACGATCTGGCCGGGCAGTGGCGGTCCCCAGTCTTTCATTACGACGCGTTTCCCCAATGCGCTTTCGCCGGGCCAAAAGCGTTGTGCCATGGTCTGATTGATCACCAACGCGGTCGGATGCCCCGAAGTGTCCTGCGGGGCAAACGTTCGTCCGGCCAGCAGGCGAATTCCCATGACGCCAAAATACTCGGGGCTGGCGGTCAAAATCTCCGCGCTGGGTTCGTCCCCCGGAGCGTGAACATGGCCCTCAAGCTCGAGGTCGGTCTCAGGCACCGAATCAAAGGGCAGAGTTCCGGAAGCCGCAACTGCCTGAACTCCAGACAAGGCATGCATGCGCTCCACGACCGAATTCACAAACTGCGTTCGCTCCGGGAGTTCAGGGTAGAGGGAGTCTGGCAGTGACAGACGAACGACGGCCAGATGGGAGCTGTCAAAACCAGGATCAACCCGCCGCAACAGACTGAAACTTCGGATGAGCAGGCCGGCCGCGGCGAGCAACATCATCGCCAGCGCGACCTCCGCGATCACCAGGGAGGAGCGGACGCGCTGATGGCGTAACGTCCCGGTGGGGCGGCTGCCCTCGGCGAGTTGCGCCTGCAAATTCATCCCTGCGGGTTGCATGGCGGGAATGCTTCCGGAAAGTATCGATGCCAGCAACGAGAGCGCGAATACAAACAGCAGAACCGGCAGGTTGATCGCCGGAGAGGCCAGGCGAGGGATGGCGCCGGGATAGGCGGAATACAAGATCTTCACCGCCCACAGACCGAGCAGACACCCCGCCGTTCCGCCGAAAAGACCAAGCAGCACGCTCTCCGTCAGGAGTTGCCGGGCGAGACGAAAGCGGGTCGCTCCCAAAGCCGACCGTATCGCGATTTCCTTCTGCCGTACCACCGCCCGCGACAGAAGCAGGTTCGCGACGTTGGCGCACGCAATCAGCAGCACGAAGCCGACCGCGCTCATCAGGATCAGAAGGGTGGGGCGAACCCCGGAGACGAGATTGTCCTGCAGGCGCTCCGCGTGAAATGTGAATCCCGGATCGACGTTGTGATTTTCCTGCTGGACCTGGGCCGAGATGGCCTGCAAATCAGCGCGCGCGGCTTCCATCGAGACGCCCGATTTGACCCGCGCCAAGGCGGTAAACAAATGAGCGCGCCGGTTCTGCGAAAACGCCAGGTCGTCTGTGAGCGGCGCCCATGCCTGGACCGCCTCCGGAAATGAGAATCCCATCGGCATTACGCCCGCCACCAGGTGAGGCTCTCCGTGGAGAGTGATCGGTTTGCCGACGATTTCGCGGTCCGCCCCGAAATGATGCTGCCAGAGTCCGTAGCTGAGAATCACTACGCCGCCAGCATTCTTGTGAAACTGGTCTGGGGTGAAACCCGTTCCCAGCAAGGGCGTCACTGCCACCAGCGGCAGGAAGTCTGGCGAAACGAAGGCTGTGTCGATCTGCTCGGGCGGCGCGGCTTGCCGCGGGTCGCTCAGGTTTTGCGAGAAAATGCGGTAAGCGGCGACTTGAGAGAATACGTGATTGCGCTCTCGCACATCGCGCAATGTCGCACCAGTGATATTCATCGGGCGTTGATGCAGTTCCTGCAAGCGCACGATCTGGCCCGGCTGGCGCAGGGGCAGCGGGTTGAACAGGACGGCGTTCACCACGCTGAATATCGCGGTGTTCGCTCCAATTCCAAGCGCGATGGTGATCACGGCCACGGCCGTGAAGCCGGGCGCTTTCCGCAACATGCGAAACTCATGGCGCAAATCCTGGAGCAGCGTTTCCATGGCGTTCACTCGCGTCTGAATGTTGTCACTTGATATCGACGAACGCAACCTTGATGTGCTGGCAGATGACCGGCGACCGCTGCTATTGACTTCTGTCTTCAGTATTCGTGAGCGCCTGGAACCGCGGCCCGATTCGGACAGGGCCGGGACTGTTCGCTTGTGGACACTGCAGAGCAAAACTGGACAGCCAGTTGGCCGCAGAAGCTTACTCACCATGAAAATTGAATGGGATGGAGTCTCCTGTGATTGGCGTCCCCCGTGCAAACAACCGTAAATTGTCCTTAGAAGTCTGAGGGAAAACACAAACGCTGGCGAGCTGGTCCAGGGCAAATCGACAACGCGTGACCGGAATGGCGAAGTTCTTCCGAGGTTGCTTACCACGGGTCATTAAAGGCGTCCAACCCCAGGGGATCGGGAAAATGCTTTCTCGCCGGTGCTTGACCTGGAACCGTGAACAAGGCCCATCCGTATAAGCGATCTGTATCAACGATCTGAGGCGCCATGCAATTCATAGACGATGTCCGCTATGCCATGAGGCAGTTTGCCCACGCTCCCGGATTCACTGCGACGGCGGTGCTAACGCTGGCCCTCGGGATCGGGGCGACGACGGCAATCTTCACCCTGGTTCATGCCGTGTTGCTGAAATCCTTGCCGGTGGCTAGGCCCAGCGAACTGATTCGCATCGGTGACAACGAGAATTGCTGTGTCAGCGGCGGCTTGCAGGACAGCTGGTCGCTTTTCTCCTACGACCAGTACAAGACCTTCCGCGACGGGACGCGCGGCTTCACCGAACTGGCCGCCTTCCAGGCCGGGCGCAGCCTCATGGGGGTCCGGCGTAATGCCAGCAACCAGCCGGCCGAGTCGTTGCGCACGCAATACGTTTCGGGAAACTACTTCTCGATGCTTGGCGTGAGCGCGTACGCCGGGCGCATGTTCACCCCGGAGGATGATCGCAAGGGAGCAGAACCGGTCGTGGTGATGAGCTACCCGACCTGGCAACAAAAATACGGGCAGGACCCGTCGGTGATCGGGGCAAGCTTTACCCTCAACGGCCGGCCTTTCACCGTGATCGGGGTTGCGCCGCCAAAGTTCTACGGCGACCGGCTGGAGAGCGCACCCGCATTCTGGGTCCCGCTGAACGCCGAAGTGGCGATCGATGGCCCGAGCAACCTTATGCAATTTCCGGAGTCGAGCTGGCTTGACCTGATTGGCCGGCTGGCGCCGGGGGCTGATTCCCGAAGCATCGAAGCCCAGATGCAGGTGGAGCTTAAACAGTGGCTGCTGAGCCCGGTCAGCAAGTTGCAAGCGGATGAACGGGCGCTGGTGCCGAAACAGACTCTGCATCTGTCTCCGGGCGGAGCGGGGGTGCAGATGATGCGCGACGAATATCAGTCGGGCCTCCACCTGCTGATGTGGGTTTCCGGCGTCGTCCTGCTGATCGCGTGTGCCAACGTGGCAAATCTGATGCTGGTACGGGCGGCGAGCCGGCGGCAGCACACTTCCGTCCGAACCGCTCTGGGCGCACCGCGGTCGCGGCAGATCGTGCAGGTCCTGACGGAGAGTACGGTGCTCGCCTTGTTCGGCGGGATTGTGGGAGTGGGGTTGGCGTTCTTGTGCACGCGCCTCATCCTGCGCCTTGCGTTTCACGACAACCACGTGGCCATCAGCGCCATGCCCTCCTTCCCCGTGCTGGCCTTTACATTCGGAGTTTCGCTACTGACCGGCATCCTGTTTGGAGTCGCGCCCGCCTGGATGACGGCACGCACCGATCCCGCCGATGCCTTGCGCGGGGCCCATCGCTCGACCACCAGGGGAGGTGGATGGACGCAAAGATCCCTGGTGGTGGCCCAAGCAGCGTTATCCCTGGTGCTGTTGTGCGCCGCAGGATTGCTCACGCAAAGCCTGCGCAACATGCAGCATCAGAGCTTCGGGTTCGACATCTCGAATCGATACATCCTCCACTTTGATCCGGACATGGCCGGAGTTACCGTAGAGCGGCTTCCCGCATTTGTCCGCCAGATGCATGACAACCTGGCAGCCATTCCAGGCGTGAGCCGGGTCAGCTTCGCGCTTTACACTCCGATGGAGGGCGACAACTGGAGCGAAAATGTTTATGTCGAGGGGCAGGCTCCGCCTCCTGCCGGCAGCAATCAAAACAATGCGTCATGGTTGCGCGTCACCGACAGTTACTTTGAGAGCATCGGCACTAGAATCGTGAAAGGCCGCACCATCACCGAGCAGGACACGGCCGCCACCCGGAACATTGCCGTGGTCAACCAGACGTTTGTCAAAAAATTCTTCAAAGATGAAGACCCGATTGGAAAACACTTTGGAGACCTGGACCAAAAGTATGCGGGAAACTTCGAGATCGTGGGAGTCACGGAAGATACGCAGTATCGCTCCCTAACCGGCAAGATCCCTCCCATGTTCTTCCTTCCCGAGGCCCAGCATGCCGTGTACGACGACCCGCGCTTCATAGCGTTCGAGGATCGTAGCCACTTTCTGAATGCCGCGGTGCTGCAAACGCAGGGTCCCGTGCCGGGAATCGAACCTCAGGTTCGGCGTGCGCTCGCCCAGGTCAGTCCTGACCTTGCATTGATCGATTTCATGAGCTTCGCCGCTCAAGTGGATGGCAACTTCGCGCAGAACCAGATGCTGGCGAAGCTGACATCGTTGTTTGGCCTGCTGGCGCTGGTACTGGCGTCGGTCGGACTCTACGGTGTGACGGCGTATTCGGTCGAGCGGCGCACCAGTGAAATCGGGATCCGCATGGCGCTCGGCGCCGACCGGTTGAATGTGCTGCGGCTGGTGCTGAAGGGCGCGTTTGTCCAGATTGGAGTCGGGCTCGCGATTGGCATTCCGGCAACCATCCTGGTCGGGTACGCGATGACGACGCAATTGTTTGGAGTGAAGCCCTACGCTCCGGGTATTTTGCTGGCAACGACGACGGCACTGAGTTTGGCGGCGTTGATCGCCACGGTGCTGCCTGCCCGTAAAGCCGCAATCCTGGAACCGATTCGCGCGTTGCGGACCGAGTGAGCAGCTTGATCGCTCGGCCAGGTTTTGCTGGAACAGAGTTTGTGGACGCGTCGTGATAAGGGATAGCGGCGCCAGTCGGGAATTCAGCCGCTAAAGAGAGGCGACCCCTACCCGTACGCTTTCGCCTGACGCTGTGGCACGGATCCTTAACAATGGCGAGTTCAGTTGCGGAGGTAGGGGTCCTTCGACTTCGCAGGTGCTTCGCTTGGCGAAGCACCTGCTGCGCTCAGGATCACTCGCACATTTGAGGGTCAAAACTCCAGACTGATCAGCTTGGCGGCAAAAGAGAAGTAGAAGCCCTCCGGCTGGCTTAGCCTCTGAAATCGGTCTGCACTTCCGAGAAGCCATCAGCCATCGGCTATCAGCTCTTGCTTTCAGCAGAACCTATATTCCCAAAGCTGATAGCTGAAGGCTGACAGCCTTCTTGCGGTGTTCGCAAATGGACAGTCAAGTTCGATTCCGAACAAACCGGAGCCAACTACTGATGCCCACCTGACGATATCTCATTGTGGAGCATGCAGTTATCGCCTCACCGCGAGTGGATCAAGAGTTGCGAATGGAGATGCAGGGACAATGATGGATATCGCACGTCCAGACATCAAGCGCCAAAAGAGACGCCGCCAGATTCTCGGAGCGGTGGTTGGCGTGGTACTTCTCGGGGTCGTCACCATCGGCGTTTCCCGGCTGAAGCCGGCGGCCCAGGAAGTGGAACGCAGTACGGTGTGGACCGACAGCGTCAAGCGTGGTCCCATGCTGCGCCAGGTCAGGGGCCTGGGGTCCCTGATTCCAAGCCAGGAGTTCACCCGTCAAATACCAGCGGAGACAGAAGCTACGGTTGTGCGCATCCGCATGCTGCCGGGTTCTCAGGTGAAAGCGGACAGCATTCTGCTCGAGATGAGCAATCCACAAGTCGAGCAGGCCGCGCTCGACGCCAGACTTCAGTTGAAAGCTGCGGAAGCTGAATACCAGAGTCTGCGGGTCAAGCTGCAGAGCGATCTGATGAACCAGAAGGCCGGCGCCGCCACGGTAACCGCCGACTACAGTCAGGCCAAGTTGCAGTCTGAAACTGACAAGGCCCTCTACGATCTCGGCGTGATTTCAGGTCTCGCGTACAAGGCGTCGAAAGGCAAGGCAGACGAACTGACCACGCGAAACAACATTGAAGATGAACGGCTGAAGATCAACCAGAAGGCAATCGAATCGCAGATGGCCCAACAGCAAGCCAAGGTGGACCAGATGCGCGCGCTGGCGGAACTGAAGCAGAAGCAACTGGACGCACTCAAGGTCCGCGCCGGCATTGAGGGCGTTCTGGTTGATCTGCCGTTGCAGGTGGGACAACACTTGTTGCCCGGCGCGATGCTGGCCAAGGTGGTCCAGCCCAACCATCTGATTGCAGAATTGAAGATTGCCGAGACCCAGGCGCGAGACATACAGATTGGTCAGCCGTCATCGGTCGATACCCACAATGGCACGGTCGCGGGAACCGTGACGCGGGTCGACCCCGCGGTGCAGAACGGGACAGTCACAGTTGACGTGCAGCTCACCGGCGAACTTCCCAAGGGGGCGCGGCCCGATCTGAGCGTGGATGGAACCATTGACCTGGAGCGTCTGGAGAACGTGCTCTACGTCGGCCGTCCCGCCTTTGGCCAGGAGAACAGCACTATCAGCCTGTTCAAACTGGATCCGGACGGTAAGGGAGCGGTTCGCGTTCCCGTCAAGGTGGGGCGCGCGTCCGTAAATTCAATCCAGATTATTGAAGGGCTGCACGAAGGCGACACGGTAATTCTTTCCGACATGTCGCGTTCCGATAACACGGACCGTATCAGACTCGACTAAGACAAGCTTGCTAAAAGACCACCGACTGAGGCACACGCCATGACTGAAGCAGGACAAGCGCTGATCCAGATTGAAGATCTCACCAAAGTGTTCTACACCGACGAAGTAGAGACCCACGCGCTTTCCGGCGTGCACCTGGCGATCCGCAAGGGAGAGTACGTCGCCATGTCGGGTCCTTCGGGATGCGGCAAGTCAACCCTGCTCTCGATCATCGGCCTGCTGGATACGCCGACCGGGGGGCGCTACCAGTTGAACAGCCAGCCGGTCGAGAACCTCGGCTTCGCGGAGCGCTCTCGCATTCGCAATCAGGAGATCGGTTTCATCTTCCAGAGTTTCAATCTGATTGGCGATCTCACGGTCTACGAAAATGTCGAACTGCCGCTGACCTACCGACAGAAGATGCCTGCGGTGGAGCGGAAGAAGCGAGTGATGGAGGCGCTGGAGCGCGTGGGCATGGCGCACCGCGTGCGGCATTATCCCTCGCAACTCTCCGGCGGCCAGCAGCAGCGCGTGGCCGTGGCGCGCGCGCTGGGCGGAAAGCCCTCCATCCTGCTGGCTGACGAGCCTACCGGAAATCTGGATTCGCGCAACGGCGAAGCTGTGATGGAGTTGCTCCAGAACCTGCACCGCGAGGGTGCAACCATCTGCATGGTCACCCACGATCCGCGCTTTGCCAAACATGCCGAGCGCGAAGTGCATTTGTTCGATGGCAAGGTCGTGGCGGAAGAAGAACTGAAAAAGCTGATGGCGGACGTGCATGCATGAGCGGCTTGATCCAAGATCTCCGGTACGCCTGGCGGCAACTCCGGAAGAACCCTGGGTTCACCGCGGTCGCTGTGCTCACGCTGGCATTGGGAATCGGCGCCAACACGGCGATCTTCAGCCTGGTGAATTCCCTCATGCTGCACATGCTGCCGGTGCGGGAGCCAGGGCAACTGGTCGAACTCCTGCACCGATATCCGGGTGAGCCTCATCTGAACGGCTTCTCCCCGCAAGCCTACGAACTCATGCGCGACCATAATCAGGCGTTCTTGGGTTTGATCGCTGCCGCCTATCAATCTTTCCACGTTCGCGGTGAAGGTCTGGAACCACAAATCCTGCAGGGCGGATATGTGGACGGAAACTTTTTTCCTGTCCTCGGTGTGAAGCCCGCGATTGGCAGGTTGATTGGCCCTCAGGATAATCACGCAGGTGACCCGTCCGCGGTGGCCGTAATTAGTTGGTCCTCCTGGAAGGCCAGGTTCAATTTCGACCCGGCAATTCTGGGCAAGCAGATCATTGTGGAGGATGTGCCGGTAACGGTGGTCGGGGTCGCTGCGCGCAACTTTTTCGGATTGGAGGTAGAGTCCAGCCGGGAAGTCTGGCTGCCGCTAGCCATGCAGCCGACCATGGTTCGCTCCGGCCTAGGGTGGGGGTCGTTGTGGTTGGTGGGCAGGTTGAAGCCCGGCGTCTCCATCAATCAGGCTCAAGCGGAAATGGCGGTACTGTACGAATCGACTCTCGACGAGCAGGCCAAGGCTACCAACAATCCTTTCATCCGCAAGACGAAACTTGAAATGGAGCCGGCGGGCGCCGGCCTCTCGCGACTGCGCGAGGAATGGACGAAGCCACTCCTGCTGCTTCAGGCCGTGGTGGGCCTCCTGTTGCTGCTCGCGTGCACCAATCTGGCCAGCATGCTGCTGGCGCGCGGGGCAACGCGGGAACACGAAATGGCGTTGCGCCTCTCTCTGGGTGCCGGTCAGTTGCGTCTGGCGCGGCAGGTGGTGACCGAATCTATGCTGCTTTCCGCGGTCGGCAGCCTGCTTGGCGTCTATGTGGCGTATTTCGGCGCTGGGGCCCTGGCGCGAATCATCACTGCGGAAAGACGGCCGGGACCAGCGCTCGACCTCCATGTTCGAGCGGATACGCAGGTGCTGCTTTTCACCGCGGCAATCACGCTGTTGACCATCCTGCTGTCAGGCTTGGTTCCAGCGCTGCGCGCCATGAAGACTGCTCCGGCATCCTCTCTTCGGCAAGCGGGAGGTTCTGGCGAGACTAAGCTCAGGCGCTTGCTTGGAAAGAGCCTGGTGGTGGCACAGGTAGCAGTGTCAGTTGTGTTATTGAGTGCTGCCGGTTTGTTTGTTCGCCACTTGTTGAATCTCCGGCACCTCGATCTGGGCTTCCATCCCGACCATGTTCTGCTGGTGACCCTCGACCCCGACCGCAGCGGCTATGACGATCAACGCCTGTCGCTCGCGTACCAGCAGTTGTTGGAGCGCATGAAAGCGATTCCGGGCGTGCGCTCAGCCACCATCTGCGCCCCTTCTCCGATCTCGGGTGCAGGCGCGAATCGCGCCGTCACGGCGGAGGGTTATCAAGCCAAGCTGGGGGAAATCCGCAACGTCATGGAAAGTTGGGTCGCGCCGCAATACTTCGCGACCCTCGGCACGCCGTTGCTCAGGGGGCGTGACTTCAGCTTCACGGACAAAGGTGGGCCGCGCGTGGCCATCATCAACCAGACCATGGCCCGCTACTATTTCGGCAACAGCGATCCTCTCGGGAAACACATCGTCTTCGACGGTGACAGCCAGCCGTACGAGATTGTAGGAGTGGCAGGTGATGCGAAGTACCTGCAGATGCGCGAAGCAACTTTACGGACGATCTACCTAAACACCTTCCAGGAGCGCTCGGTAGATTCCCGGTTCGCCTTGCGGACCAGCATTGACCCGGAGGCCGTGGTTCCCGATGTGCGGCGTGCAGTGAGTGAACTCCTGAAGACGGTCTCTGTGCAGAGCGTCACCACGCTTCACGATCAAGTAGATGCGTCCATTGTTCCGGAGCGGCTCATGGCCACACTGTCTCTGTGGTTCGGCATGCTGGGCGCGCTGCTGGCGGCCCTCGGCGTCTATGGGCTGCTGGCGTACACGGTGGCGCGACGCATCAACGAGATCGGCATTCGCATGGCACTGGGTGCAACTCGAAGCAACGCGACCCGGATGGTGATCGGAGACGCACTAGGAATGGTTTGTATGGGCCTGGCGATAGGAGCGCCGGTCGCGCTCTGGAGCGGAAGGCTTGCCGCAAGCCTGGTCCCAGAGCTGCAGATTAGCGCCGTCCCGATCGCGTCCGGAGCAGTGGCGATGATTGCGATTGCATTTTTCGCGGCCTACATCCCGGCACGCCGCGCGGCCAACGTCGATCCCATGGTGGCGCTGCGCTACGAGTGAGAAACATGCAAAGCCTGCTTCAAGATCTGCAATACGGATTCCGCATGTTGCGGAAGAACCCGAGCTTCACCCTGGTGGCCTTCCTCACCTTGGCGCTTGGGATCGGCGCGACTACCGCGATCTTCAGCGTGATGTACGAAGTCCTGTTGCGGCCGCCGCCTTACGAAAATCCCGACCAGATTGTCCGGCTTTGGGAGGCGGATGCACAGCGCCACCGGATGAGTTTTACCGATCCGAATTTTGAAGACATCCGGTCGCAAAGCCATTCTCTGCAGGGGTTGGCCGAGTACCGGGCGCTGCCCGAATCGGTTTCCGGTGGTTCCGAGCCGACGCGCGTGACGGTGGCCGCGGTCTCTCGTGACTTCTTCCCGCTCATGCGTGTACGGCCGGCGCTAGGCCGCAGCTTTTTGCCCGATGACCAGCGTTTCGGTGCATCGCCCACCGCGCTGGTGAGCTACGGATACTGGCAACAATATCTGGGAAGTGCCACCGACCTTTCGGCGGTCAAGTTGACCATTGAGGATCGGTCAGTCTCGGTCATTGGCGTGCTGCCACCCGGCTTCCGCTTCCCCGATGACTCGAACATCTGGATGCCGCGAGAAATCTGCAGGCGGCTGCCGAGCCGGAGCGCCCACAACTGGCATGTGGTGGGACGCCTGCGTGACGGGGTCGCTCCAGAGCAGGTGCGGGCCGAACTGGCGTTGATTGGCCGTCAGATCCATCAGCAGTATGGACAAGATGTGGACATGACCGGCGTTGCGGTGGCCCGTCTGCAGGACGCAATGACCAGCAACGTGCGTCCGGCGCTAATTATTTTATTAGGCGCCGTTACCTTCCTTCTCCTGATTGCGTGCGCCAACGTGGCAAACCTGCTGCTGGCCCAGGCCGCCGCGCGGCACGGAGAGTTGGCGGTTCGCTCTGCAATTGGTGCGACGCGCGGCCGTTTGGTGCAGCAGTTTCTCACGGAAGCTTTGCTGCTCTCTCTGGCGGGAGGTGCGGCGGGCGTGCTGGCGGCGCGCTGGGGAGTGGTTGCACTGGTAAGGATGGCTCCGCCTGAACTGCCACTGGCCGGAAAGGTTTCCATCAGTCTTCCAGTATTGCTTTTTGCCCTGGGGATTTCGTCGGCCGTCGCGGCCGGGCTGGGAGTCTTTATTGCACTGCGGGCTACTGCGGGGGGCGTACAGCGCGCGTTGGCCGAGCGTGGCCGCTCACAGAGCGGTCTGCCACGTAGCCAACGTCTGGGTCGCGCCATCATCGCCGGACAGCTGGCCATCACATTGGTGTTGCTCACCGGCGCGGGCCTGTTGGGGCGCAGCCTGTTGCGCGTTCTCGCCACCGACCCAGGTTTTCATACCGAGCACATCATCACCATGGACCTTGCTCTTTCCTTTGTCGAAAAAGACGCTGACAAAATGCGCCGCATCCAGTTCCTCGATCAGCTGTTGGCCCAGATGCGTGCCATTCCCGGAGTCCTGGAAGTTGGCGGGACGGGAAGCCTGCCGTTCACGGGACCGTTGGCGGACGGGACTTACGTCTTGTTGGTACCCGGAGAGCAGCCACCTCGCGCGATGGGAGAACTGGAGCGCTGGCTTCATAGTGCCACGCGCACCGGGCACGCAAATTACAGCCCTGCCAGTGCAGGTTATTTTCGCGCCCTCGGTATCGCGCTGCTTCGCGGTCGTCTATTCGACGAGCGCGACACTATCGATGCCCCGCACGCGGCCCTCGTCAGCCAGTCACTGGCCAGGGAACAATGGCCGGGACAGGACCCGCTGGGCAAAAGTATCGAATTCGGCAACATGGATGGCGATTTGCGCCCGCTGACCATCGTCGGAGTCGTGGGCGATGTGCGTGAAAACAACCTGGAAACGCCTCCCAGCCCAACCATTTATGTGAACTACCGCCAACGTCCGCAGGCGACTTACCATTTCACGGCGGTATGGCGCAGCCAGGCCGAACCGGCCGCCGTGATCTCTTCGGCCCGCCAGATTCTGCGCCGGCTCGACCCCGCCGTCCCCCCGGATTTCACTACGTTCACTGAAGTGTTGTCTAAGTCCCTTCAGACCCGGCGCTTCAACCTCACACTGGTGGGCGTTTTCGCCGGGACCGCGCTGCTGCTGGCCATGGCTGGACTCTACGGGGTGATGGCCTATGCAGTAACCCAGCGGACCGGAGAGTTTGGGGTGCGAACGGCGCTGGGAGCGCCTCCGGCGAATATCTTGCGCCTGGTGCTGGGGCAGGGAATGGCAACTACGCTGATCGGTGTGGCGATCGGACTGGGAGGAGCGCTAGCCCTGGCCCGTACCCTGCAATCGCTGCTCTTCGGCTTGAGCGCAACCGATCCGCTGACCTTTGCCGTAGTTGCATTGACTCTGGTTTTAGTAGCTCTGCTGGCTTGCTACGTCCCGGCACGTCGTGCGGCCAAAGTCGATCCGATGGTGGCGCTGCGCTACGAGTGAATTTATGAATAGCTTACTGCAAGACATTCGCCATGCACTGCGGCAGTTGCGGAAGAGTCCCGGCTTTGCGCTTGTCGCAATCCTGACGTTGGCGTTGGGGATCGGCGCCAATGCCGTCGTCTTTTCTGCAATCAACTCGTTGCTGCTGCATCGATTGCCGATTGCTAACCCGAGCCGGGTTTTCTTTCTGGAAAGGCCTGGCGGTCATGGTGGCGCAAATGCTTCATATCCCGTGTATCGTGATTTGCGCGACCGCAATACCACATTTTCCGGTTTACTAGCCTGTCGCCTGAATGTTGTCGGTCTTCACATTGGGGGTGCCACGGGGCAGGCAGCGCGCGTATGGCTGTATGAAGCCAGCGGGAATTATTTTTCGACGCTCGGAGTCAAACCTTATCTTGGCAGATTTTTTACTCCGGAAGAAGACAAGGTCCCCGATGCCAATCCCGTGGCGGTTCTGAGCTACGCCTCCTGGAACTCCCGCTTTCACGCCGATCCCAACATTGTGGGCCAGACCGTGGCCATTAATGGCCATTCCTTTAACGTGATCGGAGTTTCCCCTCCCGGTTTTCAGGGAACGGAACTCTGGTTTGAACCCGAGATGTGGGTGCCGATGTCCATGGTGAAAGTCGTTGAGGGATGGACCTGGCTGGACAATCGCTTCACTCGGAATACTTGGATTTTGGGACGACTCAAAGATGGCATGACGCCGCAGCAGGCCACCGCGAACCTGAATGCCATTGCGCAACAGTTGGCGAAGGAGTACCCCAAGAGCGACACCAATCTTGCGTTCGAACTTGCACGCCCCGGGCTTCTTGGAGACATCATGGGCGGTCCGATGCGAGCTTTCCTGCTAGGTCTGAGCTTGCTGGCAGGCTTGGTGTTGCTTGCCGCCTGCACCAATCTCGGCAGCCTGCTCTTGGCCCGGGTGACAGATAGGTATCGAGAACTTGGAATTCGCATGGCCATAGGGGCACGACGAATTACTATTCTGCGGCAGTTACTAACTGAGGCCGTAATGCTCGCCCTGGCGGGAGGATTGATCGGCGTTGATCTCAATCTCCTTCTTCTACAGTTCATTGGGCAGATTCAATTGCCCATGGACATCCCGATCCAGCTTATCGTCTCGTCCGATCACTGGGTGCTTCTTTTTGCTTTCGCCATATCGCTGGCAACGGTGCTGGTTTTCGCTATCGCCCCGGCGCGGCAAATTTGGCGAACCGATCCTCATACAGCGGTTACGAACACGCGACCTTTAATCACCATCACTCGGCGGTGGGCGTATCGTGACATATTGCTGGGACTGCAAGTAGCCGTCTGCTGCGTCCTGGTAACGGCATGTTTCACTTCGTTGCGGGGACTCAGACGGGCGCTCCATACTCCTCTCGGATTCGATCCACAAAATGTAGTGCTTGCGGGCTTCGATGCCACGCTGGCAGGACATAGCGCGGACGAGTCACCCCGGTTGCAACGCGCTGTCGCAGAGGAAGCCGCACATCTTCCCGGAGTCATTTCGGCTGGCTACGCCGATGCGGTTCCTCTCAGCCTCGACAGCAACACAACCACTGTTTTTAATGAAAGGGTATCCGACCTAAATTTTGCCAACGGAGTACATGCCTTTCAGTATTCAATTTCGCCGGAATATCTTAAAAGCGCCAGCACTCGACTCCTGGCGGGCCGCGACGTTCGCTGGGCAGACGACGAGAAGGCCCCTTCAGTCGCAATCGTCAACCTCACCTTCGCCAAAAAAATTATCGGCACGCCAAACGCAGTAGGGAAACACTTTCGCAACGGTTCAAGCCCAAACCTGACAGAAGTAATTGGCGTAGTGGAAGACGGCAAGTACGAAGCGCTTACCGAAGATCCCCAGCCCGCTGTTTTCTTTCCAATCTCGCAGATACCGAACAGCACCACCGTGCTGGTGGTGCGTACTCCTACGTCTGACCCGAATCTGCCGGCAGAAATCAGAAGCCGGATCAGGCAGCGAGACCCGGCCATGCCTGTGTATTCACTTGGACCGTGGGAAGAGATGCTCGGTTTGGCTCTGTTTCCTGCGCGTGCAGCAACAATCGCGCTGACTGCTTTTGGCATTTTGGGGCTACTGCTGGCTGTTACTGGCGTTTACGGTCTAGCAGCGTATTCAGTGGCACGCCGTACGCGGGAACTTGGCATCCGCCTTGCTCTTGGTTCGCAACAACGAAAGTTGCTCCAAGTAGTGCTGGGGAGGGCATTTGTGTTGCTTGTATGCGGCTCGGTTGTGGGGCTCCTCCTTGGCGTGGCCGCAGGAAAGGTGTTGGCCCAAATCGTTCACCAAGCCTCAGCGGACGATCCGATTGTGCTGATTTCGGTGGTTGTCACAATGATGCTGGTTGGACTTGCGTCCACTGCAATCCCCGCGCGCCGCGCGGCCAAAGTCGATCCCATAGTGGCGCTGCGCTACGAGTGAGCAATTATGGAAACCTTATTCCAGAACCTGCGCTACACCCTTCGCGCGCTGCGCAAGAGCCCTGGATTTACCGCGGTGGCGGTCATCACGCTGGCGCTGGGGATTGGGGCGAACACGGCCATCTTCAGCGTAGTCAATGCTGTCTTGCTGCGGCCGCTTCCTTATAAGGATGACAGCCGGCTGGTAGTAATTCTCAACAAGGGGCACAATCCCGTGTCCCCGGCCAATTTCATCGACTGGCGGAGCCAGAGTCAATCCTTCTCGCAAATGGGGGCGGCAGAGTACTGGACTCCAAACCTCACTGGCACCGACAATCCCGAGAAACTGTGGGCGCTGCACGTTAGTCCAGATATTTTCCCGATGCTGGGAGTCCAACCCTTGTTGGGACGCATGTTCCTGCCTGAAGAACAAGAGGCCGGCAAAGAGCATGAAGTAGTGCTGAGCTACGCACTGTGGCAGAGCCATTTTGCCGGCAACCCCGAGATCATCGGGCGCTCCGTGGCGCTTAGCGGCGAGAGATACACGGTGGTTGGGGTGATGCCGCATGATTTCAAGTTTGCTCCGTTCTGGGCAACGAAGGCGCAACTTTGGGTGCCCCTGGCGCTGGGTTCGCGGCTCACCGATCGCGCCGGCGGTTCGCTCCGCGTATTTGCGCGGTTGAAGCCTGGTGTCACTCTGGAGCAAGCGCAGGCAGAGATGGCGGGCATTACCGGTCGACTGGAGCGCGAGTTTCCCGGCACCAACCAGGACATGCAGGTTCTTTCGCTGCGCGAGAAAGTGGTGGGGAACATCCGTCCCGCGCTGCTGGTGTTGCTTGGGGCGGTGGGCTTCGTGCTGCTGATTGCCTGCGCCAATGTCAGCCACATGCTGCTGGCGCGCGCGGCCTCTCGGCGCGAGGAGATCGCGCTGCGCACCGCTCTCGGAGCCGCACGCTGGGACGTGTTCCGCCAGCTTCTGACTGAAAGCATGGCGCTCGCTTTTTTGGGCGGAGGCGCCGGTTTGCTGCTTGCAGTATGGGGCGTTCGCGTTCTGCTGGCGATCAGTCCGGTCGCCATACCGAGAGTGGAAGCGGTCGCGGTAGATGGCCACGTCCTGCTGTTCGCGCTGGGCATTTCCTTATTCACCGGACTGGCTTTCGGTATGGCCCTGGCTTGGGGAGCGACCGTAGTCAACCTCAGCGATGCTCTCAAGGAAGGGAAGCGCGGGTCCAGCGAAGGACTGCGCCGGAACCGTCTGCGCGGTCTGCTGATAGGCTCCGAATTTGCCCTGGCAGTAGTGTTGCTGGCTGGCGCGGGGCTGATGGTCCGCACCTTTCTTGCGCTGCAGCATGTGGACCCAGGCTTTGATCCCCACGGCGTGCTGTCCCTGGTGGTTGGCGTCGCGGGTACGGAGCAAGCGGCCGTCGGACACACCGGAAATTTCTATCAGGAAGTGCTGCAGAGAGTCAGAGCTGTGGCCGGGGTCGAATCCGCCAGTGGCATCAATCATCTGCCGCTCGCGGGCGACGAATGGGGTTTCCCGTTTCACGTCGAGGGCCGGCCGCCGGAGCCTCCGGGAAAAGACCTTGTTGCTACCTACCGGGCGGTTCTTCCCGGCTACTTTCGAACCATGAGTATTCCGATCCTGCGCGGCCGCGACGTCACCGACGCGGACAATTCAGGCGCGCCCGGCGTGGTGGTGATTAACGACTATCTCGCTCGCCGTTATTGGCCGGGTGAAGACCCGATCGGCAAGAGAATCACGTTTGACGATCCGGCGAAGAGTCCGTCGTGGCTCACTGTGGTGGGTGTGGCGAAAAACACCGCCCGCGGTGATTGGGTCAGTCCACCCGAAGAGGAAGTATTTTTGCCCTACCTGCAGAACCGCGCGTATCTCGACACGCCATCGCCGCCATTTGCCTACTTGACCCTGGTGGTGCGGGCGAGCGGTGACCCCGCCGCCTTAGCGCCGGCCATCCGTGGAGCGATTCACTCGCTCGACCAGAACATTCCACTCTCTGAGATTCAGACCATGGACCACGTGGTCGCGGAAGCCACGGGGCAGTCCCGGTTTTACCTGATCTTGCTGGGCGCGTTTGCCATGGTAGCGCTGGTCCTGGCGGGAGTGGGCATTTACGGGGTCATGAGCTATTCGGTTTCACGGCGGACTCACGAGATCGGCGTCCGCATGGCGCTCGGAGCGCAGGGGCGAGACGTGCTGAAGCTGGTCGTATTCCAGGGAATTGTGCAGGCACTGGCCGGAGTCGCGGTGGGACTGGCCGGAGCCCTGACCCTGAGCCAGTTCATGGCGGGCCTGCTCTACGGTACGCGGCCTACGGACCCAGTGACGCTTACTGCAGTGGTGTTCCTGCTGGGCCTTGTAGCGGTCGCGGCCAGCTACATTCCTGCGCGCCGTGCCGCCAGGGTCGATCCTATGGTAGCTCTGAGATACGAGTAGCGAAAGAGAGGAAATGCTTTCCCATGACCAGCCTGCTCCAGGACATTCGGTACGCGTTGCGCCAAATGCAGAAGAATCCGGGCTTCACTGTGGTGGCCGTGCTCACGCTGGCCCTCGGGATTGGCGGCAATACGGCTGTCTTCAGTTTGGTGGATGGAATTCTTCTCCTTCCGCTTCCGTATCATCAGCCCGAACAACTGACCAGTGTCACCGGCACCTATCCGAAGGGCGCGTTTGTGGCCATGCGCGAGCAGATGCGCACCATGGATGTCGCTGCTTACTCCGAAGGCCACGAATTCAATTTGACGGGGAGTGGCGACCCGGTGCGGCTGACCGGCACTCTGGTCTCCGCCGAACTGCTTTCAATCCTGGGACCAAGACCAGCACTGGGGCGAACATTTTTTCCCGGGGAGGATAACGCGGGGCAGGACAACTTCGTCGTTTTGAGCCATGCCCTATGGCAGGAGCGCTTCGGCAGCGACTCGAGTATTGTCGGCCACTCCCTCGAACTGGAAGGTGAGAGCCGGCAGGTCCTGGGCGTGATGCCGGCCGACTTCCACTTCCCCTCGGTGAAAACCCAGCTGTGGATCCCCCTGCGTAACGATTCGCGAAATCCGGTCGCGTACTGGGCGGGAGACTTCATGCCGGTCCTGGGAAGACTTCGCCCGGGCGCGACCCTGCAACAGGCACGTGCCGAAGTGCGTCTGTTTCAGTCGCATGTCGGAGCATTATTTCCCTGGCGTATGCCGGCGAGTTGGAACGCTGATATCAGTGTGGTGCGGCTGCAGAATGGTATGGTGGCCGACGTCCGTACGCGGTTGCTCATGCTGCTGGGGGCGGTCGCGGTGGTTCTCCTGATCGCCTGCGCAAACGTGGCCAACCTGACGCTCTCGCGCGCGGCCAGCTGTGAAAAAGAAATAAGCATTCGTTCGGCGCTGGGCGCAGTCCCGCGGCGAATCGCCCGCCAGTTGCTGACGGAGAGCGTGCTGCTGGCCTCTCTGGGCGGGTTGCTCGGATTGGGTTTGGCCGCAGCGGGACTCTCCTTGCTGAAGGTCGCGTTGCCCCCCGATACGCCCCGCCTCGCGGACGTGCAGATGGATTGGCGCGTGCTTCTGTTTACCGGCGGGCTGGCGATCCTGACTGGATTCATCTTCGGCACTGCTCCGGCCCTTCAGACTTCGCGCACCGCGGTTGCCCAATCTCTCAACTCCATCGGGCGTGGTGCTTCAGTCTCCGTGTCCCAACATCTGCGCAGTGCGCTCGCAATTGCGGAGGTCGGCTTTGCCGTGCTGCTGGTCACGGCGGCCGCGCTGCTGATTCGAAGTTTCTGGACGCTCTCCCACATGAATCCAGGATTCCGGCCCGAACATGTTGTGACCGCGCGCATCACTCCCAATGAATCGTTTTGCACCGACCCCGCACGCTGCCTCAGCTTCTACCGCAATGTGCTGGAACAGGTGCAAGCCGCTCCCGGGGTGAGCGGCGCTGCGCTGGTGAACAGTCTTCCTCTTGCAGGACGAGTAAGCAAGCGGTCACTGGACATTGAAAATTTTGTGATCCCTCCGGCGCAGACCTCGCCGCTTTTCTGGCTCGACGTAGTCACCCCCGAATACTTTCATGTGATGGACATCCCTCTGCTCTCGGGCAGGTGGTTCACCAATTCGGATGCGTCGGGCAATCCTCCGGTCGCGGTTGTGGCGGCCGCGACGGCCCGGCGCTTCTGGGGCGATGAGAGTCCGGTGGGGAAGCATATCCGCTTCGTGGGAGAAAAGGACTGGCGCACCATCGTCGGAGTTGTTGCCGATGTGCGTGCCTACGACCTCCAGCACAGTGAGCCGGAATTCATGCAAGGCACGCTGTATGTGCCGCAAAGCCCCAAAGGCACCCTGGAGGGCGGACGGTTGCCAGCCGAAATGACCATCGTAGTGCGCACCAGCTCCGACGAAGCTCAGGCCGGGGCGACGCTCCGCCGCATCGTCACTGGCTTGAACCAGGAGGCGCCGGTCAGCGAAATCAGGACCATGCGGGCGGTCATGTCGGAGGCGGTCTCCACCCCGGCTTCCACGACGTCGCTCTTCGTCACCTTTGCCGGCCTGGCGCTCATGCTGGGCATGGTCGGCATCTACGGCGTTCTCGCTTTTCTGGTGTTGAAGCGGACCCGCGAGATTGGCATCCGTATCGCCATGGGCGCGCAGCGCCGTGACGTTCTCTGGCTGGTCATGAAGGAGGGCGCTAAATACTCCCTGGTCGGCATCGTCCTTGGTCTGGCGGCAGCGGTCGGACTTACGCGGCTGTTGTCAAGCGAGCTCTACGGCGTCAGCCCCTTGGATCCGATGACCTACGCGGGGGTAGCGATGGTGATGGCCATGGTCACACTGCTGGCGTCGTACATTCCCACACGCCGCGCCATGCGCGTGGACCCTTTGATTGCGTTGCGAGGTGAGTGAGGAGAAATATGCGAACTCTGTTGCAGGGTCGATCCCATGGCGGCCTTGCGTAACGAGTGAGGATGAATGATGACCGCGATGATGCAGGATATCCGCTACGCACTGCGACAGTTGTACAAGGCCCCGGGGTTCACCGTGGTCGCCGTTCTAACGCTGGCGCTTGCCATCGGCGCGAATACTGCATTGTTTTCCATTGTGAGCGGCGTGCTTCTCAACCGGCTGCCGTATCCGCAGCCTGAACGCCTGGTCACGCTGAGCGAAAGCAAGCCGAATTTTGATTATGGCTCTATCTCCTATCTCAATTTTCGTGATTGGCAGAAGGAGAATCGGTCCTTCTCCTCCATGGCCATTTACCGCAGTTATGCCTTTAGCCTTACCGGCAGCGGCGAGCCGGTGCAGGTAAGCGGCGAGTTCGTTTCCTCGGAGTTGTTCCCGTTGCTGGGTGTGAAGCCGCAGATCGGCCGCTCCTTCGTCCCGGGGGAAGACGAGGTAGGCGCCGGACCGGTCGCGCTGATCAGCGCCGGTTTATGGCAGCGCAAATTCAATTCGGCAGCTGACATCGTTGGCAAGAGCATCACTCTGGACGGCAAAGCGTACACGGTGGTCGGCGTAGTCCCGGCCACCTTCCACTTCGCGGTGCCATCCTTTCCCGCCCGGCGGGATGTATTCGTTCCCATTGGGCAGTGGAGCAACCCCTTGCTGCAGAAGCGCGGCGCCGGCCTGGGTATTCATGGAACCGCAAGGCTCAAGCCGGGAGTGACGCTTGAGCAGGCGCAGGCGGATATGGACCGCGTCACCCGAGATCTCGCCGCCGCATTTCCTGACGCTGACAAAGGAATTGGGGCGAAGGTCATGCCGCTGAGGCAGGCCATGACCGGTGAGGTTCGGCCTTTCCTGCTGCTGCTTCTGGCCGGGGTCGGCTTCGTGCTTTTGATCGCATGTGTCAACGTGGCCAACTTGCTGCTGGTGAGGTCTGCTGGCAGAACGCGCGAGTTCGCCATTCGCGCCTCGCTGGGAGCAAGCCAGGGGCGCGTAGTCCGGCAACTTCTGACCGAAAGCGTTTTGCTTGCGATTGCCGGCGGCACTCTGGGCTTGATCCTCGCCGCATTGTGCACAAGAGCGGCGCTCGGACTTCTACCCACTGCTTTGCCGCGGGCGGAAGAAATCGGGCTCGATGCCCGGGTGCTGCTGTTCGCCGCATCGATTTCCCTGGTGACAGGGATCCTCTTTGGCCTGACTCCCGCGCTCAAAACCTCCAGACCCGGCCTGCACCAAAGTTTGAAAGAAAGCGGGCGGGGCGTCAGCGGTGCCCGGCAACGCACCCAGGGGATTTTTATCGTCGTCGAAATGGCCATGGCGCTGGTGTTGCTTGCCGGCGCGGGATTGATGATACGCAGCTTGACCCGCCTCTGGAGCGTCGATCCCGGCTTCTATCCGCATAATGTGTTGAGCTTCGGCATCTCGCTGCCCCCGGCGATGACGACCGCGAGCCCGGATACGATTCGTGCCGCCTTCCACGACCTGGATAATCAGCTAGCATCGATTCCGGGTGTTGGCGCAGTCTCGCAGACCTGGGGCGCGGTTCCCATCGGCCCGGATGACGAGCAGTTGTTCTGGCTCGAAGGCCA
>Ga0335082_10001914_pt1 | contig 22353 bp, 20 predicted proteins | sample Lox_Sample_41_FD_206718 | JGI IMG/M metagenome (GOLD analysis project Ga0335082, IMG submission 206718) | Soil microbial communities from Loxahatchee National Wildlife Refuge, Florida, United States - Lox_Sample_4.1 | ecosystem: Environmental > Terrestrial > Soil > Wetlands | place: USA...
TTGATTACGTCACCGAACGACGCAAGCGATGATTATATACACAGCTCGGCAGAGGCGATGAGTACCTCAGTAGTGTCGGACACGGTTTAGCAGGGTCTTGCCGTTTGAAGCGTGAGGGGTGAAAGCTCTCCTTGGGGCAGGGTGGCCGTCAAGTCACCACTGCGGCAGAATGAGTCGCGCCAGTGAAAGACGTCTTCTCTACGGATGCGCGCTCGCAACCGGAGCATGCGACGCCGCTGTTCCGCCGCAGACATACGGAGCGCACTCCAGATGGCATTGGCGACGGCGCGAGTGTGATATGGATTGACCAGCAGCGCGCCCTGTCGCAACTGAAAGGCTGATCCGGCAAACTCGCTAAGTATAAGCACTCCATCGGTATTGACGCGCGCAGCGCAGTATTCCTTGGAGACCAGGTTCATGCCATCCTTGAGCGGCGTTATCAGCGCGATGTCGGCCGCCCTGTAGTAGGCCAGTAGCTCTGCTCGCTCGATGGAGCGATGGATGTAATGGATGGGGACCCAGCCGGGTTCGCCGAAGTGGCCGTTGATCTCGCTCACCGTGCGCTGGATGTGCGCCTTCAATTCGCGATACTTGGGAATGTCTTCCCGGCTCGGTACGACAACTTGCACCAGGACGACCTTGCCCTGCACTTCGGGATGAAACTCAAGCAGATGACGGAATGCAGCAAGGCGCTCCGGCATGCCCTTCGTGTAGTCGAGCCGGTCAACGCCCAGCAGGACGCGGCATCCTTGCAAGTTCTCAGCCAATTGCGATGCCCGCTTAGCGACCTCGGCGTCGGCCGCCCCACAGGCGAACTCTTCGAAGTCAATACTGATGGGAAAGGCCCCAATGAAAGTCGTACGCCCAGGTTCATCGACGATCACATGGTCGCCCTGAGTCCTTATCTCGGCGGCTTTGACGAAGTGACGCAGACAGGCGACAAAGTTTCGCCGATCGCGAAGCGTCTGGAAGCCAACGGTGTCGAAGTCCAATAGCGCAGTCAGGATCTCTTCACGCCAGGGCAGCTTCTCGAAAATATCGGGACTGGGAAAGGGGATGTGGTGAAAATATGCCAGCCTATTCGTCACCCCCAACTGCCGCAAAAACGCGGCCACCGACATAAGGTGATAATCATGCACCCAGATCAGGTCGCCCGGCTGGGCTTCAATGGCGGCGTTTTCCGCGAAGCGCTGGTTCACGACGAGATGCGTGTCCCAGTAAGTCGGATCAAAATTACAGCTTGACTGCAAGTCGTGAAACAACGGCCACAAGACCTCGTTGGAGAATCCGCGGTAGAAACGTCTCCTTTCCTCCCGCGACAGGAATACGGGTCGAAACGCGAGCATGCTTCGCCGGGATTCCTCACGCAGAATGCGTTCGATCTCAGGCCATTCGGCAGTCCCGGCCCAGCCAATCCAGACTCCAGCGCAATCGTTGAGCAGCGGCCTGAGAGCAGTAATCAAACCGCCTGAGCTGGGTTCAACGCGAAAGCCATCTCCCAGATGCTCAATCGTGACGGGCAACCGGTTAGAGACAAAGACGATGCGCTGTTTGGCACTCATGAACCACCCCCACAAGCTGCGCTCCAGGCACCCAGAAATCCCAGCAAGCCCTCGGGCGGGCGGATCCACACATCAGCGGCAGTTTCCCGGAACCGGTCGCGCACTAATACTCGGAGTCCGCGGCCTTCCAGGGCTGCGAATGCGTCTTCGTCAGTACGATCGTCGCCCAGGTAAGCGACGGTTGTATTCTCTCCCATCTCTGCCAGGATGGTGTTCACTACATCTCCCTTGTTTCTGTTAGTAACTCGAATCTCCATGCCTCCATCGAACGGCTCCAGGCGAAGCCCTTCTTTGTTGGCGAGCATGGACCAGACACTCCGGACTTTCTCCGCCACATCAGCCGACATAGCTTCACGTCCTCTCCAGTGAATTGCGGTTCCCACCGGCTTGTGCTCCAATAGCTCGGCCAGTCCCAAACGCGTCAGGAGTTCGTTGGCTTGGGAGATTGCCAGCAACGTTTGGCCATCGAGCTGCACTATCTCCGAGGCACCGTCTGCGTGCAGCCGTTCGAGGCCGTGACAGCCCCACACTTCAATATTCTCCAAACCGAGGAGCCGGGCGGCATCTTGGGCGCGACGGCCGGACACAATTACGACACGGGTATCTGTGTTTTTTCGAATCCGGTCCAACAGCGGCGGGACTTCACGATAAGGTGTTGCCTGGCTAGGGTCCGACCGGAATTGCGCCAGCGTCCCGTCGTAGTCCAACAGAAGTGTGCGTCCGTGAGCACGCGAGACTTGGACAAAAAAGTGAGCGAGTTTTCCTTCAATATCAAACTGCGCCTGGCATGTTTGAGTTTGGACCATGGGCTCCTCCCTCCGGCTCATCAACCGGAGGACACCGTATTATGTGGATGTCGACTTCGGGCGCCAGAGTTTTCCAGTCGTCAGCCCAAAGAATCAGTAGAAGGACGAGGGGGCAGAAGCTGCTAGCACAAACGAGCGCAATTCAGTTTGAGAAGGTCCGGCGGTGGGGGGATACGAAGATCTTCACAAGGGTGTGCCACTAGGGAAATGGAGGTATTCCAGCGGGCAAAAACAGCATGTCCGGCCAAGGCCAGGACGGTGAGCAGCAAGTTTGCTAACTGCAAGGCCCGCAGAGCTGTGGGTTGGAGGTCGACAGCAGGCGAGATAAAAATGGTTACCATGCTCAATAGCAAGAGGATAACCACAACGGCGTTGGCTTTGATCTCCACCAACCTCAATATTATCATAAGTTTGCCGCTTTCCTCAATGCCGTGCGCGCCTCCCCTCTACAGGGGGGACAACTCATCTTCTTTGGCCTTCCTGGGTGTCCTCTCCGAAAACCTTTTTTCTAAAAATCGCCGCGCCAGATCCCTTCCACCTAACCCGAAAGCGATCGCCAGACCCAGCATCAAGGCCCCGAACACAATGGAGAATGCTATGAGGACTGTTTTTTGCGCCAGCCCTAACTCCTCGAAGGCCATCGAGATTGCCAGCACTATGATGATCACCCGGGTAGCATCGCTCAACAGTTGTGGAGACGGCGAGTTGGAGTTCACGGCCGCCAGCAGAGCGGCGCGAGAAAAGAAGTTCGCGGCAAGGATGCCAAAGAAGAGAATCGCCAGAGCAACCAGAACGCGTGGCAGGAAGCGAAGGAAAGCGGAAATGTGTTCCTGTACCCCAGCCGTTCCCAGCGCATTGATGCCCACCAGTACGAACACCAACCACGCCAGCCAGAAGACCAATTGCGACAGCAGCTCCGTGGCCGAGGGCAGCGCGGCAGTGTCCAGCAGTTGTGCCGCGCCCGCTCTCTCGGAGAGCCGGTCGAACTTTACCAGGCGTAAGAAATTGCGCACCAGGATTTTCAGAAGATATGCAACCAGCCATCCCACCGCGGCAATGATGAGGATGACCAGCAGGCGCGGCAGCAGATGGGCGAAGGCTCGAATGAATTCATCCCACACCTGTCGAAGTTCGTGAACGATCATTCCCTGCATCATGAACTCCCTTCTTGTCCCGCCCACCTTTCCAGCAGGTACGGCTTGAGGCGCTCGAAAGTCTGGCAGAGGACCTCGAGGTTATGCTCCAGTTCTTGCTCGGAAGCGTTCAGGTTTTGTTCCAGAAAGGCGTACACTCTTCCGCGATAAAGCGGCGCGAGAGCTTGGATGATGTGGTCGCGGCTGATGACGGATTTGTGGTAGGAGGCGGCGAATTCGTAGACCGCCTTCACCCACAGTTCGTCGGAGTAGTCGAACCGGTGCTCGTCGGTAGCGGCGATGCGTTGCAAGGCCGCGAGCGTGGGCGGAGTAAGGATTGACTTGAGGACTGGTTCCAGGTCTACTACGCCGGAGCAAAACATGTGATGCAGCCGCTTGCGGTCGAGGCGGGCCGAGTCCATGGTCACCAAAAAATTCGGACCGAGGGTGGGAACAGCCTGAGCTTCACGAACCGCACTCCACGATGCGTAATCCTTGGCTAATGACCAGAACAGCGGAGCTACCGTCTGCCGCAGGGCATGCACCAGGTCGGAGGACTGTTGCTCAACATGTCCCTTCGGGCCGAGAAAAGACTGATACATGCGGTAGCCGCCGGCAAGGGCTGACATGGTGATGATGACTTCCGGACCCGAGCGACCGACATCCTGGCTCCACACGTCCTCCCCCAGAAGGTGGCCGGCTAGACGATCCGAAAAGCCAAACTCACCAGGGCGCGGTTCACAGATTGGGATTCCGTATGCTGCCCGCACCATCGGATACATCAAGTTCGTTACTAAAATGCCCTCAAAATGGTGGCGCTGGTACACCGGCGTCACGTAGTCGAAATGATCGCGGTAGATGGGACGCAGCAGCCGATCCATCCACTCCGGCACGATTTCTGATGACCGCGGGGCGATGACTGCACAAGCTTTGGCACGCAGCAGGTCCGCGGCGGCGACGATAGTGTGCATTGCCTTCCCGGCGGACGGATGGCCGGCATAGCGGCTGCTGATGCAGTGCAGAGTCCGCAGGGTGTGCAGCGTGCTCGCCTGACGCGCGTCGCTGATAGATGCCGCCTGCACCAACTCTGGTGTGTTGTCGGCTGACCCTCCATCCGCATTCAGGATGGCCGCGCGCTCACGGGGAAAGTAGCGCAGCAGTCCTTCCCGGATGACCTGAACCACGTGGCCGATGGTTTTGGCATCGTTGTACGTATGCAGGCCGACAAGAATGTCCACTTCCCCCACGCTGATTAGCTGACGGAGAAGTTCGTCGGACAGGATGTCTTCTTCAGCCACTGCGAATGTCCACTAATCCTGCCGCAACCTCCGTTGGCTCGGACGGCTTCCGGCGCATCAACGATGCTTCCGGGCCATCAGATCCTACGCAGGCGAAACCAGAAAAACTGGTAAGGGCCCAGGGTCATTAAATAGGGCAGGCTTCCCACCCGGGGAAAGATGTTCCTGCTGAACATCTCAACCAGAATGTTCCCCTTGTACTGGCTGAGGTCCACCTCCACGGCCTGCGCCGAGTCGGACAGATTGTTAACCACCAAAACAGTCTCGTTGCCAAACTTCCGTACATACGCCAATACACGATGATTTGCTGGATACAGAAACTCAATGGATCCGCGGCTAAAGACTTGGGTCGAGCGTCGCACCGCAATAACTCGGCGCATCCAGGAGAGCAGCGAATGGGGCAATCGTCTCTGCGATTTGACATTGACCACCTGGTACCCATACACCGGGTTGAGAATCAGTGCCGCGTAAAGGGTTTCCGGGTCCGCCGATGAGAATCCTGCATTCCAGCCTCCGTCCCACTGCATGGGCGTACGCACTCCATTTCGGTCGCCCAGGTATATATTGTCCCCCATGCCGATTTCATCCCCGTAGTAAATGACGGGCGTGCCGGGAAGAGAGAACAACATGCCATTCATCAGTTCGATCCGCCGCCGGTCATTGTCGAGGAGGGGCGCAAGCCGCCGCCTGATGCCGAGGTTCAAGCGCATGGGCTTGTCGCGCGCGTACTCGTCGTACATGTAGTCGCGTTCCATGTCGGTCACCATCTCCAACGTCAACTCATCATGATTGCGCAGGAACAGGCACCACTGGCAGGGATCAGGTATCTTCGGCGTCTGCTGCAGGATTTCCGTTATCGGCTTGCGGTCTTCCAGCTTCAAGCCCATGTACATTCTCGGCATCAGCGGGAAGTGAAAGGCCATGTGAAATTCGTCCCCATCGGCGAAATAAGCCCGCAAGTCAGCCGGCCATTGATTGGCTTCCGCCAGCAACATTTTTCCGGGAAAGTATTCGTCAAGACGCCGCCGCAGTTCTTTGATCACGGAATGAGTCTCAGGCAGGTTTTCGCAAGATGTTTCCTCCCGCTCAACCAGGTAAGGCACGGCGTCCAGCCGGAAGCCATCAACACCCAGATCGAGCCAGAATTTCATCACGTTCCACATTTCCTCCCGAACTGCGGAATTGTCATAGTTCAGGTCGGGCTGATGGCTGAAGAAGCGATGCCAGTAATAGGCCTTGGACACGGGGTCCCATGCCCAGTTGGAATTCTCGGTGTCCAGAAAGATGATTCTCGCTTGACGGTAGCGAGTGTCAGTATCGCTCCACACGTACCAGTTTCGGCGGGGATTATCGACGGAGCTGCGCGATTCCTGAAACCACGGGTGCTGGTCAGACGTGTGGTTCAGAACCAGCTCAATGATGACTCGGATTCCGCGGTGATGAGCGGCGTCCAGGAAACCCTTGAAATCATCGAGGGTACCGTAGTTGGGATGAACCGAAGTATAGTCAGAGATGTCGTAACCATCATCACGTAGCGGCGAGGGAAAGAAGGGCATGAGCCAGATGGTGTTGATTCCTAGTTCCTGGAGGTAATCCAGCTTTTCCGTCAGACCGCGAAAGTCGCCGATACCGTCCCCGTTGCTGTCATGCATCGCACGAACGTGTATCTGGTAGATGATGGCGTCTTTGTACCAAAGGTCAGGCGCAGTTGATGGCAAGATCGCTCTCCTGAAAGCAGCCGAGGAGCCTGCTAGCGCTGCATGTCGCTATGTCCAACTTATCATCAGATTCCGCGATGCTGCCGCGCCGACGGCATTGGTGAGCCGCAGGGAAGGCCCGTTCTAGTCAGCATGCGCCCCCAGTGCGTCCAGTTCTTTGTCCGCCGCCTCGATCATCCTATTGGCCGTTTTCTGTGAGACCAGGCCATCGTGGACAGCCTGTTCAATAGCGCTCTTCTCCGCAGCCACCAGCTTCATCTTCGCCATCTGGATCTCGGGAAGGATCCGCGTGGTGTCTTTTCCGTAGAGCTCAGCCACTTTCCCTTCAGCCTGTTGGAGCTCGTCATCGAGTTCCTGACGAAGCTGGCTGTAGGCGGGGCCGGATAGCAGGTGATTGTGTAACAACTGGTCCAACTCAGCCCGGGCCGACGACACGGCGATCTGCTGCACGCGAGCCAATTCGTAGGCATCTTCGCGAACGCTGCTGACTCCAAGCAGGCGAAGCAGCGGCTTGATCGCCAGGCCCTGACATACAATAGTGAAACCCACGACTCCAAACGTCATGGCCAGAATCTGTTCGCGATAGGGAAACGTCCGCGACAGGCTCAGCGCCAAGGCCAGCGCCAGAGCGCCACGTATTCCCCCTGCCACCAGGATATGTTGCCAACTGAGAGGAATCCTGCGTCCGCGCAGATTATTGATGGGTACCAACCCGTAGATGGACAGCACGCGCCCAAGGATGACGGTCGCAATGGCCAGCAGTGTCGCGCGCCAGTCGCGCAACAGAGTTCCCACCCGCACCTGGAGTCCGATCAAAAGAAAGACCAGTGAGTTCACGATGAAGGACAAGTATTCCCAGAACGACCACAAAGCAATGCGCGTTCGCGGGCTCATGGTCTGGGCACCCAGGTTGCCCACCGTCAGCGCCGCGGCCACGGTCGCGATGACGCCGGAAAGATGCAGGGTCTGCGCTGCCAGGTAGGAGCTGTAGGCCAGGACCGTGGTAAGGGTGATCTCGATTGCAGGCTCATCGATCTTCTGGGTGAATTTGCTGAACACATATCCGAGGGCCGCGCCCACAGCGACGCCGCCCAGGACTTCAACCACGAAGTCGCGTACTCCGGTTTGTATGCCGAGAGTGCGCGACGCAACACCCGCTACGAGAATCCCGAACAGGACAGCGGCGGTTCCGTCGTTGAACAGGCTCTCACCTTCTACGATGATCGACAGCCGCTTGGGCACTGCCATCTCTTTGAAGATTGACAAAACCGAGATGGGGTCGGTGGCAGCCGTAATCGCTCCAAACACCAGGGCCACGAGCAACGGGAGTCCCAACAACCAGCGAGCCGCGAACCCCGTGACCAGGGTGGCGACCAATACGCCCACCGTCGCCAGCAGCAGAATCGGGAATGCGTTATCGCGCAGCTGGCGGACTTGAAGCTTGAGGCTGCCTTCAAACAGCAGGCTGGGAAGGAAGATGACTAGAACGATGTTGGGAGTCAGCCAGTCCGGCTGATTCTTCACCAGGGTCTCGACGATGGGCAGACGGACGGAGCCGAGTACAAGGCCGCCAATTACCAGCGCCACCGTATAGGGAATCCGGAGACGCCCGGCCACCATGGCGATTACCGAGGCCGCGATGAGAAGCCATATTAGGAATTCGACTGCAGTATTCGGGGTCATCGTCCTTTCGTCTGGGCGTGCTCCACGCCGTTTGAGTCTCGTCGGCGCCCTATTGAGTGGGGCTGAGCGACTTCAGATAAGCCAACACGGCCTCCGCATCGGCGCGCGTCATGCGGAAGTGCGGCATAGGATCACGAAGGGGCTTGCCCGTAATCCAGATTCCGGTTGTCAGCAGGGTGATCATTCCCGCATCGCTGGTCGGAGGCAGGCCGGCCAGACGAGGCGCTATGATCGGCCAGTCTGGCGTGGGACGGGCCGGGAGATATGGCACCGGAGCGCCCGCCAGCCACCGGCTGCGGTCTGGTTCACCGTCACGCTTGCGTGGTGTATGGCAGTTGCCGCACATGGCAACACCTTCCACGATGTACGTACCACGGGCCACGAGGCCGGCATTGCCGGCTTGCGAGGCTTGCGCGGCCTGTTGCGCCGCGGTGCGCGAACTGCATAGCGTCACAAGCGCAACTCCGGCGATGAATAGGCCGGTGATGAAACAACTGGCAGCGTGTGCAGTACTCCAGCTTCGATGTGACATGAGGTTTGTCTGGCTCCTGTGTCCGGGTTCTCAATGCCGCAAGACTTCTGCGCGGTTTTGTAGAAACCCAACAATATTACCGCGTGAGAAGATGCCCTGCAGGTGACCGTCGGAGACCACCGGCAGTTGATTCAAGTCTTCCCGCCCCATAATCTCAAGCGCCTTTGCGACCGGGGTGTCCGGTGCCACGGTCCGCAGCTGGGAGACAGGCCGCATAACACTCTGGACGCTGGTCTGCGGCCACTGTTCCCGGTCGACGTGCTTTACTTCATTGGGCGTGATAAGCCCAGCCAGATGCCCGTCCTGCACGACGACGAAACATCGGCGACCGCTGCGAAGCAGATATTCGTGGACAAAGTCGTCCAGGCTCAAATGAGATTCAACCGTCGGGCAATCACGATCCATGATGTCGCCCACCTTGCGGCCACACAGTTCCTCCGTGAGCTCCATCTGAGCATAGCTGCTGCGCGAGGCGTCCAGCAAAAACCAGCCGATGAATGCCAGCCACAGCCCGCCAAAGTTCTTTCCCACGAAGAACTGGAAAAGACCGAGCAGGATGAAGAGGAAGGCGACACCCTGGCCAACCCGCGCTGCCCACTGGGTTGCGTGCAGAGCGTTGCGGTTGAAGAACCAAATCACGGCGCGCAGGACCCGGCCCCCGTCCAAGGGATACCCGGGAATCATGTTGAACGCAGCTAGCAAGAAATTGATATAGCCCAGCCAGACCAGCACTGCTGCTCCAGGAGTGTCTGCTTCGGCGCCCCTGGTCCAGCCTGTCAGGCGGGCCAGCCCGAGGCAAATAAAGCCGATGACCAGGCTCGAGAGCGGGCCGACAAAGGCGATCCAGAATTCCGTCTTGGCGTCGGGGGCTTCCGACTCGATTTGAGAAACGCCTCCCAGGGCGAACAAAGTGATGGAACGTACGCGCAGGCCCTTGGCTTTGGCGAGCAGAGAATGTGCCAGCTCATGCAGTAGGAGGGTCACAAAAAACAGTACAGACGTGCCAATGCTTGCCGACCATATCACCCTGTTACTCCGCTGCGGCATCGTGACATGGAAGCGTTCGATGAGCGACAGCGTTATCAGAAAAGCAATGATGAACCAACTGTAATGTAGCCCGATCGAAATACCGGCAATTCGGCCCAGCTTGATTTGTGCTCGCATGTTCGTACAACACCTCGGGCCATAAACCGGCGCCAGCGATATCGCAAGAGCCGGAAGCCGCGAAACAAGGTCCTGACTATGAGATGCTGCGAGGCACAGTAGCGCTTGTCGCAAGTAAGCATGATTGCTGGACAGCGCATCCCCGCGCCGCTGACCACCTATTCGGCCTGCAAATCGCGGACGGAAAGCTCATAGGTGGCCAAATGAGACCACTACGCGCAAATTTGACAAATGCGTGAGCGTCACTGCTTTCTTTTGAAGGTCGTCCAGGCACGAACGTTTTGCAGATCCAGCCGCATGTTGCACTGATCCTCACCGGCATGGGCAAAGTAAACGGAGAATTCCGGTTCCGCACTCGGTAGTTCCCCCACCTCCATCGGGACTCTCATGAGGTCCTGCTGCTTGTTGTATTTTCCGCCGGTGTCGGTGCTCTTAGAGATGACCAGAGTCCACTTGTCTTCCTCGGGGATCACGAACACCGTATAGGCGGCGACCGGAACAGTCTGATCACCAACCGCGAGCGCGGTGTTGGTAAACATCGTCATGGGTTTTCCACCGGGAGCCCACACTTTGCCGTATGGAATTTCCTTGCCCAGTAAATACTTTTTTGTGCCGACCTTGACCTTCTGGTATCGGACCGCAAGCTGTTTCATGGAGTCGAATTTACACGTTGCGGTTGCGCTCGAACCGGTGCCTTGGGCGAAGACTGTGTTGGATGTGAAAAACAGCGAGACAGAAAGAACGAACCACCATGTCATGCGATACATGTCGGACTCCTTTCCAGAAAATGGAAAAACTCTGCATTCAAATTGTCGGGTTTGGAATCGCTGACCTCCTCCTCGACGTTCGGTCGATTCTGGGGAAAGTGCATGGCCTCTCGTCAAGGCATACTGCCGCGGCACAAGTTTACTCCCTTTGAGGTGGCGTGGCATCCAGTATGCGGACGTCGCCGCGAAGGGCGGGGCAGTACGAAGGTAGTGTTTGAGACATCCCGATGGTTCGCCGGGAGGTGTCCACCCTGGGCGATGTGATCTGCGTTTGAAGGTAAATTGTCGAGCGCCAGACCTTCCGGCGGCGTCGGGTGATTTTGCTGGTGGGCCCGGAGGGATTCGAACCCCCGACCAAGGGATTATGAGTCCCCTGCTCTAACCGCTGAGCTACAGGCCCATGCTTCCAAGTGAAGTCCCGACACAGTAATCTCTTCAGTGGTGGTTCCATGGTAACAAACATGGGGCTGGCGCCGCCGAATGCTGCCTTCCCATCTTTGAATGGAGCGAGCCCAGCCTCTCGGTTAAACTGCCAGACACTATCGGAGGTAACCATGTCCAGCCCAACCGAATACAAGGCACGCATCCTTTCATTGGTACAAGGCAAGGACCCGATCGCGGTCCAACGCGAGACTCCAGAGTTGCTCGCGCAACTCACCAAGGGAATATCGGGAAACAAACTTCGCGAGCGCCCGGCGAAAGACAGGTGGTCGGTGGCGGAACTGCTCGCACACCTTGCCGAGGCCGAGATCGGCTCCTCCTGGCGATACCGCCAAATGATCGAGCACAGCGGTTGCCCGCTGTCTCCATACGATCAGGAGCTTTGGAATGTGCTGGGGGATTACGCCTCTCGAAGCCCGGAGGAATCAATCCAGCTATTCCGTCTGCTGCGCGAAGCCAACCTGCGTATGTTCGGGCGACTCACCCCGGAACAATGGCAGAGGTACGGCATCCATGCGGAACGTGGGGAGATGACGCTTGAGGACCTGGCAAGACAAATAGCTGGTCACGATCTCAATCACATAGAGCAGATCCGAAAGATCCTGACGCAGTGAAGCCGAAGCACCAGAGAATGTGAGCGGCTCCAGAAACAAAACTCGCTAACGTGAGTCGGGCATCGCGATGGGCATCGTACTTTCCTTCGACAGCTGCGTCGCACGGCGGAACGCTTCCGGAAGAGCGGCCAGTAGATCCGTGGCTACCAGCGAATGTTCGCCCATCTTTTCTGCGGCGATGTCGCCAGCCAAACCGTGCATGTAAACCGCCGCGATTGCGGCACGCGGGATGTCATCGTGCATCTGACCGATGACGCCGGCAGTCATTCCTGTGAGAATGTCGCCGGTTCCGCCAGTCGCCATTCCCGGGTTGCCGGTAGGATTGATCCACGCGGTTCCGTCGGGCAACGCGACGACGGTACGATTTCCCTTAAGTACCAGAATGAGCTGGTGTTTACTTGCGAATTTGCGGGCGATTTCAATCCGATTCGCTTGGATTTCATTTATCGGAAGGTCCGTCAGCCGCGACATCTCTCCGGGATGCGGCGTAAGCACCAGCGGCCGACTGCTTCCATCCAGCAGGTCCGTGTGGCCCTGAAATGCGTTCAGCCCGTCGGCATCGAGCACTAGCGGAACCTTGGTCTCGCGTACAGCTTCGCGCACAAACTGCACAGTCTCGCGATTGCGTCCAATGCCGGGACCGATGGCTACAACGTCAATGCCCTGCATCAGCGGTTCCAGAACACCACGTTCCATGGCGCCCGTGGCGATGCTTCCGGTTTCGGTCTCCGGCAGCGGTTCGGTCATCAGCTCGGGGGCAAACGCCGCGACGCTCGAGAGAGCACTTCTCGGAGTGGCGACCGTGGCCAAGCCGCAACCGGCTCGCAAAGCGGCCATGCCAGCCATCGCAGCCGCCCCGGACTTTCCTAGCGACCCGCCGACAATCAGCACGTGGCCGTACATGCCTTTGTTGCTGTTCTGCGGACGTGGGGCGAGCAGCGCGGGAAAATCCTGGGGCGTGGTGACCTCAAGCTTGAGCTTCGAAACAATTCCTTCGGGCGGCGAACCAATAGGCGCAACGACAATCGGCCCTTGGGTGAGATTGCCGAAGACGTGCGCGGGGCGCGGCGCGGTGAAGGTCACGATGGCGTCGGCGCGCGCGATGCCATCGCGTGCCTGCTCCGTCAACGCGTCCGAGTCAGCGCCAGATGGAATATCAACCGCGACTACCGGCTTGCCGCTACGATTCATGGCGCCGATGGCATCGGCGTAGAGACCTTTGACCGGCGGCTGAAAGCCGGTGCCTAGGATGGCGTCCACGATGAGGTCACAGTTCGCGAGGCTTTGGGGCAGGACCTGAAGGATGAATTCAGCTGGATTCTCGGCGATGATGGGCTGCAGCGGCAGGCGCTCGAACATGGTCAGGGCATCGCCGCGCAGCTGGGAGGGCCGCGCCAGAAGCAGGACTTCCACTGCACGGCCCGCCCGATGCAGCTTGCGAGCGATGACGAAGCCGTCGCCGCCATTGTTGCCCTTGCCGCAAACCACCGCAACGCGGTTTGCACTGGCGTGGTAGTCCAGGATGAAGCTGGTAATGGCTGAACCCGCATTCTCCATCAGTGTGAGCGAGGCCACGCCAAAGCATTCGGTCGTGGCGCGGTCGATTTCGCGCATCTCGGCCGCAGTGGTGATCTTCATGCGCGCTCCGACGCAGTGTCTTCCAGCCGCCGCAGGCCGCCCGGCTCGCCCATGGCAATGAGATGATCGCCGGCGTGAATGAGCTCGTCCGGCGCCGGATTGAATCGCATGTGTGAATCCTCACCCTTGATGGCGAGCACAATAACGCCCATTTCCTGGCGGATGCGCGAACCTTCGATGGTTTGGCCGGCGAAGCGCGAGCCCGGCTTTACTTGGACTTCTTCGATCTCGAGCGGCTTTTCTTTGCTCATGGCGGTATCGAAGAAGTCCACAACGTGAGGCCGCATGAACGTCTGTGCGATGCGATAGCCAGCGAAGTTGTAGGGCGAGACTACGCGGTCTGCGCCGGCTTTGAGCAGGTGTTTCTCGGCCTCTTCCTCACTGGCACGGGCGATGATCTGGAGATTTGGATTCAGGCTCCGTGCTGTCAGGATGATGTAAATGTTGGTCGCGTCCGTCGTGGTTGCAGCCACTAATCCGCGAGCCTGTTCGATGCGCAGCTCGCGCAGCACAGGCGTCTGCGTGGCGTCGCCGAGCAATGTCAGCCAGCCCTGGTCGGCGTAGCGCGCTAGCTTCTCCTGGCTGGTGTCCACTATGACAAAGGGAAGCGGTTTGCGCGCCAGCTCGCGCGCTACGCTGCGGCCCACGCGTCCGGCGCCGCAGATGATGTGGTGGTCGGACAGCCGGCTGATATCGCGGTCCATGCGCCTCCTGCCGAAGACCGATTGTAGCTCGAACTCCAGCAAAGCCTGAGTGGCAACTCCAATCATCATCAGGGAGAGCCCCACGCCCGTGATGATGATGAAGGTGTTGAATATGCGGCCCGCCAGCGAAAGGGGATGGACCTCGCCGTAACCGATCGTCGTAATGGTGGTCAACACCATGTAGAGGCCGTCGAACCATGACCAGTGTTCAAGGAAGTGAAATCCGGCGACGCCGATGACTATCAGAGCCAGCAGCGCCAGCACAATGACTTTCAGATTGCGCAGGGCCTTCACAGCTGCCATTCTGGCGCGTCGAGCAGGGAAGCGCAATGATGATGATCACCGGATTAATGGGGCTGGTGAAAAATGCACCGTGGGGTGGTCCGGATTGCGATTCCCTAATCGCCGCTCACTGGCACCTGGTTAGGGACGCTTTGCTGTACTTTGCTGTGCTTTACGCTGTAGCCGAAGTAGATGGCCATTCCAATCACCAGCCACACAATCAGGCGGATCCAGGTATCGAGCGGCAGGCTGGCCATCAGGCCAAAGGAAACCACCATTCCCATGATAGGGACAAAAGGAACCCACGGGGTAACGAAGGGGCGCGCCAGGTCGGGACGGCGTCTTCGCAGTGTCCACACTCCGGCGCAAACAATGACGAATGCCAGGAGCGTCCCGATGCTCACCAGTTCACCCAGGATGTCGATGGGAACCAGTGCGGCAAACACGGCAACGAAGCAGCCCACGAGGATAGTGGAGACCCACGGTGTGCGGAAACGGGGATGCACGGCACCGGCCCATTCGGGGAGCAGACGGTCGCGCGACATGGAGTAGAAGACGCGCGACTGACCGAGCAGCATGACCAGCATCACGGTGGCGAGACCAAAGATAGCGCCCAGCTTCACCAGAAACTTCGCCCAACCGACACCGGTTGCATCAATGCCGAGCGCGACTGGGTCCGAGACGTTCAGATCAGTGTAGTGGACGATTCCGGTCAGCAGGCCGGAAACCAGAATGTAGAGGATGGTGCAGATGATGAGCGATCCGAGAATGCCGACGGGCATGTCTTTCCTGGGGTTGCGGGCTTCCTGAGCGGCGGTGGAGACGGCGTCGAATCCGATATAGGCAAAGAAGATTACGCTGGCACCGCGTGCGATGCCCGACCAGCCGTAGTGTCCGAACACGCCTGTGTTGTTGGGTGGAATGAAGGGGTGCCAGTTAGTGGAGACGATTTCGGCATGCTTCAACGCAAAGATGCCGGCGATGCCGATAAACATCAGCACAATCGCCACCTTCACGATCACGATGGTGGAGTTGAAGTTGGCCGACTCCTTGATGCCGATGACGAGGATGATGGTAACCCCGATGATGGCCAGTAGAGCCACAAGGTTGAACAAGCCAGTCTGTTGCGGCAGCGTGCTCGGGTCGATGTGCTGAGTGGCAAGCGTGGCCTTCACGCGCTCCAGGTGCTCCCAGTGCCCGCCATAGAAGACGAGCTTCTCGCTGGGCGCAAGCGTCAGACGGGGTGGTATGCGGATGCCGAAATCCTCCAGAAAACTGAGAACATAGCCGCTCCAACCCGAGGCCACGGTGGCGGCGCCGAAGGCGTACTCCAGGATCAAGTCCCAACCGATGATCCAGGCGAACAACTCACCGAGCGTGGCGTAGCCGTAGGTATAGGCTGAGCCGGCAATTGGAATGAGGGAAGCGAATTCGGCGTAACACAGGCCGGCGAAAACGCAGGCGATACCCGAAAGCACAAAGGAAAGCACGATGGCCGGGCCGGCGTACTTGGCTGCGGCTGATCCGGTTAGAACAAAGATGCCCGCACCGATGATCGCGCCGATTCCGAGGGTAATGAGATTGATTGGCCCCAGAGCACGCTTCAGACTGTGTTCGCCTGTCTCCGATGCCTCTTGCATCAGTACGTCGAGGGGCTTTGTTTTCAGCAGATCGGCCATTCGGCTCGCCTCTTATTCGCGATTTACTCTTTCGCCATCCGTTGCGGGTTGTGCTTTGACCACAGGAAATACACAGGAATTCCCAGCAGGACAATGATAAGACCCGGCCACGTGTACTGGGGCTTGTAACGCAACAAGACTATATCAATAAAGACCGCCATCAAAATGTAAATTGCGGGCAAAACGGGATATCCGATCGCCCGGTACGGGCGCGGTTCATCGGGCCGCTTCACGCGCAACACGAACAGGCCGGCGATGGTGAGGATATAGAACACCAGCACCGCGAAGATGATGTAGTCAAGCAACTGACCATAACTGCCGGAGATGCAGAGGATACAGGTCCAGATACACTGCATCCCCAGCGAGTGCGCCGGGGTGTGATACCGCGGATGGAGCCTGGCCGCACCGCGGAAGAATAATCCGTCCTTCGCCATGGCGTAATACACACGCGCGCCCGCCAGGATCAGCCCATTATTGCAGCCAAAGGTAGAGACCAGGATGGCGAAGGCCATGATCCGCGCACCCATCGGGCCGAAAACCTGCTGCATTACGGCAGTGGCGACACGCTCTTCCTTCGCGTACTGAATGCCTCGGGCCAGGATGCCGGCGCCGTTGGGATCTCCTGCCAGCGGCAGCACATTCAGATAGACGACGTTGGCCAGAACGTACAAGAGCGTTACTGCGCCCGCTCCCAGCGCCAGAGCCAGCGGCAGATTACGCCGTGGGTTACGGACTTCGCCGGCGGTAAAGGTCACGTTGTTCCAGGCATCGGAGGAGAACAGCGAGCCCACCTGCGCCACCGCAATGATGGTGATGGTACCTACCAGAGCTATTGGACCGCCGACACCAACTTGCACCGGGTGCAGCGCGCTCCATCCCGCGTTGTGCCAGAAGTTGGCGCCAAAGTTGGCCGCGATAGCCTGGGCGTTGCGTCCCACAAAGATTCCCAGCAACACCAGGCCGAGTAGCGCCACAGTCTTGGCGAAGGTGAAGACGTTCTGCACCGCCGCGCCGGTCTTCACGCCGAAGATGTTCAGCACCGAGAGGAGGATGACGACGAGGATGGCCATCAGGTTCTGGGTGTTGAGGCCGACATCCATGTTGCCCAACACCATAGGGCCGATGGGGATCGGAGGCACGTGCGTGATGTGCCAGATCCAGTTGGTGGACGAAATCGCCGGAAAGAACACGCCGAGAAACTTTCCGAAGGCCACGCCGACGGCGGCGATAGTCCCGGTCTGAATGACCAGGTACATTGTCCAGCCGTAGAGGAATCCCCACAGCGGACCGAGCGACTCGCGCAGGTAAACGTACTGTCCACCGGCATGAGGCATCATCGCGGCCAGTTCCCCGTAAGCGAGGGCGCCGGTGATGGTCATGAATCCGGTGACCAGCCAGGCGGCAATCAGCAGCGCAGGCGAGTTGACTTCGCGCGCGATTTCGGCACTGACGATAAAGATGCCGGAGCCGATCATGGAGCCCATGACCAGCGTGGTGGCACTCGTCAGGCCCAGACCTTTCACGAATCCATTTTCGCCGGAGACGAGCGGTACGGTTTGCGCTTCAGTAGCCAATGGGCCTCGTGATTAGTGAATGTTCGCCAGATTACACCAAGAGCCGTAACAATTCCTCCGTCACTTTGGTTGGGGCACTGAGCAAGTCGGAGATAACGGCGACCGAGTCCGCTCCCGCGTCGATCACTGAGCGGGCATTGAGACGGGTGATTCCTCCAATGGCAACCAGTGGCTTTTTCGTCAAGGCACGTGCTGCGCGAATGCCTTCGACGCCAACGACTGGATCGGGATTCGGTTTCGAAGAGGTCGCAAACACCGGGCCATAGGCGATGTAGTCCGCGGGACCGGCATCAGCTTCTGTTACCTGCTCCAGGTTGTGCGTGGACATGCCCAGAATCTTACTGTTGCCAATCACCTTGCGTGCGCCCTGCGGCGACAGGTCGGCTTGCCCGACATGGACACCGTCGAAATCCGCGGCGATGCACAGGTCGGCGCGGTCGTTCATGATCAAGGTGAGGCCGGCGCCCGGCGCCCTGCGGATCTCGCGTGCGTCCTGCAGCATCTCGCGCGTGCTGCCAGTCTTGTTGCGATATTGCAGCAACGTCGCGCCGCCTGCGACAAGCCGGCGCGCATAGTCCACGATTGCCTGTGTCGAGCGCAGAGGCGGTACGAAGCAGGCCACGTCCACGATGGCGTAAAGCCGGGGTAAACGCAATGGCTCAGGCATCGCTTCGCATTCTATTTCGCGCCCGCTAGGAAGCGCTCCATAAACCGGGTATCGAAGTTGCCGGCGCGAAAATCCGGATCAGCCATAATGCGGCGGTGCAGAGGAATGCTGGTGAAGATGCCCTCGACCACAAACATCTCGAGTGCGCGCAACATGCGGGCGATGGCTTCGTCGCGGTCCCGCCCGCGCACGACCAACTTGGCAATCAGCGAATCGTAGTACGGAGGAATGATGCCTTCCGCATAGGCGGCTGTGTCCACGCGCACTCCGGTTCCCCCGGGAATGTTCAGAGCGGTGATCTTGCCCGCCGACGGCGTGAAGCGTTCGGGATGCTCGGCGTTGATCCGGCACTCGATGGCGTGCCCGCGCGACTGCACGGGAGAGGTGATGATGCTGCTCAGCTTTTCGCCCGCAGCAATCAGGATTTGCGACTTTACCAAGTCCACGTCGGTGACCATCTCGGTTACGGGATGTTCGACCTGGATGCGGGTGTTCATTTCCATGAACGACAGATTGCCCGCTTCGTCCATCAGGAACTCGACGGTGCCGGCGTTCGTGTAGCCGATGTCACTGAGTGTCTTAACCAGCACGGCGCCAATGCGCTCCCGCAACTCCGGCGTCATTCTGGTTGACGGCGATTCCTCCACCAGCTTCTGGTGGCGGCGCTGGATGCTGCAGTCGCGCTCGCCCAGGCTGATGACGTTGCCATGCTCATCAGCCAACACCTGGAACTCGATGTGGCGGGGGTGCTCGATGAACTTCTCCATGTAAAGGTCGCCGTTGCCGAAGGCGGCAGCGGCTTCCGAATAGGCTGCGTGGAAAAGGTTGGGAAGCTCCTCCTCGTTTCGGATGACGCGCATGCCGCGCCCGCCGCCGCCGAACGAAGCTTTTACCATTACGGGGAACCCGACACTGCGAGCCCATTCCATGGCTTCATCGGCGGTGGCGATGATTCCCTCTGAGCCGGGCAGGATCGGCACTCCCTCCTTCTTCATGGTGGCGCGGGCCTTTTCCTTCTCGCCCATCAAGCGCGTCACCTCAGGTGGAGGGCCGATGAACTTGATGCCGCATTCCCGGCAGACCTCCGCAAAATTGGCATTTTCGCTCAGCAGTCCATAGCCGGGATGGATGGCGTCCACGTTGGCGATTTCTGCAGCGCTGATTACCGCCGGAACATTCAGATAGCTTTCGCTCAGGCGCGGGGGTCCGATGCAGATCGCTTCGTCGGCGAACCTTACGTGAAGCGAGTTGCGGTCGGCCTCGCTATAGATGGCAACTGCCTTGATACCCAGTTCTTTGCAGGCGCAGATGACCCGCAGGGCAATCTCGCCGCGGTTCGCAATGAGCATTTTTCTAAACATGAACTGGAGACTTGCTACACCCGGCTTGGGCCATGGCCGGACTACTGCTTGCGAATGCCGAACAGTGGCATCCCGTACTCCACCGGCGTTCCATTGGAGACAAACGCCTTGGCGAGCACACCCGAGACTTCGGCCTCGATCTCGTTCATCAGCTTCATGGCTTCGATGATGCAGAGCACTTGTCCCTCCTGGACGGAATCACCAACTTTGACGAAGGGGGGCGCGCCAGGAGAGGGAGATTCGTAGAATGTTCCCACGATAGGCGATTTGATGACGTGCAGTCCTGCATCCTCGGCCGGAGCCGCGGCCGAGGCCTGTGAGGCCGTTGGTGGCGCTGCGCTGCCCTCCACCAGTACTGCTGGCGAGGGAGCGACGACGGGCACAGCGGGTACAGGAATCGCCGGTATGGGCGCCATTGCAGGCGCGACGTGCATCACCGGAGTTGCCGCCCCTCCCCGCTTGATGTGAAGCTTCACGTCACCGCGTTCCAGTTCGAACTCGGCGATGTCTTTCTCCACCAGGAGATCGATCAGTTCCTTAATCTCTTTCTGGTTCATCGGATTCCGTTCGACGGGCCGTGCCCGTGCAACCTACGTCTAGGTTTCGACCAGTTCCTTGGTCAATGGGGTCAGAACCCGGCACCCCCTGTCCGTGACGACGACCATGTCCTCGATCCGGATGCCGCCCTTGCCGGTTACATAGATTCCCGGCTCGATCGTAATCACCATGCCCGGCTCAAGCAGGTCTGTCTGCCCTTTCGCCAGACGCGGAGGCTCGTGAATCTCCAGGCCCACTCCGTGCCCGGTGGAGTGCGTGAAGTATCTGTCCAGACGGGCACGCTGCAGAACTTTTCGGGCCGCTTGGTCCACTTGACTTGCGGTTTTGCCTGGCGCGACGGCAGCAATTCCCGCCAACTGCGCTTCCAGGACCGCTTTGTACCACCGACGCTCTTCCCGCCCAGCACGCCCGACGTGCACAGTACGGGTCATGTCAGAGCAATAGCCACGCAGTATAACACCTGAATCCACCACCACGAATCCGCGCCGGGGGATCGGGTTGCCGGACGCGCGTCCATGAGGAAGAGCCGACCGCTCTCCGCCCGCCACAATTGTCTCAAAGGACATACCGTCGGCACCCGACCGCCTTGCCGCATATTCCAACCTCCCGGCGACCTCCGACTCCGGCACCCCGGGGCGGAGAGCACTTAGCGCCTCGTCGTAAACCTTCGCACCCAGGTTGACCGCATCGGCGATCAAACGCAATTCTTCAGCATCTTTGATCATCCGCTGGCGCAGGACCAGGCCGGTCGTCGCTTTCCAATGGATCTTCCGGTGTACCAGCTTTCGCATGTGCTCGGCTGCGACAACCGTCGTGTAGTCAGCTTCGAAGCCAACGACAGCGGATTTGAGCTTCCCGAGCGCCTTGGCAGCGCCATTCAGCAACGGGCCTTGGGCGATGACCACCCGCGGGCCGTGAACTTCATCCCGCGCCTGTTGCGTGTATCGGCCGTCCGTGAAGAAGATGCATCTTCCCTGCAGAAACAGCAGCAGGCCGTTGCTGCCTGTGTAGCCGCACAGATAACGAAGATTGGCAGGATGTGTAACAACCAAAGCGTCGAGTCTTTGCTCGATCAGCGCGCGCTGAAGTTTCTGGAGGCGTGAGGCGTAGTCCATGGTCGATTCCGCAGAATGTTAATGGTGCTTCACTTCCAGATTATTCGAGGTTTGCTTGCTGGCGCGATATATGTAATGGCCGTTCTTCTGATGGGCTGCTGCGTCGGCGCGAACGAAGTAGGTCCCCAGGCCCGGGCTTGAACCAAAAGGGATGTCCGGGCTCGACTCCTGCGCCGCCAGGGAAATGTGCTGATAGCCCAAAGCAGTTGCTCTTCCGATATTGTTGACAGCGACCACGATCAGGGTGAGATCAATCGTATGTCCCGTTTGATTTGTAACCACCACGGAACCGGAGATGGTGTTGCCGTGAACGCTGGGAGGCTGCTTCCAGTCAATGGTCACGCCGGCCACCACTATGATTGTCAAGTCGCACTGTACCTCTTGGTGAGGGGCACTGGAGTCACTAACCGCGAGCTTGAAGTGATATTCACCGGGAGTCGTGGGCACGCCGGACAGCACTCCTTTGTGCGACTGCAGCTTGATCCCGGGCGGTAGCTCGCCCTCGAACAGGCTCCAAATGTATGGCGGAACGCCACCGTGCACGACTAGCGTGAGGTTGAAGCTGTCACCTGGAACAATTGTCTGCGACGACGGCACGGCAATTTCCAAAGATTGCGGATCGCCCTGTCGTGGGCGCGCCGCCGGAATGCAGACAGCCGGCAGCATAAGGAAGAGAGCGCCGTAAACGGCCCAAGGAACACGCACGGGGGAACATTATAGGGGTCGCCGCCGATGCCGGCGCCAGATTTGAGCCGGTGCTATTCCACCGTCAGGATAAACGGGAACTTTTCATCGCCAACCGGCACTATCACACGCACCATTCCCGCTTTCTGTCCATTCCTGGCAAGAGGAACGTCGTGCGCCAGCTTCGGAAAGGGGAAAAAGATGACACCGTCGGCGTCGCTCTGAGGGGTTATGGTATTGGCCAGGAATGCACTCTGTTCCACGTAGTCGGGCGTAGCCTGGCGTTGGAGTTGAGCCAGCACGTCGGGGTTGGCGGCCTCATGGTTGCGCAGGCGACATAGGGTGCCACATTCGGTTGGACCGGGTATTTGCG
>Ga0335082_10001915_pt1 | contig 22350 bp, 18 predicted proteins | sample Lox_Sample_41_FD_206718 | JGI IMG/M metagenome (GOLD analysis project Ga0335082, IMG submission 206718) | Soil microbial communities from Loxahatchee National Wildlife Refuge, Florida, United States - Lox_Sample_4.1 | ecosystem: Environmental > Terrestrial > Soil > Wetlands | place: USA...
GCATCCATGCGCTCGTTCATCTGCATGATGGTCACACCGCTGCATGTCTCGCCGCGCAGGATCGCCCATTGGATCGGTGCGGCGCCGCGATACTTGGGCAGCAGGGAGGCATGCACGTTGATGCAGCCGTGCGGTGGCAGCGCGAGCAAGGACTTCGGCAGGATCTTGCCGTAGGCCGCGACGACGATGAGGTCCGGCGCGAGCGGACGCAACACCGTTGTGAAGTCAGGGACGCGCAGCTTCTCGGGCTGGAACACCGGCACCCCGGCGTCCACCGCCACCTGCTTCACCGGTGGCGTCGCCAGCTGTTGGCCGCGTCCCGCCGGCTTGTCGGGCTGACAGACGACGGCGACGATCGAGTCGGGGCCGGCGAGCAGCGCGCGCAGGGACGGCACGGCGAAGTCGGGGGTGCCGAAGAAGATGATGCGGAGCGGCGTGGTCACCCCGTGCGTATAGCATGCAAGTTGAAGCAGTGCCGGGCGAAGGGCCAGCGCCGACTTGACGTGCCTTCGCCGCCTCCGTACTTTGCGACGAATCACCCGGGGGTAGGAGTTACCATGCGCTACGGGATTGTGGTGGGTATGTTTCCGGTGGCTGCGGTCGGTTGCGGTGGCAGCGGTGGGTCGGGGTCGTCGCCGGCACCGACAACGTCCGGCATCAATCAGGAGGTACGCCAGGTCGCGCACGCCCAGGGGCCCAAGGGTTCGCCGACCCGGTCAGCCTGACGGTGACGATACCGACGATGTACTCGCGGGTAGCACGCATCCGGCCGTGGCGACGAGCCTCGCGCCGAGCTCTGTGCCCCGCGGGGACGGCAACGATGACGGCAGCGTGAATCATCAGGACGCTACTCTTACCATCGTCCACCTGTTCAGCCCCTGTGCGACGAGCTGATGGCCCTAGCAATGCGCAGCCGCGTCTGGCTCGCCATCACCCTGGCGCTCCTCATAGTGCCCGCGATGTCTTTCGCCCAGTCGATCACCTTTCGCACGGCCACCCTGCAGCCGCTGCCCGATCAGGACGATCAGCCCTCGGCCATGGCGGTGGGTGACCTCAACAACGACCAGCAGCCGGACGTGGTGGTTGCCAACTACCTGTCGCACACGGTGAGCGTGTTCCTCGGTGCGGCCGACGGCTCGCTCTCACTCGTCGGAGACTTCCCGGCCGGCGGCACGGGACGCTGCATCCTCATCAAGGATTTCGACGGCGATACCATTCCCGATCTCCTCGTGAGCTGGGAGGAATCCGACAACCTGTTCTTCCTTCACGGTCTGGGCGACGGGACGTTCAGCACCCCGGTCGCCATCGATTCGGGACACGATCCGGTCCGCATCGCCGCCGGCGATCTCGACGGGGACGGCAAGCTGGATCTTGCCGTCGCGCTGTCGGCGGCTGCCGAAGGCAATGGTCAAGTCAGCATCTTGCGCGGACATGGGGACGGCACGTTTGAGCCGCCCCAGACCATTGTGCTCGACGTTGGCAGCGAGGGTGTCGTGATGCACGACTTCGATGGCGATGGTCTGGCTGATCTCGCGGTGTCGAATAGTGGGCCGGGCACGATCTCCATGCTGCACAACCTCGGCAACGGCATGTTTGCGACCCCCGTCAGTGTACCCGTTGGGGGTGGAACCGGTCCACTGGCTTTGGCGGATCTCGACGAGGACGGCCGCCTCGACCTGGTCGCTGCCAATGCCGTCGACGATACGATTGCGGTGTTGCGCAGCCACGGAGACGGCACGTTTGACGCTCCGGCGATCTTTGCTACCGGCGGCAGCCAGCCGTCCGACCTGGCGCTCGTTGATGTCAATGGCGATGGCCACCTCGACGCGGTCGTCAGCAACCGCTTCTCCGACAGCGTGAGCGTGCTCCTCGGCGTCGGTGACGGCTGGTTCGACGCGCCGCGCAACTTCGTTCCGGATGCCAGCCCGCTGGCGGTTGCCGTGCTCAATCTCAACGGTGACGCGAGCGCCGACATTCTGACACTCAGCAAGGGGCCGGGCGGAGCGGAACCCAGCCTGGCCGAGCTGTTCGGCGACGGCGCCGGTCACTTCGAGGCCGTGGAGCAGCTGCCGGCCGCAGGCTCCGGCACCGCCGTCGCCGTCGCGGACTTCAACGAGGATGCGGTTGCGGATGCGGTCATCGCGGTGGCGCAGCCGCGCGGCATCGAGATCTTCTTCGGCGCGGCGCACGCCGGGGATGTGCCCTCGCGCTTCGTGGCGACCGACCGGCGCCCCGCCGCGGGCACGGCAGCGCTCGCCGTCGCCGACTTCGATGGCGACGGCCATGCTGACCTTGTCATGGCCACCACGACGGCCAGCCTCACCGTGCTCTTTGGCGTCGGTGACGGGAGCTTCGCACCAGCCGCGTCGGTTCCCCTATCTGTGGCGGCTACGGCGGTCGGTGCCGGCGACTTCGACGCTGACGGCGATCCGGATCTGGTGTTGCTCTTGGCCGGCACGCCCGGGTCGTTCGTCGTCCTCCGCAACGACGGCGGGCGGCAATTCTCATCGCTGGAGCCGGTGCCGTTGACCGGGCGGCCCACGAGCCTTGCGGTGAGCGACTTCGACGGTGACCACAAGCTCGACCTCGCGATCACCGACGTCGACGCCGGTCGTGTGCTGCTGGCTCTCGGGCTCGGCAACAACACGTTCAACGCGGCCGGGCCGATAGCCACCGGCCTGATGCCAAGCTTCCTCGTGGCGTCCGATGCCGACGCGAACGGTAGCGAAGACCTGCTGGCCCTCGACGCCGGCCTGCGGACGGTGCGCATCTTGACCAATGATGGAAGTGGACATTTCGTCGTCGGGACGGCGCGGCCGGCGGGAACTCTGGCGACGATGATCACGCCGCGCGACCTCACCGGGGACGGCCGACCGGAGTTCCTCATCGCCGACCGCGCCAACGGTGTGGGCGTGGCGACCAACACCACCCGCTTCCAAATTGTCTCCTCGGTGCGCTCGAGCTCGTTCGCGGCCGCTGTGGCGAGCGCCGACTTCGATGGCGACGGGCGGTACGACGTGATGGTCACCGGCCTGACGACGTGTCGGTTGATCAACACGTCGCCCGTTGGCGACACGCCGATGCTACGTGGCGACGGCAACGGTGACGGCGGGATCTCGGTAGCCGACCTGATGGCGCTGTCGCGTGAGCTCGACGATGGCGAGGGCACCCGCGTCGACGATGTCGGCCGCGGCGCCTACGCCGCGCATCCCGGAGTGGACGCGGACGGCGACGGCGTCGTCACTCGTCGCGACGAACGCGCCATGATCCGCCGCATGATGCATCGGCCGACGCCGTAGGCGGCGCGGGTCGGAGCAGGCGGCCAATCAAATGCTCACCGCCGGCTTCTTCGCTTCCAGCGGCACGCCGTCGCGCAGCCACTTCTTCACCTTGCGTTTGTAAAGGTCGCGCTTGAGACGGCTGATGCGGTCGATGAACAGCTTGCCGTCGAGGTGGTCGATCTCGTGCTGCAGTGCCACCGCGAGCAAGCCGTCGCCTTCGATCTCGATTTCCTTCTCGTCGGTCGTCCAGCCCTTCACCAACACGTGCTTCGAGCGTGTCACCTCGGCGGTGTAGTCGACCACGCTCAGACAGCCTTCCTCCCACACGATCGAGCCCTCGCGCTCGACGATGACCGGGTTGATCAACTTGATGAGTTGCTTGCCGGGCTCCTCGTGGTTCACGTCGAGCACCAGGACACGTTCGGGCGCTCCGACCTGTGTGGCCGCTAGCCCGACGCCGGGCGCGGCGTACATCGTCTCGACCATGTCCTGCACCAACTCGTCGATCGTCGCGTCAATGTTCTTCACGGCGTGGGCCGGGTGCTTCAGCTCGGACGCCGGATAGGTGAGGATCTTGCGCAGGGCCATGGTTCGTCGGTGCGGTCAGAAGTACACGGTCACGTCTGAGCGGTCAAAGCATGCTGTACGGGTCGACGTCGACGAGCACGCGTACGTCCGCGGCTCGGGCCTGACGGCGGACGGCGTCGTGACCGGCGCGCGCGGCGTTGCGGAGGGCGGTGCCGTTGCGGCCGCGGATCAGCAGTTGCCAGCGGTGGCGGCGGCGCACCCGCTCGATGGGTGCCGGGGTCGGGCCGAGCACGCTCACGCCCTTGTCAGCGGCGCGCCGCACCGCCTCGGCGAGCGCGCCGATGACGCGCTCGGTGGCGTCCGGCCGTTCGCCTTCGCAGCGGACTTGTACCAGTCGCGCAAACGGCGGGTAGCCGAGCTCGCGTCGTGCCGCCAGCTCCTGCTCGGCGAAGTGGCGATAGTCGTGATGCGCCGCACACTGCAGGCTGAAGTGCTCCGGCTGCAACGTCTGCACGATCACCCGTCCCGGCCGCGACCCGCGCCCGGCCCGTCCCGCGACCTGCGTGATCAACTGGAAGGTCCGTTCGGTGGCGCGGAAATCCGGAAAGTTGAGCGACAGATCGGCGAGCAGCACGCCGACCAAGGTCACACCGGGAATGTCGTGTCCCTTGGTAACCATCTGGGTGCCGACCAGGATGTCATACTCACGCCGTGCCCACGCCGAGAGGATCTCGCGCTGCGCGCCTTTGCGGCTGGTGGTGTCGCGGTCCATGCGCCCGACCCGCGCGCCGGGCAGCAGCTTGCGCAGCGCCGCTTCCACCTGCTCGGTGCCCGCGCCCCAGGCCGCCAGGCTCAGTCCGCCACAGGAGGGACAGGCGCCCGGAACTGGAACGGTGTGGTCGCAGTGATGGCAACGCAACGCCTGCCAGCGCCGGTGCAACGTCAGTGTCACGCTGCAGTTCGGGCATTGCAACGGATCGCCACATTGCAGGCATTGCAGGAAATTGGCGAAGCCGCGGCGATTGAGGAACACCAGGCTCTGCCCGCGTGCGGCGAGGTTGGCCTGCAGCGCCGCGGCCAACGGTGGCGAGACCAGCACTGCACGCCCGGCGGTCGGGCTCCGGCGCAGATCGACGACGTCGACCGTGGGGAGCGGGCGCGCCTCGACGCGATCGGCAAGCTCCAGCACCTCGTAGCGCCCGCTGCGCGCGTTGTGGAAGCTTTCCATCGCCGGCGTCGCCGAGCCCAACAAGATCGGGCAGCCGGCCAGCTTGGCGCGCATGACGGCGACGTCGCGGCCGTTGTAGCGCATGCCGTCTTCCTGCTTGAACGCCGCGTCGTGCTCCTCGTCGACGACCACGAGCCCGAGGCGGGGCAGGGGGGCGAAGACCGCCGAGCGTGCGCCGACGACGATGGGCATCGTGCCGCGCGCGATCTTGCGCCACTCGTCCCAGCGCTCGCCGTCGCTCAAGCCGCTGTGCAGGACGGCTACCCGCTCGCCGAAGCGGGCGCGGACGCGATCGACGAGCTGATGCGTGAGCGAGATCTCCGGCACCAGCACCAGCGCGCTGCGTCCGGTGCCGAGACACTCCGCGATGGCGCGCAGATACACCTCGGTCTTGCCGCTGCCGGTGACGCCCCACAGGAGAAAGGGGCGGAAGACAGCGCCGATGCTGCGTGTCACCGCATCCACCGCAGCCCGCTGCGCCGTGGTGAGCTCGACGGCATGATCTGCCGGCACCACCTCGGGCAACACCGGACGGTAGATCTCCTCTTCGGTGATCGACACCACGCCGGCCTTGACGAGCGCACCGAGCTTCGGAGACAAGTTGGGAAAGGTGCCGTGCAGCTCCGACGCGAGAGCGCGGCGCAGCGGGTGCGCGTGCAGGTAGGCATAGACGGCGAACTGCGCCGGGCGCTGACTGCGCCACGCGCGCGCTTCGTTGGTGGAGAGGTCGCGCGCCGCCTGGTAGTAGCGCGCCCGCTTGGTCGGCCCGCTACCTCCGTGGAGCTGCTCTTCGATGCGCACACAGCCCTTGCGGCGCAAGGCGCTGAGCGTGCGCCCGGCATGTCCTCCGAACTTGTCGGTGATGACCTCAACGGCATGAGGGCCGCCGGCCCGTAGCCAGTCGAACAGCTCCCGCTCCGTTGGTGTCAGGGTGCGATCGTGGTCGATCGGACAGGTGTGCACGACCCGCTCGATGGTGACGCGCATGCTGCCGGGCAAGGCGGTGGAGACCGCTTCTGCGAACGACGACAGATAGTAGTCAGCCATCCATCGACACAGGCGCAGCAGCGCGTCGTCGATCAGCGGCTCCGGGTCGAGGGTGGCGAGCAGACGCTTCAGCCGCGGATGTGTCGACGCGGTGGCGAGCTCAGTGACGATGCCGACGGCGCGGCGTGGTCCGAGCGGGACCAGCACCCGGACGCCCGGACGGACGCCGGCCTCCATGCCGGGGTCGACGAGATAGTCCAGCGGCCCGGTGTCGCCGGCGGCGGGTATGACGACGACACGCGCGATCACGGCTGATTCACCACGGAGCTGTGCGACTGGAACGCGCAACCGCCTCGGCATACGTGGAGCGCTCCCGGCCAGGCGTCGGCAGTCGGATCACTCGGGTTGCGGTTTGAGATACTTCTGAATCTCCTGCAGTAGTTGCTTGGTGTTGAAGGGCTTCGAGATGTACCCGTCGCAGCCCACCTGACCCGCATTCTGCGCCAGGATGTCCCACACGTGTGCGGTGACTGCGATGACCGGAATGTGACGGGTTTTCGGGTTGGTCTTGATGGTTTCGATGACCTCGACGCCACTCATCTTCGGCATCGCGAGGTCGGTGAGCACCAGATCGAAACGCTGTGTCTGCGCTTTGCGAACGGCGTCCTCGCCACCGTACGCTGGTACGACCTGATGGCCTCCGCCGGTCAGCGCATGCACAAGGATGCGCATGATGTCCGGATCGTCCTCAACCACCAGAATCTTGGCCCGCATCATGGTTCAACCTGTCTGCCCCCGTGCGTCCCGGCTCCTGGTACGAAAGTCTATCACGGCCTCGGCGCAGACTCGAACTAGCCGCGCCGGCTGCGGGCTTCGGCGGCGGCCTCGAGTAGCTCGACGACCTGCAGAGAGTACTCACCCGCACTGGGTGCCGGCACGCCGCTGCGGACGGAGTCCACGAACGCCTGCGCCGCGCGCGCCAGAGGTTCCTCGTTGCCGCCTGTGACGGTCTCCGTCGCGTCGAAGGTGTGGATCGGGACGACGTTGTCCGCGACGGTCGAGGGCTCGGCGAGCTCGTAGTCGAAGTAACGCAGCAGGCGTTGGCCGAAGCGTCCCTCATACTGCAGCATCCCTTTGCTGCCGATCACGACGATGCTGGCCGCCTTCACCGGTGACAGCCAGCTCACATAGATGTGTGCCGACACGCCGTCCGCCAGGGTGATCGTAGCGACTGCGATGTCGGCGATGCCTGGCTGAAGATAGGAGAAGCCGTCCAGACGCACCTGCTCGACCGGCCGCGGGACGAGATAGCGCAAGATCGACAGGTCATGCGGCGCCGAGTTCCACCAGACGTCCGAGTCGCGCCGGATCCGCCCCATGCCGAGGCGTTCGAACGTCAGGTGATAGAGGCGGCCGAGGCGTTCCGCGTCGATCCATCGCTTCGCTTCCTGGATCAGTGGATCGTAGAGAAAGGTCTCGTCGACGAACAACGTGAGGCGGCGTGCGCGCGCCGCTTCGACCAGTTCGTGCGCCTCGGCGGTGCGCATGGCGAGCGGCTTCTCCACCCAGCAATGCTTGCCGGCGGCCAGGACGTCACGCGCCAGCGCATAGTGCGACGACGGCGGCGTCGCGACCAGAACGGCATCGACGTCGTCGCGGCGCAGCAATGCATCGACCGCATTCTCCGTGTCGATGTCCACGATCGCCGCGCGCCGCTGCGCGTCCGAGTCGCAGGCGACGCGCATCTCTACGCCGGGGAGCGCGCGGAACACGCGCACCAGCTTTTCGCCCCAATACCCCGCGCCGATCACGCCCACTCGCATTGGTTTGTCGTCACTCATGCTCACCACCATACTCGCGATGCACGCGGAACACGCCGGCCCGCTGTGCCCGGTTGTAGCGCCGCAGGTTCCAGCGAATCATCACGGCGGCGGTCAACACGGCGGTGCCGCCGAGAACGACCCACCCGTGCCGTGTCCACTGCCCATACAGCACCGCCGTGGCCATCGACACCGCGACCACGGTCCAGACTACCTCGCTGCGTTGCGGATGCGCGATGATGGCGCGCAACGCCAGCAGATCCCGCATCACCACCAGCGTCCGGCTGATGCCGTAGTGCGACTGGCCATGCTGCCGGCGTCGATCGCGCACCGGCACCTCGACGACTTGGTGCGCCGCGACGCCGAAGATCGCCGGCATGAACCGATTCATGCCGCGCGGCAATGCGGCGCGCTCGACGACGCTGCGCCGGTACACCTTGAGCCCGCAACCGTTGTCGTGCACCGGGATGCGACTCACCGCAGCAATCAGCCAGTTGGCCAGGCGTGAGGGCAGGACGCGGAGGAGGAACCCCTCCTGGCGTCGCTGTCGCCAGCCGGAGACGACGCGGCAGCCTTGCCGTTCCAGCGCGTCGAGCAGGCGCGGAATGTCGTGCGGGTCATTCTGGCCGTCGCCGTCGAGGGTGATGATCACCTCGCCGCGGGCGGCGCGAAACCCGGCGGACAACGCGGCGGCTTCGCCGAAGTTGCCGTCGAGATCGAGGACACGGAGGCACGGGTTGGCGGTGGTCAGGCTACGGAGCTCGTCGAGAGTAGTGTCCGTGCTCCCATCGTTCACGTAGATGACCTCGAACGGGGCGCCGAGCGCGCCCATCACGTCGCGGATCTCGGTGAACAGGGGAACGATGTTGCCCGCCTCGTTGTACACCGGCACAACCACGGAGCGGGCCGGCGCCCCACTCATCGTGTGGTGCCGAAGAACGAGACGACGGCGTCGGCGACGCCTTCCACTTCGGCATCGGTGAGATCCGGGAACGCCGGCAGCGACAGGATCTCGCTGGCCAGCTGTTCGGCGCGCGGCAAGCGCGGCGACTCACCGTAGCGGCGCAGCCACGCCGGCTGCCGGTGCAGCGGCACCGGGTAATGGATGCCGGTCTCCACACCGGCCGCCTTCAGGTGCGCCTGGAGGCGATCGCGCTGCGCCGTGCGGACGACGAACTGGTGATATACGTGCACCTCGTCCGGTTGCTCGCGCGGCACTCCCAATTCGAGGGCGGCGAAGCGCGCGCGGTAGTGCGCAGCGATTGCCGCGCGTCGCGCGTTTCGCACATCGAGATGACGGAGCTTCACGCGCAACACAGCGGCTTGCACCTCGTCGAGCCGGCTGTTGAAACCGTACAAGACGTGATGGTTCTTCGGTTCCTGGCCGTGCGCTCGCAACAGGCGGATGCGATGCGCCAGCTCGGCGTCCGACGTGGTGACGAAACCGGCGTCGCCATACGCCGCAAGGTTCTTCACCACACCGGCGCTGAAGCAGCCGGCGCGCCCGAAGCTGCCGACCTTGCGCCCGGCACGGCCGGCGCCGTGCGCATGCGAGCCGTCCTCGATGAGTGACAGCCGGTGATGGGCAACCACGCCGGTGATCGCGGTCAGCGGGAGGGGCGAGCCGTAGAGATGCACGAGGAGCACGGCCTTGGTGCGCGGTGTGATGGCGCGCGCCACCGCGTCGGTGTCCGGTCCGAGATGGTCGGCCGCGATGTCGACCAGCACGGGTTGGGCGCCGGCATGATGGATGGCCTCGACGGCGGCGACGAATGCGTTGGCCTGCAGGATGACTTCGTCACCGGGACCGATGCCGAGCCCGAGCACGCTCAGCAGCAGCGCGTCGGTCCCCGATGCGACCCCGCAGGCATGGGTTGTGCCGACGTACGCGGCGATCTCGCCCTCGAAGGCCGCAACGTTTTCGCCCTTGAGCAAATGCATCGTCGCCAGTGTCGTCGCCCACGCCTCGCGCACCTCGGCGTCGATCGCGGCGTGCTCGCGCTTCAGGTCCAATAGCGGAATGGTCATGCTCTTCTCCACCTCTTCACGTCCCTCCCTCGCGTCATTCAGCCCCCAGCCGGCGAGCAATCACTGTGCTCGCACCTGGTGCACCAGCACAAGCCGGTCTCCGTCGTCGGGATTCCCGGTATCAGGAACAGCGACCCGTTCGTAGCCGGCGCGTGCCGCCGGCTCGGCACGTTCCCAGTCCGCCTGCCGCATGAGTACGTAACGAGCATTCCCCGCCGGCCATGCTCCCTCATAGGTGGGAATATGGCGCTCCCAGTAAAAGACGGCTCCATAGTCAAAGGTCTTGTAGAAGACAAGGTCGTCGTTGGCCGGGACGATCTGCCGCACGGCGGCGATGAAGTCGCGCACACTTTGATGCCGCGCGATTACCGGCAGGACGACGGTCTGCGCGACGAGGTAGAGGGCGGCAACGGTGGCGAAGACCCCGGCGAAGATAGCGGACCAGTGCGGTCGGCGTGCCGCGCGCATGCAGCCATAGAGCCCACCGACCGCTACGCCAAGCAGGCCACACAGCAGCGCCGGCTGACTGCGGATGGTCTCGGCGATCCACGGAAGGTATCCGCGCGTCGCTGGCGGCAGTCTGCCGCCAACCGCTGCGGCTAGCGGGATCCCCACACCTTCCAGCGCTGCCGCGGCGGACACCACGACCACCACGGCGATGAGCAGCCAGAAGAGCGGCATCAACCCGCGCGCCAGCCAGTGTGCATCGTCCGGCGAGGCGTGCGTCTGCTCGCTCCACCACCAACCGAGAAGCAGTGCGACTGCCGGATACATCGCCAGCAGGTACACGCTGCGCTTGCTGGCCGCGGTCGCATAAAACCCGAAGACGACGGCGCTCCAGACGAGGAGGTAGACGCGCGCATCATCGCGTCCCAACGTGCGGCGCTGCCGCCAGAGGCGCGCCGCAAGACCCGGCAGGAACACCGTCCACGGCAGCAGGCCGAGCAGCAACGCACCCAACAGATAACTCGCAGGATGCCGGTGGCCGCCGGCGCCGAGGCTGCGATCCAAGTCTTCACTGTCGAGGAAGGTGAAGACGTTCTCGGCGAGCACTTGCTTGCGGAAGAACTGCCAGCCGCCGAGGATGAGCGCCATGACGTACCAGCTCCCTGCCACGGCGCCGACCGCCAGCGCACCGGAGCCGAGGCGCAGCTGACGCAAGATGCCGACGTCGCGCAACAGCACGATCATGACGACGGCGACCAGGCCGGGGAGGACGGCGCCGACGGGTCCCTTACCCAACACGGCGAGTGCGGTGCCGGCATAGAGACCGACCAGCCACCCCGTGGTGCGCCGGCGCAGGAAGAACAACAAGCTCAGGAACGCCAACTCCAGGCCGAAGGTCAACGTCATGTCGACGCGCGCGTTGGTTGCGGAACGCGCCCACTCGAACATGGTCATCAACGACAGCGCGCTGAAGATGCCGGCGCCGGCGCTCCACAACGCGGTGCCCGCGGCGAAGACGCCCAGCAACCCCAGCAGTGACAGCCCCGCCGATGGCAGGCGGATGCTCCACTCGTCGGTGGCTCCGTGCAGGCGCGAGGCGACGGCTCCCAGCCAATGGAACAACGGCGGCTTCGACGGCAGCTCGGTGCCGTTGCGCCGCGGCAAGATCCATCCACCGCCGTGCGTCATCTCCCAGACGACCAACCCCTCACGCGGTTCGCCCTTGGTGTGAAACGGTCGTGCCTCGAGCGCCGCGAGCTGCAGCAGTACCCACATGCCGACGATGAGCAGCGTGCCGAGGGTGACGGCAAGCACATTCGTCGGCGACGAGACGAGCGGCGACGCGACCGTCGTCTCCTCGACCGGATTGGGGGCGGGCTCGATCATGTCACTGGAAGTTGACGATGAGGACCTTCTTGCCGTGTGCGGCAATTTGCCGCGGCGGTGGTTGCAGTGACGTGCGCAGCGGCTCCAGCTCGGAGCGGTTGATCACCAGGAACACGTGCCGTCCCGAGCGCCAGGCATCGAGCAGCTGGCTGTCGCGCCGCCAGAAGAACGCGCTCTGGTCTCCTTGCTGGCTGCCGAAGTCCAGTTCGCCCCAGTCGCCGACCATCACGGCGCGCCGTCGGGAGTAGAAGCTGATGCCCTGGGTGTAGTGCCGATACATGATCACCAGGTCCTGCGGTCCCGCTTGCCGCCGCAATGCTTCACCCAGCGGGCGAAACTGCGACGCGGCGCTGCGTCCGGCCACGGCCACGACCTGCAGCGCCAGCGTGCCCAAGAGCAAAACGGCGAACCCGGCCGGGAGTCGGCGGCGCGACGCACAGGTCCGGGCGACGCCGCCGGTAACGCCGAGGACCAGCGCTCCGGCGTACACCTTCGGCAGTATCCCGACGACGCGCCAGTCGTCATTGACCAGGGGGGTCAGCAGTGCCGCGACGAGGATCAGGGCGGCGAAGACCATGAGCACACCGCAGGCGCGCCCGAAAAGGCTACGCTGATGATTGACCAGCACCTGCCGGAAGAAGCGCGCCGCGAGAATGGCGAGTGGACAGAACATCGGCAAGATGTACGTCCCGAGCTTGGACCCGGAGGCGCTGAAGAAGGCAAACACCACGGCGGCCCACAGCAGGCAGTAGAGCGTCGGCGCCGAGACCTGCCGCCGGACCAGCTGCCCGAGAAACTGCAGGCTCATGCGCGGCGCCAGCACCACGAAGACGGACCATGGCACCATGCCGCCGAACACGATCGGTACGAAGAACCACAGCGGCTGGCGGTGCTCGTCGGGGGTCAGGTAGCGGCTGACGTGTTGCTTGATGACGAAGAACTCGACGAACTCCGGGTTGCGCGCGCTGACCAGAACGAACCACGGCAGCGCGATGGCCACGAACAGGAGGATACCGAGCGGCGACACCGCCCAGCGCAGCGCCGCAAGGTCCCGCTGCAGCACCAGGAAGGCGACAATCACGCCGCCGGTGAGGACGACGGCAACGGGGCCCTTGGTGAGCACCGCGAGCGCGGTCGTGGCGTAGAGGAGCAGCACGAACGAGCGGCGGTGGCGCGGCGACTGATACGCAAACCAGAAGCTGCCGATCGCCGCCGCCATCAACGCCGTCAGCGGCATGTCGAGAATGACGAACTGGCTGAGTCCAAAGTACAGCGGCGCGGCGGCGAGCAACGCCGCAGCGGCGGCCCCGGTCCACGCGTCGTACATCGCCCGTCCCAGCGTATAGACCACCACGATTCCGAGGGTGGCGAACAGCGCCGGCCACAGCCGCACGACGAGCTCGCTGCTTCCGAAGAGCGTGAAGTTGATCGCCGTGAGCCAATAGATGAGCGGCGGTTTCTCGAAGTACTTGACGTAGTTCAGATGCGGCGTCACCCAGTCCCCCAGCTCCACCATCTCGCGGGCGATTTCGCCGTAGCGACCTTCGTCGGGCTCGGCGAGCGGGTAGTGCGGCAGGGTTCCGAAATAGGTGAAGGCGATGGCCGCGACGAAGATCCAGAAGAGCCAGCGCGGCACCTGTAGTGGCTCCGGCGCGGGCGCGGCCGCACTAGCCACGTGGCACCTCCTGCCACGCCACCGTTCCGGCTCGCCCATCAATCGGACCGGCGACCACGCGGGCGCTCGGGACCGCCGGGAGTTGCCGGGCGACGTCGATCAGCCGCGCGACCGTTGCCTCGCCGCGCAACGCTTCGAGGAGATCCCGCAGATGCGGCTGCTGTCGACAGCCTTCCATTTCCGCGTGTGCGGTGTACACGTTGAGGCCATCGTGCAGCTGCGCGCGGTAGAACGCGGTCAGCTCGCTGGGCGTGGTGCCGACGCGGCCGTAGGTTTCGTCCAACGTCGGCAGGGTCGTGGGGATCTCGACGGTCCGAAACCGTTGCCCGTCCATCTCCGGGAGGTAGGGCGCGACCCCGCGGGTGTCGCTGTGGTAGTCGAGCTCGAGCGCGTCCTCGCTCGCGAAGCTCGCCGCGGTGCATTGCCAGCCGGGGGCGCCGAAGGCGCGGGGCGGCGCACCGACGATCTCGCTGAGCACGGCGCGCGCCCGCTCCACCTCCTGCCGCACCCGAGCCGCCGGCAGCGAGACCAGGCGGTCGTGCCAGAAGACGTGATCGTAGCCGTGCATGGCCACTTCATGCCCGGCACGCACCAGGGCGCGCAAGGTGTCGGGAAACGACGCGGCGATCCGCGGCCCTGGCAGCAGGGTGCCGTACAGCAAGGTGCGCCAGCCGTAGGTGCCCACCGCGTTGGTGCGCAACATCTTGGCGAAGAAGCCGGGGCGGAAGATGCGCCGCAAGGCGCGTCCCGAGTGGTCGGGACCGCAGGCAATGAAGAAGCTGGCGCGGACGCCGAGCTCATCGAAGAGGCGCATCAGCGCCGGCACGCCGTCCTTCAGGGCGGTGTACGTGCAGACGTCGACCTTCAGTCCGAGCGTGAGGCTCACGGGCTATTGCGGTGTGTCACGAAACCATTCGATGGTGCGCGTCAGCCCGTCGCGCAGCGAGGTGTCCGCCCGCACACCGAGAATGTTCTGCATCTTCGTCGTGTCCGGCACGCGCCGCGGAATGTCCTCGTAGCTCGATCCGTAGACTGACTCCTGGGTGACGAACTTGATCGTCGACTTCGAGCCGGCGATGTCGATCATCGTGCGCGCCAGGTCGAGGATGGTCGTCTCGACCGCGGTGCCGACGTTGAAGACCTCGCCGTCGGTGCCGGCGCCGAGGCCGGCGGCCATGGTGGCGCGGATGCAGTCGTCGATGTAGGTGAAGCAGCGCGTCTGCATGCCGTCACCAATGACGGTGAGCGGCTCGTTGCGCAGCACCTGGCCCATGAAAATGGTGATGATGCGGCCGACGTCGATGCGGTCGAGGCGCGGGCCGTAGACGTTGAAGTAGCGGGTGATGGTGACCGGCAAGCCCATGTGGTGGTAGGCGAAGCAGAAGTGCTCGCCGACCGCTTTGGAGGTGGAATAGCACCAGCGATCGATGCGCGTCGAGCCGAGCAGCCGATCGTCGTCTTCCTGCCACGGCACCTTCGGGTTGCGCCCGTACACCTCGGAGGTCGAACCGAAGACCACCTTCTTCTGATGCTTGAAGGCGAGCTTCAGCACGTTCTGCGTGCCATTCACGTTGACGTTCAGCACCTCGTAGGGATCGCCGACGTAGTACTCGACGCCGACCACCGCCGCGAGGTGGTAGACCAGGTCGCACTTGGCGATCAGGCCTTCGACGATCTCGATGTTGAAGATGCTGTCGCGGATGTAGTGGAAGCGCGGGTTGCCCATGAGATGGCGGGTCTTTTTCACGGAGCCCGTATCCAGGATGAACACCTCGTCGCCGCGAGCCAGGAACGCATCGGCCAGATGCGAGCCGACGAACCCGCCACCACCGGTAATCAGCACTTTCATGTCAGACGTACTCCTTTGTGCAGGGAATGGCGCGCCGCCCATTCGCCACCGGAGAGCTCCGGCTCATCGTCCAGTTGCACGCGGCGCAAGTGTAGCGTGCCGCTGCCGGTTTGCACGTGCAGCTCGGGAGCAACGGCGACGATGGTGCCGGGAGCGCCGTCGCCATCGGATGGGCATGGCCGGGCCTCCCAGATGTAGAGCTGCCGTCCTTCCCAGGAGGCGAAGGCGCCGGGGTAGGGATGGGTGACCGCGCGCACCAGATTGAAGATCGTCCGTGCCGGCTGTGTCCAGTCGATGTGACCATCCTCGGGCCGGCGACCGCCGAAGTAGGTTGCGGCGGCATGGTCCTGCGGCTGGCGTGGTGCGGTGCCGGCGCGCAGCAACGGATAGGTGTCGCGCATGAGCGTGGCCGCGGCGTCGGTCAGCTTGCGGAACACGGTGAGCGCCGTGTCGTCGTCGCTGATCGGCACGGCGCGCTGCGCCACGATGTCACCGCGGTCCGGCTTGGCCTCCATGTAATGCAGCGTCACACCGGTTTGGGGCTCGTCGTGGATGAGCACCCAGTTGACCGGGCAGCGCCCGCGATACTTCGGCAACAGCGAGCCGTGTAGATTGAGAGCGCCGCGCCGCGGGATGGCAAGGATGTCGTTGCCGAGCAGCTTGCGGTAGTAGAACGAGAACACGAAGTCCGGCTGCCAGGCGGCGATACGTGCCACCCACTCGGGGGTGTTCACGGTCGCCGGCGTGAACACCGGGATGCCGCGCATCTCCGCCAGCTGTCGCACCGAGCGAAACCAAATCGTTTCGCCCGGATCGTCATCATGGGTGAGCACCGCTGCCACCTCGTCGCCGCTGCGCAGGAGCTCCTCGATGCCCACGTAGCCGATGTCGTGATACGCGAACACCACCGAGCGCATCGCGTTACTGCGCCTGATGATGAATCGCTCGAATGCGGTAGGTGGGACGGCGGCGCACTTCGAGATAGATGCGTCCCACGTACTCGCCCACCATGCCAACGGCGAGGATGAGGATGCCGATGAACATGAACAGGATGGCGAAGAGCGTGAACACCCCTTCGCTTTCGGGACCCACGAAGAAGCGGCGCACCAACAGGAAGACGCCGAAGCCCATGCCGGCGAGCGCCACCAGGATGCCCGCCAGGCTCATCATCTGGATGGGCAGCAGCGAGAAGCCGGTGATCAGGTCGAACGACAGCCGCAGCAGCTTGAGCAGGCCGTACTTGGACTGCCCGCTGAAGCGGTCGGAGTGTCCGACCTCGATCTCCGCGGTGCGCTTGGCGAGCGAGTTGGCGAGCGCCGGGATGAAGCTCGATCGCTCGTCGCACTCGATGATTTGGCGGACGATGCCGCGACGGTAGGCGCGCAGCATGCACCCGTAGTCGTTCATCTTCACGCCCACGGTGAACGAGGTGAGCCGATTGATCAGATCCGAGCCGGCGCGGCGGAACCAGGGGTCCTGGCGTTCCTCGCGCCAACCGCCGACGACCTCGTAGCCCTCCTCGAGCTTGGCGACCAGGCGCGGGATCTCCTCGGGGGGATTTTGCAGGTCGGCGTCGAGTGTTACCACGATATCGGCGCGCGCCGCGGCGAAGCCGGCGAGCACGGCGGCGTGCTGGCCGAAGTTGCGGGTCAGCTCGATGATGCCGACGCGACTGTCGTGGCGGGCAATGTCGCGCAGCAGCTCCAAGGAGCCGTCGCTACTGCCGTCGTCGATGTACCACACCTCGTACGAGCGCCCCATGCCGGTGAGCGTCGTCGACAGGCGCTGGTGCAGCTGTTCGATGTTGTCGGCTTCGTTGAAGATGGGGATGACCACCGAGACGTCGGGGATGTCGGTGGCGGCACCGGGTCGCGTCTCAGGGTCACGCTCCGGCGCGTACGGAAGCGGTGCGGTGTTGCTGGGCACGAGGTCGATCCTTTGGCGAGCGGACGCTCGCGGCACAGACAAACCACAAAGGCAGGGGGATTGCAATTCGGCCGGACGGGTGCTCAGGCCATGTAGTCTTTGCGCTGGATGCCGTACTTGTGGAGCTTCTGGTAGAAGTTCTGCCGGTGCAGCCCGGCTTCGCGGGCGGCGCGGCTGATGTTGCCGTTGTGGCGGCGCAAGCACTCGAGAATGAAGTAGCGCTCGAAGTCCTCGCGGGCGGCGCTGAGCGTCGTGCCGAGCGAGGGCGCGGGGCGCTCAGGGGCGCCGTCGGCGTGCAACTCAGGGGGCAAGTCTGCGACGGTGATCTCGTCGCCTTTGGCCAGCAAGGCGGCCCGTTCGATCACATTCTCGAGCTCGCGCACGTTGCCGGGCCACGGGTAGCGACGCAGGATCTGCGCGGTCAACGCGTCGAACCCTTTGATGTGCTCAGCGGCCTCGTGCTTGCGCAGGAAGTGGTGCGCTAGCGGCAGGATATCGTCGATCCGCTCGCGCAGCGCCGGGATGCGCAGCGAGACGACGTTGAGCCGGTAGAACAGGTCGGAGCGGAACTCCCCGGCCTTGATGCGCTCGCTCAAGTCCGCATTGGTGGCGGCGATGACGCGTACGTCGACCTTGATGGTGCGGTCGCCGCCGACGCGTTGCACCTCGCGCTCTTGCAAGACGCGGAGCAGCTTGACCTGCAGCCGCAGCAGCAGCTCGCTGATCTCGTCGAGGAAGAGTGTGCCGCCGTCGGCCTGCTCGATGAGGCCCTTTTTGCTGGCGTGCGCTCCGGTGAAGGCGCCCTTCTCGTAGCCGAACAGCTCGCTCTCGAGCAGCTCCGACGGAATCGCACCGCAGTTGATGGCGACGAAGGGACGGACGCCGCGGGCGGATTGCGTATGCAAGGCGCGCGCGATGAGCTCCTTCCCGGTGCCGCTCTCCCCGGTCAACAGCACCGTGGCGCTCGAGTTGGCCACACGCTCGACAACCCGGAGCACCTCTTTCATGGGACGGCTGACGGCAATGATGTGCGGCGTCCCGTAGCGCTCCACGAGCTGATCGCGCAGGCTGCGGTTCTCCTCCTGCAGTCGGAAATGACTCAAGGCCGCTTCGACCTGTTGCCGCGCCACGTCGTTGGTGAACGGTTTCTGCAGATACGCGAAGGCGCGGCCGCGCCCGGCATCGAAGGCCGATTCGGCGTTGGCGAATCCCGTCATCATCAGCACCAGGGTGTCGGGGCTGAGCCGCTGCACTTCGTGCAAGAACTCCACGCCGGTCATGCCGGGCATCATGATGTCCACCAAGGCCACGGCATAGGATCGTTGGCTGAGCGCCTCGATGGCCTCGGCCGGGCTCGTGAAGGTGTCGACCTGCAGGTCGTCGCGCTGCAGGGCTCGCCCGAGTGAGCGGCACAGGTTGGGTTCGTCGTCCAGAATCAACATCGAGTACCGCATGTCACCTCATCTGTCCGGCGCTTTCGACGCGGGTGTGCTCGGTCCGCACCGGCAGCGTGATGCTGAACACGCTGCCCTGCCCCACCTCGGAGGTGACGGAGATCTCCCCACCGTGTGCCTCCACGATGCCGTAGCTCACCGCCAGCCCGAGCCCGAAGCCGGCTCCGCCTTTCTTGGTTGTGTAGAAGGGATCGAAGATATGATCGAGATCCGCGGCGCTGATGCCGCAGCCCTGGTCGGCGAACTCGACCAGCACCTTGCGCCGCCCGCCTTCGATCGACTCCGCCGTGCGCAGCCGGACCAGGCCCTTGCCTTCCATGGCATCGGCGGCATTGAGCAACAGGTTGAGGAAGACCTGTTGCATCTGGCGGGGGTCCACCCAGAGCTCGGGGAGGTGGGCATCGAGCGCCCACTCGGCGCGCAGGTGCTGCGCCCGCTTGTCGTGTACCGCCAGCGTGAAGGTCTCCCGCAGCAGCTGGTTCAAGTCGACCTCGACGGGATGGCTGTCCCCGCTGGCGGCGAAGTTGAGCAGCCCTTGAATGATCCGCCGGCAGCGCTGCGTTTCCGCCTCGATGATGGTCAGATCTTCCACCCACGGGCTGGTGTCGCCCACCGCTTCGCGCAGGTTCCCGGCGGTGGACAGGATGATGCCGAGCGGATTGTTCAGCTCGTGCGAGACGCCGGCGGCCAGCATGCCGACGGCGCTGAGCCGTTCGGCGCGCCCCAGGCGGGCGCGCGCCACCTTCAGGTTGCGATACAGGCGGTTGGTCTCCGCCAGCATGCGATCCTTCTCTTCCATCGTGCGCTGCAACGACTCGGCGACCTGGTTGAACGTCGATGCCAGGGTACCCACCTCGTCGATGCTGGTCACCGGGACCCGCACGTTCAGGTCGCCGTTGGTGAGCCGTTCGGCGCCGCGCGTCAGCTGCAGCAGCGGCGCGACCGTCTTCCCTGTCCACCAATAGATGAAGGCCACCGCCGTACTCAGCAACGCGACGGTGACCAGGAGCAGACGGCGTCCGATGCGCCGCCCCTGGCTGTTCGAGAGGTCGAGCGAGATGCCCAACCCCAAACCGGCGACGGTCCGGCCGTTGACCACCACCGGCGTGACGATCTCCATGTAGTCTTCGAAGACACGCGGCACGACGTGACCTTCGTGCAACGTGCTCAGCGGCGGCAGCCCCGCGTGCGGACCCGGCAGCACCCCGGGGTCGCTCTGCGTGGCGAGCAGGTGCGAGTCGTCGAAGACGAACGCGTAGTCGAAGTCGCGATCTTCGAGCAACGGCGCCAGCTCGTCGTCGATGGCATGCGGCTCGTTGAGCATGATGACGCGGCCGATCCGCGGTTCGGTGAGATTGAGGGCGGTCTTGCCCTTTTCCCAAAGAATTTGCTCCATCTCGCGGCGCTCGTCGCGCACGAAGAAGATCGTCGAGATGGCGAGCCCCGCCAGCAGCATCGTGCACATGCCGAGACCCAACCGCCGCCCGATGGAGGCGTCAATGAATGCGCCAAACTTGGCTAACACATACCAATCCTTAAGCCGCATGAGGTGCAACCGCTATACCATCCACAAACTGGAGAGGCGCTACCGGCGGGGGAGAGTCGGGAAGCTGCGATCAAAGCCACGGTACGCTGTCCAATTGTCCATGAGCAATGACAGGTGTCAACACCTGAGGACATAACCTGTATGCCCGATATGCGCTCACACCCTGCGAAGGGTCGGGCCGGAGTGATCCGTGTCATGGAACGTGGCTTGCTCCGCCGTCTCGGCCGTGGGGGCCGCAGTTAGTTTAGCTTCCGGAGGTCGGTCGTGAGCGTCTTCGAGCCAGATATTCTGAACCAACCGGATGGTCCGCGGTACGCCCGAAGCACAGTCCTTGCGGAGCGGCGTCTCATGGTGGCAATCCTGGCTGACGCCGTCGATTGCTATCAGAAGAACCTCATGGCCCGGACCTCGAAGCGCCGCCGACTGTTCCTTGAAGCCGAACGTTGGATTCTCTCCGACGATAGCGACTGGGTCTTCTCGTTCCGCAACATTTGTGACGTGCTCGGCGTCGATGCGAGCGCGCTGCGCAGCCACACCCTGCAGTGGAAGCGGCATCAGCTCGAAGGGCTCGTCGCCAGCGCGCAGCTCGGCGCGGCCTCGTAGATCGCGCACTCCGCGCGCCCGCATCCCGGCGCGATTTGAATTTCTCTCCTCCGCCCGGCGTCTAGGCCGGACGTATGCAGGCGACGACGGCACCGCGGGCGCATGTTGCGATAGCGCTCCTGAGTGCACTGCTCTTCATTGGGTGCCAAGGCAGCGACGCGCGCGCAAAGAAGACCCCCGACCCGGGCGTCGGCGAGATCAGCCTCAACCCCGAGCTGGTGCGCAGCGGCCAAGTGCAAGTCGAAGCGGTCGCAACGCGGCCCGAAGCCGTTGCCGTGCGAACCTCCGGCAAGGTGGACTTCAACGAAGAGCACCTGAGCTACGTCTCGTCCCCGCTGGCCGGACAGGTCGTCGACCTCCGCAGTCGGCCCGGTGATCATGTCACCGCCGGACAGACGTTGGCGGTCATCGATAGCCCCGACCTCGGGGCGGCCTCCTCCGAGTTCATCAAGGCGCGCGCCGACCTGGTCTTGGCCGAGCGCAACCATACCCTCGCCGAAGAGCTGGTGAGGGCCAAAGCCATGGCCGCCAAAGACTACCAGAAGGCCGAAGATGAGTACGTCAAAGCCAAGGCGGATCTGCGGCGCACCCGCGAACGGCTGGTGTCGCTCGGCATGCCGGCCGATGCGTTGGACGGGCCGCTCGACAGCCTGCACGTCCGCTCGCAGTTCAACCTGACGACACCGATCAGCGGCACGGTGGTCGAGCGCACCCTGACGCTCGGCCAGATGGTGGGCGGCGATAACGCGCCGCGCCTGTTCGTGGTTGCCGATCTCGACACCCTGTGGGTCAAGGCCGACATCTACGAGAAGGATCTGTCGCTCATTCACCCCGGTCAGGAGGTGAGCGTGCGCGCCAACGCCTGGCCCGACGAGGTCTTCAGCGGCCGGATCGATTACGTGGGCGATACGGTGGACCCCAACAGCCGCACCGTCAAGGTCCGCGCCACTGTCGACAACCACCAGCAGCGGCTCAAGCCGGAGATGTTCGTCACGGCCACCGTGCAGACCGATGCCAGTGCGACCCTGCTGAGCGTGCCGCTGGCAGCGGTGCACGGCGAGGGCTCCGCGCAAGCTTACGTGTTCACCGTCCTCGACGGCGATCGCGTTGCCCGGCGCGCCGTGACCCTCGGAGTCAAGGTGGACGATCGCGTCGTGGTCACGGCTGGACTGTCGCCGCAAGACCGCGTCGTCACCTCCGGCTCCATTCTCCTCAAAGCCGAGGTCGATCACCCCAACAGCTGAGCGCGATGATCAACCGCCTCATCGCTTTCTCCCTCGAGCAACGGCTCGTAGTGGCGGCGCTGACCATCATGCTGGTGGGGTGGGGGACCATCGCCGTCGAGCGCCTGCCGATCGAGGCCTACCCGGAGCTCGCCGATGTGCAGGTCCAGGTGGTCGCCCTGTTCCCCGGGCACGCTGCGGAGGAGGTCGAGAAGTTCGTCACCATCCCCATCGAAAACGAACTCAACGGCACCCCGCGGCTCACGGCGATCCGCTCGACCTCCATTTTCGGTCTCGCGGCGGTGCGCGCCATCTTCGAGGACCACACCGACGACTACTTCGCGCGCCAGCAGATCCTCGAGCGCCTCC
>Ga0335082_10001916_pt1 | contig 22350 bp, 16 predicted proteins | sample Lox_Sample_41_FD_206718 | JGI IMG/M metagenome (GOLD analysis project Ga0335082, IMG submission 206718) | Soil microbial communities from Loxahatchee National Wildlife Refuge, Florida, United States - Lox_Sample_4.1 | ecosystem: Environmental > Terrestrial > Soil > Wetlands | place: USA...
GGGCAACTTGTACTGGAGGACGGACGGAGGATTCGCTACCTATGACAAGGCCTTCCACCTGCTGACCAATCCGCCGCCACCGAACCAGGCCAGCACTTGCGGCCAGATCCAGAACCCGCAATTTACATTCCTGACGGCTGCCCAGTGGCAGAACAGCATTCAGACGATCAACGGGCAGCCGCTCACCGTGCACGAAGACGTTGGCGGCACCGTGAGCGTGAATCCGGGATTCGGAAACACCGGGCAACCAAGCGACTTTCTGCTCTCCAGCGCGCCGGTGTCAGGCTTCGATTTCAGCCTTACCAACGATACCATCAACAACGCGGGCCGCAACAACCCGGTGATCCAGCCGCCGGTCGTGCCGCCAACCTTCCCAACCTATGCCTACCCATCCGACATGTTCTAGGCCGGAGGGGGCTCTACTGTAGCGTCACCAGGACTTGAATCACGCCCTGCCCTTGGGCCAAGGGTTCGAGGGCCTTGCCCACGACCGCACCCAGCATGCGGCCGCGGTCGGTGCCCTTCATGGCATGTCCGGGCGTAGAGGAAGAGACGAGAAGGTCTCCTGGTGCAATGGCCCCGTTCTCCGTGCTGACCTTGCAGGGGACAATGCCGACGATGGCCAGGGGAACTTCGTTGACGGCGACCTCATCGCCAGCATGCGTTGTAGCCAAAACGCCGGGCTTCGTCGAGTAGATGCCGGCGACCAGCGTGGAGTAAGGCTCGCTGGCCAGCGTCAGTTGACGTTTTCCGGCAGGATCGACGGCCAGCAGGTCCCCAGGCTCATGCCGGTAGCTCCCCGGCGCAATGGCCACGGACTCGGCGAAGTCTGCGCCACCAGTCTGTGTGCCTCCATCAAAGAAGCCCTTTCCAGTCCCGTCGACCCGAAATTTGTGCACGCCGTTGACGGCGCCGATGAGAAGGTTTCCACTCGCGGTATTGTCGAAGTAACCAGCGGTGGCTGTCGCGCTATTGGTGGTGCCACTGACCCCGATGCTCTTGGTCGAGAGGCCAACAACTCCAGCGCCCTGCGGGGCGAGAGTGGTTCCGCTGACGCCATTCCCGGTTCCGCTCGATCCGTTGAACAGGCCCACCACGCCGCTGGAATTGTTGCCGTTGCTGGCGTCGCTGACGCCTTCCACGCCCACGCCCTCAGGGCTGACGCTCACTCCCATGGTTCCAACATTGGCACCCGTGGTCGCGGTCGAGTTACCGTACACGCCGATGCCCAGTGGTCCGCTGCTCAACCCAACAATGCCGAGAGGGAATGTGTTCTGCGACGTGGAGGTGTTCTTGGCCAGAATCGCCTGTCCCGAATTGCTGGAGGTGACGACGGTCAACTTGGAGCCCGCCTTGGTCGTGCCAATTCCGATATTGCCGTTGTTCTGGACCATGGCCGAGTCGCCTAAGGTCTTCGTGGCCGTCCACAAGGGGACGGTATTCGGCGTGCCCGACCCGCCTACCTGGGCGATCGCCAGCGGTACCGCGAGCCACAGCACCAGTCCGATCCCACCTCTCCCGTATCTCATGTTGCTTCTCCGTTTCTAGTCAGTGCCGACTCCTGACGGGAACTGTGAGGTTTCCCGTGGGGAATCTGCAGGACACACGTAACCGCTGGAATTGGTCGAACTCGTTCGAGGCTAAGTTGTGGGGGAGGGACAACCACCGAGCAGGCTCGAAACCCCTGCTGAATGGCGACGCACAGTTTCGCCTCCGGCGAAGTCGCTGTCAAGGGGAAAGAGGCCCTTTTCGCGCATCAAGCATTCGGGATTCGGGGCTTGACTAAGCATGCGGCTGGGACGAAACTGGCAGTGCTGATGGGAAACCCTGCCCCGTCCTGCGCCCCGTTCCTGATTGCATCCTCTCGAAACCCGCTAGAGGTTTGAAGGTGGACGATGAGAGTTCCTGAGCTTGCTAAAGTCCCGCCGTATTGTACAGCCCTGCTGCTTGTGGTCGCGGCGGCAGCCCCTTGCCAGGTCAATGTTGTCACTTATCATTACGACAACGCCCGCACCGGGCAGAACATCCACGAAAACTTGCTGACCCCCGACAAAGTAAACCAGGGCACATTCGGCAAACTGTTCTCGCAACCCGTTGACGGTCAAATCTATGCCCAGCCCCTGGAACTCCAGAAGGTGCAGATCCCAGGCAAGGGGCAGCACAACGTAGTCTACCTGGCCACCGAACATGACAGCGTGTACGCCTTCGATGCCGACAGCAATAGCGGAACCAATGCCAGCCCACTTTGGCAGGACAGTTTTATCGACCCGGCGAATGGAATCACTCCTATCCCCAGTTCCGATGCCGGCACGGACTTCATCTACCCAGAAATCGGTATTACCTCGACTCCGGTCATCGATACCAGCTCCGGGACCATGTACCTGTTGGCGGCCACGAAGGAGAACGGAACTTACTTCCAGCGTTTGCACGCGCTGGACGTGGCTTCGGGGATAGAGAAGTTCGGCGGACCGGTGATCATTCGGGCTACGGTTCCCGGTACCGGGTGGGGGTCAGTCAACGGGAAAGTCTCTTTCGATCCGCTGCGGGAGCACCAGCGTGTGGCTCTGATGCTTTCGCAAGGCGTGATGTACACCGGATGGGGTTCACATGGAAAAGAATCGACCTACCCCTACCACGGCTGGGTGATGGGCTACGATGCCCGAACCTTGGCGCAGATGGGGGTTTTCAACGATACGCCGAACGGCGGGCAAGGGGGAATCTGGGCAAGCGGCGGCGGTCTGGCCGCCGACAACCTCGGAAATCTGTATGTCTTGACCGGAAATGGAACCTTCGATTTGGATAGCGGCGGATTCGACTATGGAGAGACCTTCATTAAGCTCAGCCCAAACAGCCTTACTCCCACCGATTATTTCACTCCCTACAATGAAGCAGATTTATCCAACCGCGACAAGGATCTGGGCTCGGGCGAGCCGCTCATCATTGCAGCAGCCAGTGCCACGGCCGTCCCGCAGCTCGCCGTAGGGGCGGGCAAAGGAGGAACGATCTACTTAGTCAACGTAAGACACATGGGCGGCTTCAACGATGCCCACAACCAGAACCTGCAGACCATCGACAACGCTTTTGCAGGACACGGAATGTATTCCAGCCCCGCATTCTGGCAGGACAAACTTTATTTCTGCGCTTCCAATGACGTGTTGCGAGTTTTTCAGTTCAGCGGAGGATTGATCTCCCCGGACCCGATTGCAACCTCGACCCACACCTTTCAAGCCCCGGGCTTGACACCCGTAATCTCTGCCAAGGGTGCTGCCAATGGAATCATCTGGGCCCTGGAGTACATAAAGGGAGATATGGAAGGATACGGTGGGCCCGCGGTGTTGCATGCTCTCGATGCCTCAACCGCAGTCGAGCTGTACAACAGCAACCAGGCGGGAACTCGCGACGTGCCAGGCAACTCCTTACACTTCGCCACGCCGATAGTTGCCAATGGTAAGGTTTACCTGGGGACAGCGAATGAACTGGATGTCTTTGGGGCACTTGCTTTGAAGGATCGACGTCCCGGGGCCCACTAAAGCGGTGGTTAACGCCCGTTCAGTGACAGGCAATAGATTGTCCCATCCGATGAACCGAAGTAGACTCGGCTGTTTGAGATGGCAACGCTGCCATAGATGGCGGCGCTTCCAAAGGAAACCTTGCCAAGCAGCTTTCCCGTCTTGGCTAGCACATGCAGGTAGCCGTCATTGCCGCCGAATATTGCAATATCCTGAATCAGCGTGGGCGCCGAGTAGATAGGCATACTCTGGGAGATAAGCTTGCTGAAACTAAGGCTGGTCGCCCCCGTGCCATCCTGGAAAAGTACATACAAACTTCCATTCGTTGCGGAGGGAACCGCAATGTAATTGGTGACATCGACGATCTTCTTAGTGGCATCACACGGTTTCGTCTGCCGGGCTGAGAGCAGGCCGGGGCTCGCGATGATCGTTGGGTTGGAGACCTGGTTGTCGTAAACCATGCCATTAAGACCGCTGGCATCCCGCCCCAGGGTATACACGTGGCCGTTCTTGCTGGCTTCGCTCACCCAATTGGTAGTCGTGGTCACCCCCGTGCATTGGTTGGTTTCGGAGGCAGTGTGCAGGACAGGAGAAGAACCGAAATCTAGGTCCTGATTGTCATCTTTGACAGCCTGATAGTAGTTCAGTAGTTGTCCAGTCGTTGCATCGAGTGCAAGCACACTGTCGGGATAAAGACCGGCATTCTGAGTGGGAGGATGGCACGTACTGCCGGGATTGCCCGTACCGGCATAGACGATTCCATTCGTCGTATCGATCGCCACCGAAGACCACACTGCGCCTCCGACACAGTCCCCACCGCCGGGGCAGGTGCTCTGATCGATCGTGTTAAAGCTCCATACCGGGCTGCCGGTCAGTTCATCGTAAGCATTGACCTCACCGCCTTCCAGGCAAGGGGCATCTCCGTGGGATGCGGTTCCTACATAAACCATGCCGTTGTATACGGCGGGAGAGGCCCACACCTCATAAGACTGCGGATCGCCAGTCTGTTGCTTCCACACGAGAGCGCCGGTTGTAGCATTCAGCGCATAAACATAAGCATTGCGGGCGCCGAACAGCACTAAGTTGTTCGCTGCATCCACGTACGCAGACGAGCCGATCCGGCAGCCTTTCGTCGGATTGCATTGCCCCACGAGGTCGATGCTGTAGCTCCAGATAAGCCCGCCGGTGACGGCATTGAGCGCATAAAACCCGGTGGTTGACCCCAAAAACACGGTAGAAACTCCGTTGATCGTGGCCACGGCTGGCTCGGCGGAGATCTGCCCGCCCGTAGGAAACGTCCAGGCGATTTTCAGAGACTTCACGTTCCTGGAACTGATGCCGGTCTCCGCGCTGGCGCCGGTGTTGGAGAGGTCTCTGCGATATTTTGGCCAGTCCTCTGCCGTGGCTTCCACGCTGGAAAGACAGAAGCCAAACAGGAGAGAAAGAAGCACTACTGTCGCCAAACGCTGCCCAACCCCGGAAAAACCGGACCGAACGCATGCCTCCCTCATGTCACTTCTCCCCGCCTGAATGGAGTTCAATTTCGCCAAGCCGCTGATTGAGTCGCGCTGTAGCCCCCCAAGCATACCCGAAAATATTTTCTGCGCCATGAGATGAAAGTCACAGTGCAACGTCATGCATAGAAATCGCAGAAAGTTGTCCGCCGGGAAACAGCACAGCGCGGCCCGCCGCCAAGTTACTTGGCGGTAACTCCCACGCCGACGCCCGAGAGATTAACCGTTTGCGGGCTGCCAAAATCGCTGTCGACGAGTTGAACCGTACCGGTCCGCGTGCCCGAGCGGGTGGGCTTGAAGCTCACACTGATGGTGCAGCTCGATTGGCTTGGCAAGGACGAACCACAGTCGTTCTCCTGTTCAAAGTCTCCGCTGGCCGTAATGCTGCTGATGTTGAGCACGGTCGATCCCAGATTCGTCAAGGTGACCTGCTTAGCAGGACTGGTGGTCCCGACGAGCCGAGGCGGGAACTTCAGAGTCTTGGGAGAAACATTGGCGACCAAACCATAGCCACGCAAGCGCACCGAGACCGGGCTGCCGGGATCGTTGGCAAAGACTGCCACCTGGCCCAGTTGCAGGGTTGAGTCTGCCGGCGTGAAGGTTACCGCGATGTCACAATCGTCGCCCGGATCAAGGCTCTGGGGACAGTTATCGGCTTCCGTATAGTTCCCGACAGTGGTGATCTTTGAGATGGTCAACGGCACTGGCCCCCGGTTGGTCAGGGTTGCGTTTTTCGCTTGTCCCTTGCTCCCCACGGGTTGGGTTGGAAAAGAGAACCCGGGGAATCTGGGGAGAAGCTCGGCGTACGTGCCCGTCCCCTGCAGATTTGTGGTCTGGGGGCTGCTGGGGTCGCTGTCGGTCACGGTCAAGGTCCCAGTGCGGTTGCCCGTTTGTGTGGGCTTGAAGGTGACCTTGATCTTGCAGCTTGCGTGGGCTGAGACTTGGGCGGGACAGCCGCTCGTTTCGGAGTAATCGCCGCTCACAGAAATGTTGCTGATGTTTAGAGGAACGTCCCGCTGGTTGTAGAGCACCACCACATAGTCCGTACTGCCGCCCACCACCGTCGTGCCGAAGTACGCCGTGGAGGCGCAAAGGAGCGGACAGTTCCGCTCACTTAAGACCAGCGGCGGGTTGGGACTCTGATCGAAATCAAAGCTGTCCGAAGTGTCGTTGGCATTGGCGTCCCGCTCGGTGATAGGGGCCAGTCCAAAATCTTCCTCGATGAACTTGAGGACGGACGAAAATTCATACACCGTGTGGGAAATGTAGCCGCTCTTGGAGTACGGAGAAATGATCATCAGGGGTACGCGCGGTCCATAGCCATAGATGTCCGGAGGAGGAAGCGGTGGCGGATAGTGATCGTAGAAGCCACCCCAATCGTCCCAGGTGAGAAAAATAGCGGACGAATTCCAATACGGGCTCTGCATCAGAGCGTTGATCTGCTCCACCGTGTAGTTCTCTCCCCGGCAGGTACTGTGGGGAGGATGTTCGCTGTCTTCAAAGCCTTGCACGATCCAGGACACTGCCGGCAACTGCCCGTTCTGCAGGTCGACGATGAACTGGTCCGGCGAGACGACATGCTGCGTCCACAGCGGGGAATTGCGTATGTGGTTGATCGCGTCCAGGGCGGAGAAAATGTAACCGCTGCTGCCTTGTCCCGGTGCGTAGTACTTCCAGCTGATCCCCGCTGCCTCCAGCTCGTCCACCAGAGTATTGAAGTCAAAGCAGGGAAATGGCGTGGAAACATTGCCGACCGGATCCATCACTTGCACGAAGGATCCCGGGTCCGAATCGCATCCCCAGTTGGCGGGCCCGTCATGCTCATAGCCGGTGGGAATGTTTAATGCTCCACCGCCTTGCGCCGCCACCGTGTAGAGATGTTCGGGAAACGACGGCCCCGTCATCGAGGAGAACATCTGGTCGGCCAGCACGAAGTTTTGCGCGTAGGCCCAGTAGTTGGGGATGTCCTCCTGAGTCAAGGTGGTGAAGGCCATGTACTGTCCATCAATGTTGGCCCAGTTAATCAGGTCCCAGCGGTCCATTTTGCCACCGTTGATTCCGGTCACCGCCCCCTGCCAGCTATGGTCCAAGTCGACGGGGGTCTCATCAGGTGTGCGTCCCAGGGGAATGGCCTGCCCCAAAGAATTGATTCCTATGGTTGCGCCTAAGGCGTTAGGAAACCGGCCGAAATAGTTGTCGAAGCTGCGGTTCTCCTTGACGATGTAGATAATATGCTGAATTTTCTGAATGCCCTGCGGAACCCTCCGGGATGTCGCTCGCGACGGGGTTTGAGCCGAAGATGTACCCAACGCCGCGAGAAGCACACAGCAGACCGCCCGGCCGGCAAACCAACGACGACACATATCTGCACTCCCCTTGAAGGATATTCGTAGGACCCGCCGGCACAGACCCTGGGCCGCGAGTCACTAAACGTTACAGCAATCCAAACGCCACTTGCCGGGCGCGCCAAGGCGCTGCTCGGCGAAATCCGCGCACGCCTACACGCCATTCGGTGAAAAACAGTGCACTACCCCGTCGATCGAGGCGAAGTAAACCCGCTTGTCGGAAATCGCGACCCCGCCGTACATGGGTTGGCCGATGTTGATCGTGTTCAGGATCTTACCGTTGTAGTCGATGGCGTAGAAGTTGCCGTCGGCGCCGCCGAACAGGGCAATGTCCTGAATGACCGCGGGCGCGCCATAGAAGGAGCCGCCGCTGATCTTGTCGCTCGCCCGCTGCGTCACCTTGCCCGCAGCCACCTGCTGGTAGACAAACAGGCTTCCGCTCGATCCTCCATCAAAGATCCCGTTGACGTACTGGATCTTCTTCAGGCTGCCGTTGCACGCGCTGGCAATTACGGCTGGGGCCACACCTGCCGTGCCGATAAATCCCAGAGTTCCACCGGAGATCTGCTGCGCAGCCGTTCCCTTAAGACCGTGGGCATCCCGTTCCAGGGTGTAGAAGTACCCATCCTTGCTGCCTTCCCCAACCCAATAGTGAACTCCGGACCTGTTGGTGCACTGGTCCGTCCACCCCGAGGCAAATAGGACCGGGGATGCACCGAAGTCCTTGTCGTTGTGGTCATCCTTGATGGCCTGGAAGTAGTTCAGTAGCGTGCCGGTATTGGCGTCCAGCGCCAGGATGCTGTCGGGATAGAGCCCGGCGTTTTGAGTCGGTGGTTGGCAGGTGGCCCCCGGATTGCCCGTTCCGGCGTACAAAATGCCGTTGTCGGCGTCAATCGCGAGCGAGGACCAGACCGATCCGCCCACACAGTCGCTTCCGCCCGGGCAGGTGCTCTGATCGATGGTGTTAAACGTCCATAACTGCTGCCCGGTGCTCTCGTTGTAGGCGTTCACCTGACCACCTTCCAGGCACGGGGCATCGCCATGCGCGGACACGCCGATATACACCTTATTCTTGTAAACGCTGGGAGAAGACCACACTTCGTACCCAGCCAGGCTGTCGCCCACCTGCGCTTTCCATACCAGTGCCCCGGTGGTTGCGTTCAGGGCGTAGAGATATCCGCTGTAGGAGCCGAACAGGACGAGATTGTGGGCTATGTCAACGGCGGGAGAGGATCCGATACGGCACCAGGGAGCCTGAGCGTTGCAGCGCCCACCGACATAATCCACCGCGAAGGTCCACACTTGCTGCCCGGTCACCGCATCGAGCGCGTAGAAAACCCCGCTCCAGGAACCAATGAACAGTAAATGTCTACCGCCTACAGTTGCGATGGCAGGAGTGGTGGAAATTTCACCACCAGTAGCGAAGGTCCATTTGCTTTGCAGCGTGGCAACATTCTTCGAACTGATACCTCCCTCGGCGCTGTGGGCATCATTGGCCAGGTCCCGGCCGAATTTTGGCCAGTCCTCGGCCCCGGCGCGGGGCACGAGCAGGGTCGCTAGCAACGTACAAAAGAACAGTGGTTTCATGAACGTGGGAAGGGAATAAAGGCGAGAGTCTTGCGTCTTCACTGTAATGTCTCCTGCAGTCAGATTCTCATCATCCAAGGGCCCAGGTCGCACGTAAGCGTTGTTGACTACGTGCAAGAACGTGCACAAAAAGTGCAGAGATGTCGCATCAACAAATAGTCCGGCCAAAGGAAGTCCCGCATGACCGCCCTATTCTGCTCAGCCCGACAGCGAAGTACTGATTCTGCCTGCAAGGACGGTGCCACAGCCTTGACCGTTCAAACGTAAGCCGGAGAGAATTGCAATTTCGACACACTGAAGAGAATCGGGAGTTCCATGCGAAAACTATTCGTTATCGGAGTCTTAGTCTCAGCATTTTTTTCCATCGTGGTTCGGGTGCACTCCGAGGACTCAACCGGCGACAAGGTCGGCAATGGTACCTGGAGACAAGTCTCGAAATTGGTGGCGGCGGATGGACGCAAGAACGACGAAATGGGCTACTCGATCGCTATGAGCGGAAATACCATCGTGGTGGGGGCACCCTATGCCACGATCAATTCTCATTATGCACAAGGCGCCGCGTATGTGTTTGTGAGATCGGCCCGTGGCTGGGTGCGTAAGGCCAGGTTGACGGCTTCCGATGGAGCCATCAACGACTTCCTCGGGACATCCGTCTCGATCAACGGTGACACCGTGGCGGTCGGCGCCGATGGCGTGAATATCAAGAAAGACCTGCATGCCGGCGGTGCGTATATGTTCGTAAAGCCACGTACCGGATGGGCCGATATGACCCAGACTGCAAAGCTGACGGCTTCGGATGAGGCGGCAAAAGCCTATCTCGGCTCGTCGATTGCGATCAGCGGCGATACCGTGGCCATCGGAGCGGATGGCGCGGCGGTGGGAGCCAACCAATTCGAAGGTGCGGTTTATGTCTTCGTGAAGCCGGCGAAGGGCTGGATCACGACCAACCGCTTCAAGGCCAAGCTGACATCCTCGGATGGCGGGCGGGGCGATCAACTGGGCTATTCGCTTGCGATGAGTGGCGACACTATCGCGGCCGGTGCGCGATCAGCCGCAGTTGGAACCAACTCCCGCCAGGGCGCGGTCTACATTTTTTCCAAATCTGCGCAGGGATGGGCGAGCGGAAACGAGATGGCCAAGCTGACGGCTTCGGACGGAGCGAAGGACGATCTGTTCGGATATTCGGTGTCCATCAAGAATGACACGGTGGTGACCGGTGCTCCAGGTGCGGGGGGTGCGGGCGCAGTCTATCTTTTCGTGAAGCCGCCGAACGGATGGTCCAAGGCTTCGGCCTTTACCGCTAAGTTGACCGCGCCCAATGGAGCGAAGGGAGACCAATTGGGCTACTCGGTGACCTGCAACGCAAGCATGGTGGTTGCCGGCGCGCGCAATGCCACAGTAGGTCAGAACCCACGCCAGGGGGCTGTGTACGTCTTTTCCAAGCAGAACGACGGCTGGGCAACGGCCACTCAGGACGCGAAGTTGGTGGCCACTGACGGCGGGCCACGCGATGGCTTGGGTTCAGCCCTTGCAATGATTAACGACACTCTCGTCGCCGGCGCTGTGGATGCTAGCCTGGGAGCGAAGGCATTCACTGGTGCCGCGTACGTTTTTTCGACCAGTTCCGAAAACGCTGACGGTGTCCACATGCCAAAAACTGCGCGCGGCTCTTTACGAAAGAAGTCCGTGTCAAACTGAATTGGGCAGGTATGGTTGACCAAATGCAGTCTGTTAAGCATGTCGTGGAGGGCCATAGGGAGTGCTTTGTGCGAAGCGCGTGTCTGATTCTCACCTTAATTTCGATGACGATTTCGAGCGTCAATGCGGTTGCAGCTGGCCAACACAAGTTGTTACAGGTCGAAGGGCAAGCGGAACAGAGTCTGCCGGTTATTGATGCGATTGCGCAACTAGCCAAATTGACGGCCAGCGACGGAGCCATTGGGGATCAGTTTGGGAGATCGGTGTCAATTAGCGGCGACGTCGTAGTGGCCGGGGCTCCAGGCGCAAGCGTCAGCGGCAATGCAACCCAGGGCGCTGCGTACGTATTTGTGAAGCCCCCCAACGGATGGCAAGACACTACGCAGACTGCCAAGCTGACCGCTTCGGATGGAATGTTTGGGGATGCTCTTGGTCTCTCTGTTACGGTCGAGGGCGATGTCATCATCGCGGGTGCTCCCGCAGCAAAATTGGGGCGAGGGGCGGCGTACGTTTTCGTTAAGCCCGCTGGCGGATGGAAGGACATGACGGAAACGGCCGAGCTTGTGGCTTCTGATGGTGCGGAGGGAGATTCCTTCGCCAGTTCCATTTCACTCAGCCGCGGCACGGTCGTTGCCGGTGCTCCGGGAACGACTGTGGGCCGTAATCTACACCAGGGTTCTGCCTATGTATTTCGGAGGCCAGGCTCCGGTTGGGCGAGTGCTGGGTCTTTCCCCCTGAGAGAAGCGGCCAAGCTTATTGCATCAGACGGTGCGGCTGAGTCTTACTTTGGTTCGACTTCGATCAGCGGCGACACGATCGGGGTTGGGGCTGCCGCCGCAAACCAAGGGGAAGGTGAGGCTTATGTGTATGTGAAACCAGCGAGCGGGTGGACCGATATGACCGAAACGGCGCAATTGAAGCCGTCAGATGCGAGCCGCGCCCTAGGGTCCTCGATCGCTGTGAACGGAGAGACAGTTGCAGCGGGAGCGCCCGGGCTCAGTATTGACGGAAAGGTCTATTTGTTTGTTAAGCCTGCTGATGGCTGGAGCAACACCACGGAAATCGCCCAACTGCAGAGTCAGGCAAACAATAACTGGGATTTCGGCAGTGCGGTCGCAATCTCAAGCCGTGCTGTTGTCGTTGGGGCTGCCACCGGGAACGGTGAGCACAGCGGGACCGGAGAAGGATTCGTTTTTGTCGAGCCCGGGAGCGGATGGCAGACCACCTCACATTATGCGTACAGGTTTTTTGCTTTGGACGGGGAGCGATCCGAGGAATTCGGTTTGTCGCTGGCGGTAAGCGCTCAGACAGCGGTGGTTGGCGCGCCGTTTGCCTTTCGTGATCAAAGGGGTGCGGCGTACGTATTCGCCAGGAAGTGAACGAGGCGCCGATATCCAGGTCTTCATCTTTACCGCGGATTGGGCCGGTATTCCCAGGAAATCGGTTTCGCGAGCGGGGCTGGTGTTAAGCCAGCATCGGCGTTTGTGTGGAGAGTCTCATCCACCAGGGGACGCCCCGGAGCCAGTGAGCACACCGGGTCTGTTGCCGCGGCATCGCCGGTAAGCAGCAGCGCCTGGCAGCGGCATCCTCCGAAGTCTTCAGTCCGGCGTTCGCAGCTGCGGCACGGCTCGGGCATCCAGGCCTCGCCGCGGAACTTCTGGAACGCCGGCGACTCCTCCCAAATCTGCTTCAACGTGTGCTGGCGAACGTTGTCGAATTGCAGACCAGGGATCACTCCGGCCGCGTGGCAGGGAAGGGCCAGCCCTGCTGGATCGATCAGTATCAAACGCCGTCCCCAGCCGCCCATGCACGCCTTCGGGTACTGGGCATAGTAGTCGGGAACCACCGCGTCAATGCGCATACGTCCGCTCAGGCGCTTCAGGGCCGCAGCGACCGTTTGTTGCGAACGCTCCACCTGCTCCCGCGTGGGCAGAAGCGCGCCACGGTTGCGCAAGGCCCAGCCGTAATACTGTACGTGGGCAATCTCCAGCCGGTCGGGAGCTAACTCCTCGGCCAGGGCGATAATGTTCTCCAGTCGATCGAGATTCTGGCGGTGTACGACAACATTCATGGTGAAGGCGAGCTTGAACTTGCGAATTTGGCGAGCCAGCACGAGCTTGTGCGCGTGGCTGCGGGCGCCGGCGATCTCATCCGCGCCCGACTCTTCGGAATCCTGAAAGCTGATCTGGATGTGCTCCAATCCTGCCTCGACCAGCGCCGCCAGGCGTTTCTCGTTCAGGCCGATGCCCGAAGTAATCAGGTTGGTGTAGAGTCCGGCCGCGTGCGCGGCGGCAATGATTTCGGCAAGATCGGTGCGAGCCAGCGGCTCCCCGCCAGTAAGGTGAACGTGAAGAGATCCCAGCTGGCCCGCTTCTTGAAAGACCCGGATCCAGTCCGAAGTGGTCAGCTCCACCGCCGCCTTCTGCATTTCGATGGGGTTTGAGCAGTAGACGCAGTGCAGCGGACAGCGGTGTGTGAGTTCGGCGATAAGCGCTAGCGGAGCAGGGAGCATCACAGGCCTGGCATCAGAAATCAACGATACGCTTTTGATGGAGTCGATCGAGGAAGCCGCGCACCTCTTCCTCGATTTGCTTCGGATCGCCTGCGCCGTACTGTACCTGCAGGTCGGCGATGATCTTCTTCACAGTGCGTTCGCCGTCGCATCGCTCCAGGATCTCCCGGCCCGTGCCTTGCAAGCGGATTGCACCCTCAGGGAACAGCAGCATGCGTTCGGCTCCGTTCGGTTCCGCCCAGCGGCACCCGGTGGCGAGACGAGGCCGGCTGGAGCCTTCAGGCCTTGCCACTCACGCCCTCCTTGGGAACGAACGCTCCCGGCGGTGGCCAACCGGGTTGTACGTAGGCAAAGTGCAGCGCGTCGAGCTGCGCCCAGAGGATGTCGCACTTGCGCCGGAGAGCGGCAATCGCCGCTTCCTGCTGGCTGCGCGTCTCGGCGTGGCTGGCCACATAATCGAATGCGAACTTTGCATCCTCGGGCGCCTGGGTCAAACGCGCCGTAAAGTAATCCAGTCCTCCCGCCAGCCACGGATAGTGCTTACGCAGTGCATCCATGCGCAAGGCGATCAGGTCACGCGAGAAAAGCTCGGTCAGAGACGAGGCCACAGCCTCGAGAAAACTCCGGTTCTTCACCAGATCGAGGTACGCGTCCACGGCGTAGCGCGTCGCGGGGAGAACTCCTTCGCCACTGCGTACCAGTTCGCGGGAGAGACCGGTGGCCTCGCCCAAGCGCAACCAGCGTTCGATTCCGCCCTCGCGCGTGGCGTCGCCGTCGTGGTCTAAAATGCGCTTTCGCCAGGCCACGCGGAAGTCGCGGTCTTCGCTTCGCGACAAAATCATGGCGTCTTTGATCGGAATCCGGCTCTGATAGTAGTAGCGGTTCAGCGCCCACGCCTGCAGTTGTCCCCGGCTCAACTTGCCTTCATGCATCATCAGATGGAAGGGATGGCGGTGGTGGTAGCGCTCCTCCCCGACTTCTTGTAGCCGGGTGCGCAGCTCCTCCCGCGTAAGCACCGATTCCTGTCCTGCAGCCATGGTTTGTGTGGCCATCGTTCTCCCTCAAGGATACTACGTGAGCTTTCTCCGGAGATGCCCTCCCGGGAAGGCGTTAGCCGGCGGGGAACCCGTAGGATCCCTCCGAGCTGCGCGCATTCGGGATGACATGACTTCGGCTGGATTGATTCGTTAATCGGGAAGGTACTTGGCTGTGACTGCGCTTTTGCTTGTCCGCGGGCACTCGCGAACCTCCTTAATCCGCGAGGTCACGATCGGCGTGTGGTAATCGGGATGGGAGAACTCCAGGTGCATGCCCCGCCCGATGTAACGCTGTTTGAGCATCGAGCCTCCCCAAGTGGAGCCTGCGATGGCGACTTGTACCGGTTCAGGACAGTAGGTCGGATGGCCGGAGATCAATACCTCGCACCCTCCCAGCAGCACTGCCGTGTAGCTGTGATTTTGGGTCTGGATATGGAGGACTGTCGAGGGCTGAAGAGTGCCGAGCAGCACTCCACCTTCAACCTCGGACTGCACGATATTCCCATTGACGTCGTCGCTGAGGTTGGGGTGCGGTACAAACATACGATTATTGGGCAGGGAGTTTAGCACGTTTCCCGGCCCCGGGCGATACCCCGGTTTAGACGCAAAATCCTGCCAGTTGCTAAGACACTTTTCGGCTGTTCTGTAAATGAAACACGTTTTCGGTCCTAAAAACTGGTGGTGACCCGGACCTGAAAACTGCGGGGAGGGGCAATCGCGTTACCGGAGAAGAGTCCTCCAAAATCAATTACATTGAGACGATCGTTCAGGTTCTCACCATCGAGCTGCGCCTTTATCACGCACTTCTCACTCTTATAGACGTCCGCACCCACCGACGCGTTGACCGAGAGCGATGGTCTTACCCGTCCGCGGTCGAAGTCCACCCGGCTGACCATTTGGCGCCCGTACTGCGCCAACGCCTGTGGATACGTGCCGGTAAATTCGAAGGGCAGGCCGCTGCCATACTCCACCCCTGCCGCCAGCCACCAGCGTGGCCGAAGTTGATAACGCACGCGGGTGCGCACGGTGTGGCGCTGATCCTGGCTGACGGGGAAGTGTCCCGTCAGGTCGGTGGTCGCGGCCACCACGTCGTCCCCGAGAAACAGGCCTCCGGTGACCGGGAACCAGGCGTTGCCCACCATGTAGGAATAGCTCAGGAAGCCGGAAAAGCGACGCCAATTGGGCAATTCCAGCTTGCCCTCCGCGCCGTAGATCACCGCCCGCTCGAACGCGATCGGGAAGCTCACCGCCGTGTTCAGGATCTGGTCGTCGTCCGCGAAGTTATTCACGGAGCGCCGATAGTAATTGGCATCGAGCCGGAGCTGCCGCAAGAACCCCTTGGTGAGCCCAACCTGGTAGTAATTTCCGTGAGAAGGTTCCACCGGCAGGCGCAAAACACTCGGATTCAGCGACTGCACCTCCGGAGAGCTCGACAGGAGGATGTTCTCAAACGAAGGCGTCTGGAAAACCCGGTCGTAGGAAGCATGCAAGACCAGGTCAATCGAGGGGAAGTAACGGGCGACCGCAAGGCGCGGGCTCACTGCATTCTGGTTCACCAGCAATTGGTAGTGGTCCCAACGCAAACCCAGGCTGAGGGTGTACTTCCCCAGCCGGATTTGGTCCTGGACGAACGCGGACTGGTCTAACTCTGGCCGGCTGCCACGGAAGACGAAACTTAAGGGTGTACCGTCGTCGAAACGAGCGGGATCTGTGATTACATTGTGGAAGTTCTCGTTCAGGAAGAGAACATCGGTTTCGACTCCGGCCTTCCACTCATGGCGCCCTCCATGAACGGCGACGGTGCCTTTGAAATAGCCTTCCCGGAAGTCGTTATTCTGAAAGGCAATGACCGGAGTGGAAACCGGGTTGGAGAAGAGGTCGCTGGAAGCGTCTCGCACCATGCCGCGAAAATTTGCCAGTACATCGGAAGAGAAGATGTGCTGGTAAGAGATGATCCCCATCGTCTCAAAGTTGTCGCCGTCCTGGCGCTGGCCGGCGGCCTGCTGCAGCTGCTCGTTAGGGATCTCGTACCTGGCGAGCGCGTGGCGGACAGCCATGCCCAGGCGGTCGTTGGGAGTGAGGTCCCGCTCGTAGTTTACGCTGAAGTCCGCAGTCGTCCCGTTGTTGGTATAGTTCTGCGGAACCACCGGGTTCAGATAGCGGCCAGTGCGGCTGCCGTCAGCGCTGGCCCCTAAAGTGTTCCTCCCCCAGACATACTGCGCCTGGGTGAAGCCGCTGGCGGTGTCAAAGCTTCCACCTCCGAGCACCGTCTGGCCATGCAATCCGGCTTGGGTGTCCCGCAGAGTATTGACTTCGACCACCCCGCCCATCGCCCGCCCGTATTCTGCCGGGATACCGGCCGTGAAAATGTTCAACGACTGCACGTCATCGGCTTCGATCTCGGTGCCAAAGCTCGGCGAGCGGTTGTCAATCAGGGGCACACCGTCAATCACAAATTGCGTTTGATACTCGGAGCCCCGCGGGTGGAGCACGGCGTTGCCTTCGTAGAGCCATCCCGGCTCGGAGTTCACCAGGTCCTGTAGGGAGCGGCCGGGCAGGGAAGTGGTTCGGTTCTGGATCGTCTCTTCACCGATGCGATTGGCCGTGCCCGCACTGTGCGGGTCAATGAGGGTGTCCTGGTCCCGCACCGTCACTGATTCGCTGGCCGTAGCCACCGCCAGCTTCACGGTGGTCTCCAGCGGGATGGTCGAACGGACTTCAATCAGTTGCGAATACGCTGCGAATCCCTGATGCGTCACTGTAACGCGGTAAATCCCGAAGGGAAGATGTTTTGCGTCCAGGGTGCCGGCAGCGCCCGTGACGTAGTCTCGCTGGAACTCGTTGGCCTGACTGGCCACCTCGACGTTGGCGTGAATTCCGAGGCCGGCAGGGTCTAACACCTTCAGGCGCAGTTCGCCGCTGTTCTCCTGGGCGGATAGGGGGCAAGCCAGCACGAGAAGGGTTATCAACAGCTTTTTCATGCAGGAATTAGGAAACACGCCCTCGGCCGGGGATGCAAAAGATGCGCTGCGAGCAAGGATAACGGTTCCCGTGGCGCTTGGAAAGAGCAAAGCGCTACCGACCCAGCTTCCACACAGTCCCCAGGAGGCTACGGTAGCGCTGCCTATGACAGGGTCCAAACCGAGTGATAGGTTAGTAAACAGCATGCACCATTTCTAGTGCATTGTTGGGTACGGGGCATCCCCCGAAGTCTTCGTCCTCAGGGTATCATCGTGGCCGCCAATGAAGTGTGATCGAATCACGGAGCGTGTGTTCGTCGGCCCCGATCTGCGGGAGGCTGCGGATTTCCGTCAACTGCAGGAATTGGGAGTCACCGCCGTTCTCAGCCTGCAAACAGAGGATGACCTGAGGAATCGAGCAGTTGATTGGGAGGGGCGATCTGCGGCCGGGTTCGGCATGGCTTACAGTAACCTTCCGGTTACAGATTTTGATCTGGCTGACCTGGCGCTGCGTCTGCCGAGCTGTGTGGACACACTGGAGGAACTACTGCGCGAAGGCCACACCGTGTATGTGCATTGCACGGCAGGAGTGATTCGTTCCCCTACGGTGGTTGCCGCCTATCTTCACCGGTGCGAAGGATGGCAACTCGAAGCCGCGGTCGCTCACCTGGAGAAAACCCGCCATTGCAATCCCAACCAGCTAGCGATTCGCCTGGCCTTTGGAGTGAAGGATCGCTCCGATGGTTCCTGAAGTGTTCATCGAACCAAGGCCGCAGCCCGGTTGAGTGCCTCCTGCAACCCACTCAGATGCTTTTCTTCCGTCAGGTAGCTGATGACCATCATTCGAAGCACGCTTGACCCATTTACCCGCGTCTCGGAAATCCAACGTTGGCCGTCTCGCGTGACTTCCTCCACGATCGCGGCGTGCGCTGCAGTGAGCGCGTCCGGACGCAGCGCCGAACCTCTCAGACGAAACGCCACAATCGGCAAAACTTGCGGGGTTGCCAATTCGAAGTGTTCTGATGTGCGCAGCCAATCGACGAAACCGGCCGCCAGCCTCATCTGCCGGTCGATGTGCTCCTCGTAAGCCTTCCTGCCGTGCACGCGCAGCGTCAGCCACAGCTTCAGCGAGTTCATGCGGCGGGTCCACTGGGTGCTGATGCGTGAATTGTCGACCCCTTTGGACTCGGCGGCTTTGGGCATGTAGGGCGCGGCGACGGCGAAGGCCCGCTCCAGCATCTCCGGATGGCGTGTGAGGACGACTCCAGCCGCCAGCGGCATCGCCATCCATTTGTGGGGATCGATCGCGATGGAGTCAGCCTGCTCGACGCCACGCAGGATGTCGCGATGTTTATTGGAGAAGATCGCCGCGGCGCCATAAGCGCCGTCCACATGCAACCAGAGATTGTGCCGACGGCAGATCTCGGCCAGCGCGACCATGTCATCCACCGCCCCGGAGTTGGTCGTCCCGGCTGTGGCCACGACGCAAAAGGGCTTCCTTCCGTAGCCAAGGTCCGTCGTAATCGCCCTTTCCAGAAGCGCCGGGTCGATTTGGATGGTTGCATTCACTCCAATGCGCCGCAGTGCTTTCCGCCCAATGCCGAGCAAGCCCGCGGACTTGTCAATCGAGTGGTGCGCTTCATCCGAAGCATAGAACACTGGCTGACCGCCAATCGCCAGAAGCCCTTCCGCAATGAAATCCGGGAATTTCGCCGCCAGCGCCAAGGCCAGTCCAGTGAAGTTCGCTTCGTTTCCGCCGGTGGTGAAGGTGCCGTCGAACATGTCTGACCAGCCGACCCGCTCTCCGATCCAGCGGACTGCCTCGTGCTCGATCTTGGAGGCCAGCTGAGAGCGCTTCACCGTTGCCAGTTGAGGATTGAGCCCGGCCACCATTAATTCGGCCATCACTCCGATGTACGTGGGTGTTGGGTTCATCAGCCCGAAGTAATTCGCGCTGGGCACATGAAAACCTTTGGCCGCCATTTCTTGAAATACCTCGTCCAGGAGTCGTTCGGGGTTGGCAGCCCCGTTCTCTGGAAGCAGGTTATTCAAGGGTGCGAACGTTCGCTTCTCGGCCGGGAGTTGCACCGGACGGTCCGGCAGCGAGGCAAAGAAATCATCAATCTGGTCAATCAGGTGGTGGCCGAGCCGGCGGCGGGTGGCGGAATCCAAATCGAAGCGCATAGCCATAAGACGACAGTCTACGGTCAGAGGAAGCAAGCAAACTATCCGGATCCTGCGCTCGTGTGAGTCTGGTTACAGGAGGTTGTAACCCAGATCACAGCCTGTTGTTATTTGTTGCTGTTAGCGTGAACTCAGGGGTTGGACTCCCCGCGGAGGCCCATATGGCACCGGAACTCTACACGCTGATTGCCTTCCTGGTTATTACCATCGCTTATATCATTCACCGGGTGCTGGTCGGGGGACGGGATTACCGCAAGTTCTTCGGCAAGATGGTAGTCAAATGTCCGGAGACCCATGAGACGGTGGCCGTGAAGGTCGCCAGCGGACGAGCCGCATTGGCCTCGATAGTCGGCAGAGAGCACGTTCAACTGAGCAATTGCACTCGCTGGCCCGAGAAGGCCGATTGCGATCAGGCCTGTTTGAACGAACTAAAGGCGGATCCTGCCAGCCACAAGACCTGGACCATCGCCTCCAAGTGGTACGTGGGGAAAAATTGCTTCTACTGCGGACGTCCAATCTCCGAGCTCAGCCACCTGGACCATAGCCCAGCCGTTGTAGGCCCCGACGGGAAGATCATTGAATGGGACACCGTGCCCGCGGAGAAGCTGCAGGAAACCCTCGCTTCCGCGCGGCCCGTGTGCTGGAACTGCAATGTCGTCGAGTCCTTTTGGAAGGAGCACCCGGACCTGGTGGTGGAAAGACCCTGGCAGCACTGAGTGAGCCGTGGACAGTGCTCAGTGATCGGTAGTCTCGCCCGCACCTTCCGGGTTCGCCGGCTTCTCCGGTCTGAGCAAGGGAAACAAGATCACGTCCCGGATGGTGTGCGAATCCGTCAATAGCATCGCCAACCGGTCCACACCCACACCTACCCCTCCCGCAGGCGGCATTCCATAGGACAGGGCACGGATGTAGTCTTCATCCATCTGGTGGGCTTCTTCGTCTCCGCGTTCTCGTTCTTTCAGTTGTTGTTCAAATCGACGTCGCTGGTCCTCGGGATCATTCAGCTCGCTGAAGCCGTTGGCGATCTCCATGGCTCCAACGAAGATTTCCCAACGCTCGGTCCAATCGGGCTCGTCGGCTTTCTGCTTTGAAAGCGGCGAGACCGCAGTGGGGAATTCGTAGATGATGGTGGGCTGAATTAAGTGCTCTTCCGCAGCGGCTTCGAACAGGTTGGCAATGGTTCTTCCCACCGGTTCATTGGGATCGTAGGCCACGTGGGCGTGGACGGAGTTGAAACGCTCCACCAGCGCCCTGACGGAATCTTTGGTTGCGAACTCCGCCATCGCCGGTTTGGCTCCTGCCCCTTCCGGCCAGTGATGAATGATGGCTTCGCGCATGGTCATGCGCCGCCAGTCGGCCCAATCAATTTCTTGATCTCCCCACTTTGACTTGGTGGTGCCGTTTACGTCCTTTGCCGCTTGTCCGATCAATACTTGAGTCAGGTCCATCACCCCGCGGTAATCGGTGTAGGCCTGGTAGAACTCGAGCATGGTGAATTCGGGGTTCCAGCGCCAGCCCAGGCCTTCATTGCGGAAGTTGCGGTTGATCTCGTACACGCGATCGAACCCGCCGACGGTGAGCCGCTTGAGATACAGCTCCGGGGCGATCCGGAGAAAGAGATCCATGTCGAGCGTGTTGTGATGCGTGACAAAAGGCCGTGCTACCGCGCCCCCGGCGATGGGCTGCATCATTGGGGTCTCAACTTCGACGAATCCCTGCGCATCCAAAAAGCGCCGCATGGACTGTACCAGCTTGCTGCGCTTGAGAAAGACTTCGCAAACTTCCGGATTCATCACTAAGTCGACATAACGTTGCCGGTAGCGCAGTTCAACGTCGGTCAGGCCGTGCCACTTTTCGGGGAGCGGCAGGAGGTCTTTGGCCAGGAAGGTGATCTCTTCCACATGCACGCTGAGTTCACCAGTGCGCGTGCGGAAGAGATAGCCGCTCACACCAATGTGATCGCCCAAGTCCAGCAGCTTATAAAGGTAAAAGCCTTTATCACCTACAGCATCTTTCTTCACGTAAATCTGTAACTTCTGGCCAGTCTGCTGGAGATGGGCGAATCCCGCCTTGCCCATGAGCCGAATAGCCATGATTCGACCCGCGACGCGGACCGTTACGCGCGCGGCTTCCAGTTCTTCGGCGGTCTTTGCGGAGTACTCCGCCAGGATCGCGGGAATGGTATGGGTGAAGTCGTAGCGGGTCGGATAGGCCCGCTGCCCAAGGGCTTCAATCTGCTTCAGCTTGTCCAGGCGCAGTTTGTATATGTTTTCGTCGAGGGCCAATGGGATCCTTTTGCCACAGACAGTATGTTTCCAGATGAAAACCGGAACAAAGATTATAAACAAGCGATGGCCGCAAACCGGAGTTCCGCCGCCGCCGGAGAAAATAAAGACACGACTTCCGCTGTTTGGTTCGTCTAAGCGTTGTCGGTTGGAGTCAGATCGACGGAGGAGCCCATGAACTACACCAAGCCGTCCCTGCTGGTAGCCATCCTATTAACTGTCACCCTGGCCAACGCCGGCGGTGTCCACAGCGATGGCGGAGAAGTGCTGCGGGCCATGCATGATCGCTACGCGAATTCCTGGTATAAGACCCTGACGTTCGTCCAGAAGAGCACAACTTACAACGCCGACGGCACGACCAAGGTCGAAACCTGGTACGAAGCAGCTCTGCTGCCGGCCAAATTGCGTATTGATATCGGGCCGCCGAGCGATGGCAATGGCTACCTGATGGTGGACGGGACGGCAACCATCTTTCGGGAAGGGAAGACTGCGGCCACTCGTCCGCTGGTGAACATGCTGCTTGTGCTGGGCTTTGACGTCTATCGCCAGCCTGCGGAAACCACCGCACAGGTTGCGAAGAACGAAGGCTTCGACCTCAGCAAGGTTCACATGGACACGTGGGAAGGGAAGCCAGTTTTCGTCGTCGGTGCCGATAGGGGCGACCTGCAGTCCAAGCAATTCTGGATCGAGAAGGACCGGTTGCTGTTTGTCCGGATCTT
>Ga0335082_10001917_pt1 | contig 22337 bp, 23 predicted proteins | sample Lox_Sample_41_FD_206718 | JGI IMG/M metagenome (GOLD analysis project Ga0335082, IMG submission 206718) | Soil microbial communities from Loxahatchee National Wildlife Refuge, Florida, United States - Lox_Sample_4.1 | ecosystem: Environmental > Terrestrial > Soil > Wetlands | place: USA...
ATCTTGTTGCCACGGTCGTCCTCAGGGCTTTCGGGTCCACATCCAGGTGGCCCGATCGCCTCGCTGGACTAAGCAACCGACGCGCCGTCGCGCGCCGCGCCAGCGTTCACTACACAATTGCTGTGACGCGTCTGCCGCGTGGACGGGCACGTGCGTGCAAAATGGTCACAACGCGTCACAACGTCACAACACTGAGCATGCCGCGGCGCGCCGGCTGGATCATGACATTTTTCGTCACCGCGGATCGCGCGGTTTCCCGTCGGGCGCTTCCCGACCCTGAGGTGGCATACATTCTGCTGATTCCCCTCTGTGCACGGCGAAGGAGGCGCAAGTCTGATGAGACAGCGAGTCGAGCCGGTGAATACAAGGTTGTTGAAAGTGGGTCTGGAGGTCTTCCCTGTCTACGGTGACGAACGATCGGGATGGAGCATGGACCCGGTCGATCTGACCCCCGATACGCCGAAGTGGCTGCGCTACGAATCGCTCGACGAGCTCTTCTTCGCGCTGCTCAACCTCAACGTCATGCCCGAGGGGCAGGCGTAGGCGCTGGCGTAGGCAATCGGATTGGCCGCCCCAGCGTGGGGGGCGGGTCTCAGGGGGTGGGCGGCGCCGCGACGACGCGCAGCACGTCGAGGCCGTCCGCCTCGAGCGCTGCAACCAGGTCGTCGACGCGCTTCACCTTGACGCGCATCTGCAGCTGCTGCGGCCGCGAGCGGGCGTCGCGATGCAGCCACTTCACCTCGCCCCGAGCGCGCTCGACCGCCCGCCGAGCGCGGGTCTCCATGGCCGGGCCACCCCTCCCGCTGACCGCCAGCCGATAGGTCGCCTCGGCGACGCCGGAGAGGGCGACGAAGGCGTCGAGGACGTCCGCCACCGTGATGATGCCGACCAGCTGTTTGCGGTCGACCACCGGCAGCGAGCCGATCCGGTAGGCTCGCAGGAGCTTGGCCGCCTCGTCGACGGCCGCGTCGGGCGCGATGGTGCGCGGCTTCGCGGTCATCGTCGCGGCGACCGACCGCGCGCCAGGTCGCACACCGCGCAGGTCGCGATGCGTGATGATGCCGACGAGTTGTCCGTTGCGCATGACCGGGAGCTGCCGGATTCGATGGCGGGCGAGTAGGCGGGTCGCCTCGCTCGTTGGCCGGCCGGCCTCGATGGTGATCGCCGGGTGACTCATCCGGTTGCGCACCAGCATTGGGGGTCCTCCTCGCCATGCTCCCCGCACCGCGATGGGATGGAGGCGTGGCGATGGCAAACGGCGCTTGCTTCTTCTCGGCGCTTGGTTTTAGCGTGGGAGGAGTCATAGCACCAGCCATTGGGTGTGCTCATGCGACCGCGGACCGGGCATCTGTCGACCGCAGCCACGCACCGAAGCGAAGTCATGCCCAAATATCGAGCCACGGTACGGGTCTCCGGCATCGACGGAGAGAGCCTGCAGTCCGTCCGTACCGCCCTCGACGAACAACTCCGCCAGAGCGGTCTGGAGAACTGCCGCATCGTCAACGTCGAAGCAGAAGTGCCGCCCCCGCCAGTGCGACGCAACGGACCGGCCAGCGCCCTCAAACAGCCCCCGATTTGGCGGCGCCAGGCGGACACCGGGGCCATGCTGTTGGTCGCCGCGGTGGCTTGGGGGATCTGGTTCTTTCTCTGGATGCTGTTGGGTACACCGGAGTGACGCGCGCACACGCGCGTCCCACGCGGCGCGGACGGTCGCCACGCAGGCCATTGCCTCGGCAGCCGGTCGGCGCGTACAATCACACCATGAAACGCGGGAGCTTGCCGGCGGTGGTCTTCACCGTGACGCTCCTCGCAGGCGCCGCGCGCGGCGACGTGTACGAATGGCGCGACGCCTCCGGAGATCGCCACTTCACCAACAGTTTGCAGGGCGTGCCGGCCGAGTATCAGGCCAGCGCCCACGTCTTCGTCGCCGAGTGGACGCGCCCGCCCGAGGCTACCGCTCCCGTGGTCGCCGCCCCGGCCCCGCAGCCGCCGGCGCAAGCGCTGGTGGTCAGCGACTCGGCGGTGCGCGAAGCTTACGAAGCCGGTATGCGGGCGGCGATGGAGATGGGCGGCGGCGGGGGTGGCGGCGGCGGTGGCGTCCAGATCAACGGACCCCTGGCGGTGGCCTCGGCGCGCGGTCCCGCCGTGAGCGGCGGCTACCCCTTCGGCGGCTATCCGCAGTGGCCGTGGTACTTTCCGTTGGTGACCACCGGCTTCGACCGCGGCCGTTCCCGCCACGAGACGCTGCGTATGCTGCTGCAGGACCAGTTCGCGATCGATCGCGAGGGACCGTACGCGTACGACCGCTGGGACCAGCCTGGCGTGGGCCCGGCGCTCGCCCCCTTCCTGTCGCGCGGGTTGCCGTACGGCGTCAGCCAATACGGCCGCGTCATCTTCCGCTGATCGCTCAGCGAGCGCCGGCCGCGTGTCGATGGCCCATCCCCGCGTGCTGGCGCGCGACCAGAGCGCGCTGCTGATCATCGACGTGCAGGAAGGGTACCGCGGCCACACGGTTGAGCACGACCGCATGGTGCGGGCCGTGCGCCGCCTGCTCGACGCCGCCACGCTGCTGGGGATTCCGGTGCTGGCGACCGAGCAGTACCCGAGGGGGCTCGGACACACCCAGCCCGAAGTCGCGGAGGGCTTCCCGAGCGGCCTCCGGGTGATCGAGAAGATGTCGATGAGCTGCTGCGGCGAGCCCGCCTTTCTGGAGCGGCTCGAGGCGCTCGCTCGGTCGCAGATCGTGGTGTGCGGGATCGAAGCGCATGCCTGTGTGAACCAGACCGTGCACGACCTACTCGACCGCGGCTACCGGGTCCACGTTCCCTACGACGCGGTGTCCGCCCGCGCCGCCCATGATCTGCGCGCCGGCTGGGAGAAGATCATCGGTTCCGGCGCCGTTCCGTCGAGCGTCGAGATGGCCTGCCTCGAGTGGGTGCGGACCGCCGAGGCACCCGAATTCAAGGCGATCCACCGGCTGATCAAGTAGGCGGCGCGGGTCGTCCATCGTCCGCCGCCCGTGGTCGGTCGGACGGAACGACGTCGGCGCTTGCGCGGCGTGCGGTCTTCGGTCATGGACCCTGCATCGCCATGCCCCATCCCGATCAAGACGGTCTCGTCGAGCGCGAGCTGAGTGAGCTCCTGCACCGGATCGGTGCGATCCGTTTTGGCGACTTCACGCTCAAGGATGGGCGACAGTCGCCCTTCTATCTCGACCTCCGCATCCTGGTCTCGCATCCTGCGGCGCTGTCGCGGGTCGCCCGCGCGATGCTGCAACGGGCCGCCCCGCTGCGCTACGACCGCCTCGCTGGCATCCCGTACGCCGGGCTGCCGATCGCGGTGGCGATGTCGCTGATCGGCGAGCGGCCGATGGTGTACGCGCGCAAGGAGGCCAAGCAGTACGGCACCAAGCGCATGGTCGAAGGCGAATGCCGCCCGGGCGAGCGGGCGCTGTTGATCGACGACGTGATCACCAGCGGTGGGGCCAAGCTCGAGGCGCTGGCGCCGTTTCTCGATGCCGGCCTGGTGGTGGAAGACGTCCTGGTGGTGGTCGACCGCGAGGACAGCGGCGCCGCCGCGCTCGCCGACGCCGGGTTGCGGCTGCACAGCATGCTCAAGGTCCGCGCCCTGCTCGGCCACCTGCGCGCGCACGGCGCGGTCAATGCGGCCGACGTCGAGCGCGCTTTCGCCTTCCTGGGTTCGCAGCACGGTGCCTAGGGTCCCTGCCCCGCCGCGGTGATATGGTTTCCCGCTTCCGCCATCGCGGGCTGCGCGTCGCCTACCAGCGCCATCCCGGCAAGCTGACCGCCATCGCGCTCAGCGTGCGCGCCGGCGCGCGCTTCGACGGCCGCCACCCGGGGCTGGCTCACCTCGCCGAGCACATGCTCTTCCAAGGGACCCACACGCTCGATCAGGTGGCGCTCAACCGCCGTGCCGCCGAGCTCGGCGGCGAACACAACGCCGACACTGGATACGAGGACATCTCGCTCACCTTCGAGGTGTTCAACGAGGACCTCGACGCGGCGCTGGCCCTGCTCGCCGAGCAGTTCTATCACACCTCCGTCGAGCCCAAGCGCCTGCGCAAAGAGCAGCGCGTCGTGATGGAGGAGATCCGCGGCCGCCTCGACGACCCCGGCGAACGGCTCTACCGGCGGGCCTGGGCCCGGCTCTTCCGGGGGCCGCTCGCGCACCCGGTGTCGGGCACCATCGCCAGCGTGGCGCGCATCGAGCCGGGCGACGTCGCGGCCTTCCTGCGCCGGCGCCTTGCCCACCCGAACAGCGTGCTCGCCATCGTCGGGGGCGTCGGCGCGCCGGCCGTCCGCGCGGCGGTGCGCCGTCACTTCCAGCGCGGCGGGCCGGGCCGAGCCGCGCCCGTACCGCCCGTGCGCTGGGGGGCGGGCGGCCGCCTGCAGCTGCGCGACCGCGACAGCAGCCAGGCGTATCTGAACATCCTGCTGCCGGTGCCAGCTGCCGCGCGGCCGCTGCTCGCCACCGGGGTCGCGGTCGACATCGTCGGGGCCGATCCCGACAGCCGCTTGTTCCAGGAGCTGCGCGAGCGCCTCGGCCTCAGCTACGAGGTCGGCGCGCATCTCGACTGGGGGCCCGACTGGGCGCTGGCGGTGATCAGCGCCAGCGCCGCGCGCGGCCGCGCCGACCGCCTCCTGCGCGCGGTGCGCGACACGTGCGAGCGCGCGGCCGGCGGCTTCGGGGCCGACGAGCTCGATCGCGCCCGCAAAAAGCTCCGCTATCGCTATGCCACCCTCGCCGACAGCCGTCTCGACCAGGCGATCGCGCTGGCGGAGAGCGCCCTCTGGGGGTTCCCGACCCCGCAGGAGACGGAGCGCATCGTGGCGACGCTGTCGGCGGCCGAAATCGAACGAGCCTGGCAGCGCGCCGTCCGCGGCGGCGGCGTCACCGCGGTCCTGCAATAGCCAGCGCGAAGGCGGCCGCCGCCGCTCGCGTCACGCCGACGTCCACTCGCGGCCGCGGGCGTAGCGCAACTTCAGGGTCAGGATCGCGACGCTCAGCATGAGGGTGACCCCGTTGGAGGCGATCAGCGGGGCGTCGCGGCGCAGCAGCCCGTACACCAGCCACAGGAAGAGCCCGAGGCTGTAGACCGCGAACATGCCATAGGAGAGATCCTCGGCCGACTTCGTGCGCCAGACCTTGGTGAGCTGCGGGACGAACGAGCAGGTGGTCAGCGCTGCCGCGGTGAGCCCGAGGGCTGTGGTCGCGTCCATGCGCTCTCACTCGGCATAGGCGGGCCGAGAAGGCAATCCTCAAGGCGAGGAGCGCCGCGGCGGTATTCTACGCACGTTGACAATTACGCCTACATTTGATTTAGCATTCTCCGAATTCCGAGGCGACGATGGCGAAGGCGGCACACGTCCGATGGATGGCAGTGTTCGTGTTCTGCGTTGGATCGGCAACGCCGTGCTCGACCCGCGCGGAGACGTCGGGGTGGCGCGTGACTGCCTTCGTCATCGGCGCGCCCGGTCGGCTCGACGCCGAGGGTGACCGGCGGTCTCCGCGCTTCTACCAGCGCGCCGATTCGGCGATTGCGGCTTACGCGGACATCGAGGAGGTCCAGGACCCGACCTGGCTCCAGCAGGAGATCGCCGGCTACGCGCGTCGCGCCGTCGACTGTGCCGGAGTCGGCCCGGCGTGGTGCCGGCGGGACGTCGAGCCGCTCGGCGCGGCCCATGTCATTCATCTGACCTCCGGCGCCCACGCCGAGCTCGTATGGCGCGCGGACGGCAACCGTGCGGTGCGCCTGGGCTGGACGCGCATCGTCGCTACGCACGACGGCACCATGACGATGGACGCCCCGCCGGCCGAGTTCGCCGCTCAGGTCCTCGCCGCGTTCCCCAGCCGGCTCGCGCCGCTGGCGTTCGACGCGGCGGCGGACCGCGCCTGGGCGGAGGGCGAGGTGGACCGCCTCCTCTACTACATCGACCAGGTGGTCGCGGCGCTGACGGCCGTGCCCGTGGGAGAGCACCGGCGGTACGCGGCACGGTTCATTGAGGACGGGCTCGCGCAGATCGGCCAGGTGCGTGCGCTCCATTTGGTCGAGCCCGGCGACCTCGGGCCGGCGCTGCCGACCGCGGCGATCGCCGCGGTCGCCGCCAGCGGGCCGCTGTCGGGGCGTCTCGCAGCGCAACTCGAGGCGGTTCGCGCCTGGCGCGCCGGGGGAACGCCGCAGCCGTGCTGCGGCGCTCAGCTCGCGTCCGCGGCGACGCCGCGGCTGACGGCGGCCTGTCTGGTCGCGGCTCCCTGACCGGCGCCGCCCCCTCGACGACCCCGGGCTCGGGTGCCCCCTGGGCTCAGAACGGGATGTCGTCGTCAGTGTCGGGCGGCGCGGCATCCTCACCCGGCGGCGCGGCGAACGCGGGATCGGCGCCCCGGGCGCCGCCGCCGCCCCCACCGCCGAGGAAGCGAACGTCGCGCGCGATGATCTCGGTGATGTAGCGCTTGTTGCCGTCCTTGTCGTCGTAGCTCCGGTTGGAGATCCGGCCTTCGACGTAGACCTGGCGTCCCTTCGAGAGGTACTGCCCGCAGGTCTCCGCTTGCTTCCCCCACACGACGATGTTGTGCCACTCCGTCTTCTCTTGACGCTGCCCTTGCTGATCGGTCCAGCGCTCCGTGGTGGCGACGGAGAACTTGGCGACCGCCCGGCCGCTCGGGGTGAAGCGCACCTCGGGGTCGCGTCCCAGGTTACCGACGATGATGGCCTTGTTCACCACGGCGCACCCCTCGCTTTCGATCGGAATGTCTCTGGCGGCGTGGAGGCCGAAAGACCTCGCGCGGATGACAGAGCGTGTGGACGCTAGCAACCGATCTGTCCGGGCGTCAAGCTGCTGCGCATCGCTGCGACGCATCGCGTTGACTTGCGAGAGTGGGCGCCGCTATCATCGCTGCGGTGGGTTGGGGATGATGCGGAGAGTCCTTTTGGAGCAAGACCTCGGCGATGCCCGGCGACGCTGACGGCACGCTGCGCGTTGTGCCACTCGGCGGTCTCGGCGAGATCGGCCTCAACTGCCTGGTGCTCGAATGCGCCGACGCGGCGATTGCCGTGGACTGCGGCGTGATGTTCCCCGATGCCAGCATGCTGGGCATCGATCTGGTCATCCCCGAGCTCGAATATCTACGCCAATTGGGCCCCCGTTTTCGCGGCTTCGTCATCACCCACGGGCACGAGGACCACATCGGCGCGCTCCCCTATGCGCTGCGCGACCTCGAGGTGCCGGTGTACGCGACGCCCATGGCGTCGGGCCTGATCACGGCGCGCCTGCGCGAACACGGGCTCGACCAGTCGACGGATCTGCACGTCTACCGCCCGGGCGAGCGCTGGGAGTTGGGCCCGTTCAGCATCGATCCGATCCACGTGACCCACTCGATCGTCGACGCGGTCGGGCTGGCGATCACCACGCCGCTCGGCGTCGTCGTCCACACCGGCGACTTCAAGATCGACTACACGCCGATCGACGGGCGGGGGCCGAACATCCAGGCGTTCGCCGAATACGGCGCGCGCGGCGTGCTGCTGCTGCTCTCCGACTCGACCAACGTCGAGCGCTCGGGCTCGACCGCCTCGGAACGCAGCGTGCGGCCCGGCTTGGAAGCCGTCTTCCAGAACGCCGAGGGGCGCATCTTCTTCTCCACCTTCTCCTCGCACGTTCACCGGTTGCAGCAGGTGCTCGACCTGTCCGAAGCGACCGGCCGGCGCGTGGCGGTGGTCGGCCGCAGCCTGGTGAACGGCGTCCGCATCGCCACCGACCTCGGGTACCTGCGTGCCCCGCCGTCCATCTACGTCGACCCCTCGGAGCTGGCCGAGCTCGCCCCACGGCACGTCACCGTCCTCACCTCCGGCAGCCAGGGCGAGCCGCTCTCGGCGTTGACCCGCATCGCGATGGACGATCACGGCACCGTCCACATGGAGCCGGGCGACTCGGTCATCCTGTCGTCGCGTATCATCCCGGGCAACGAGCGGCCGATCAGCAACATGATCAACCACATGTGCCGGCGTGGGGCGCAGGTGTTCACCGCCCGCAACGCCGGCGTGCACGTGTCGGGGCATGCCAGCCAGGACGAGCTGGCCCTCATGCTCAACCTGGTGCGCCCGCGCTATTTCGTGCCGGTGCACGGCGAGTACCGACATCTCGCCGAGCACATCCGCTTGGCGCGATCGGTCGGGTTGGCGGAGGACGCGGCGTTCCTGCTCGAGGATGGCCACGCGCTCGAGATCGATGCCGCCGGCGCGCGCCGCGCCGACCCGATCGCCGCAGGGCGCGTGTTCGTCGACGGCAAGGGCATTGGCGACATCAGCGACATCGTGTTGCGCGACCGCCGCCACCTCTCGCAGGACGGCCTCTTGCTGGCGGTCCTGGCGGTCGACCAGCACAGCGGCGAGCTCATCGCCGGCCCCGACTTCATCGCGCGCGGCGTGTTTGCCGAGGACGAGCAGCCGCGCCACTTCGAGGAGGCGCGCGAGGTGGTCCTGACGGCGCTGGGGGCGATCGCGCCGGAGTCGCGTACCGATTCGCTCGAGGTGAAAGAGGAGGTACGGAAGGCGCTGCGCCGCTACCTCAGCAAGACGCTCGACCGGCGGCCGGTGGTGTTGCCGTTCGTGATGGAGATGTAGCGTGGCGCGGGCGCGGACCGAGACAGCGGCACAGGCAAAGCCCGAGCTGCGCGACGAGGCGGGGCTGATCGACGACGTGGCGGCGGTCGTCAGTCTGACCGCCGCTGCGTTCATCTTCGTCAGTTTCTTTGCCTACCAGAACGAATACCCCAACCTGAACTTCGCCGGGCGCGTCGGACACGGTCTGGCCGACCTCGCGGTGCAGATGCTCGGCTACGCCTCGTACCTCATCCCATTCTATCTCGCGATCGTTGCGGTGCTGCTCTTCCGCCACGCCGGTGGCGAGCTGTCGGTGCTGCGCGGCGCCGCGGCGTTCATCCTCCTGCTCTGCGTCGCCGTCCTGCTCGGGGTCGTCTCGCCGCCGCTGCGGCCGGTGACGCTGGCGGGCGGATGGCTGGGCGGCTTTCTCGCTGCGCTCCTGGCGCAGGGCTTCGGGACGGTCGGCACGGCGGTCATCGTCGGCGCCATGGCGCTGCTGTCCTTCGTCTTCGCGACGCGGGTGTCGCTGAGCGGGCTCGCCGGCAGCACGGCGCGCGGCGTCGCCGGAGGTTTTGCGCGCGTCCGGCGAACTGCGGCGGGCCCGGCGCGCGAGGTGGTCGACGTCGTCGTGCGCAAGCCGCGCGCCAACCTGAAGCGCGAAGCGCCGGCGTCAGAAGCGGCGCCGGTGATCGTCCTGGCGGACGTGGAGCGGCGGGGCACGCCCCCGTCGAAGAAGCGCGCGGCGCGGGCGGTGCAGGAGGAGTTGCCGTTCGGCGACGACCGCTACCAGATCCCGCCGGCGCGGATGCTGGCGGCGCCGAACCATGCCGACGTCCGCGTCGATGAAGACGCGTTGCGCAAGAGCTCGCAGATCCTCGAGGCGAAGCTGGCCGACTTCGGCATCGTCGGCAAGGTGGTCGAGGTGCGGCCGGGACCGGTCATCACCACCTTCGACATCGAGCCGGCGCCGGGCGTGAAGGTGAATCGCATCACCAGCCTCGGCGACGACCTGGCCATGGCGCTGCGCGTGCCCGGCGTGCGCATCCTTGCCCCCGTCCCCGGCAAAGCGGTGGTCGGGATCGAAGTCGCCAACCCGCACCGCGAGGAGGTCGTGCTCCGCGAGATCATCGAGGCGGAGGAGTTCGCCCACCTCTCGTCGTCGCTGGCGCTCGCACTCGGCAAGGATACGGCGGGGCAGCCCGTGGTCGGCGATCTGGCGCGCATGCCGCACCTGATGATCGCCGGCGCGACCGGCAGCGGCAAGTCGGTCGCGATCAACGGCATGATCATGAGCATTCTGTTCAAGGCCTCGCCGCGCGACGTGCGCTTCGTGATGATCGATCTGAAGATGCTCGAGTTGTCGGTGTACGAGGACATCCCGCACCTGCTGGTGCCGGTGGTGACCGATCCGAAGCAGGCGGTCGCGGTGCTCAACAACATCGTCGAGCTCATGGAGGAACGCTACCGCCTGATGAAGCAGCACGGCGTGCGCAACATCGACGGCTACAATCGGCTGGTCGACGCGGAGGGCCAGGCGGAGCGCTCCGGCAAGGTCATCGAGCTCAAGGAGCTGGCGGACGATGACGACGACGAGGTCGTGACGCCGCCTCCGATGCCGGAGCGCCTTCCCAAGGTGGTGGTGATCGTCGACGAGCTCGCCGACCTGATGATGACCATGGGCCGCAAGGTCGAAGAGCCGATCACGCGCCTGGCACAGAAGGCGCGCGCCGCGGGCGTGCATCTCATCGTCGCCACCCAGCGGCCGTCGGTCGACGTCATCACCGGCCTGATCAAGGCCAACTTTCCGTCGCGCATCTCCTTCCAGGTCACGGCACGCGTCGACTCCCGCACCATCCTCGATCATATCGGCGCCGAGCGCCTGCTGGGCCGCGGTGACATGCTGTACATGGCGTCCGGCAGCGCCCGGGTGCAGCGCTTGCACGGGCCGCTGGTCACCGAGCAGGAGATCCACAAGGTGGCGAGCGTCATCAAGAAGCAGGGGGCGCCGCAGTACGTCTTCGACCTGCTCGAGAGCCCCGAAGCGGAGGACGAGCAGGGTCTCGAGGAGGATCTCGACGACGAGCTCTACGACCAGGCCGTGCAGCTCGTGACCAGCAGCCGTCAGGCGTCGATCTCGTGGGTACAGCGCCGGTTGCGGGTGGGGTACAACCGCGCGGCGCGGATGATCGAGCGCATGGAGCGCGAGGGCGTGGTGTCGACGAGCGAGGGCGGCCGTCCGCGCGAGGTCCTGGCGCGGGCGATCGAAGCGGACTGATGCGCGCGCTCTCGGCCGTTGCCCTGGCCGCGTTGCTGAGCGCCGGGAGCGCCGTCGCGCGCGCCGCGCCGGTCGACGAGGTGGTGCGCCGGGTTCAGGAACGCGTCGACGCCACCCGCGACTTCACCGCCGCGGTCGATCAGGAGCTGGTCGTCGCCAACGCTGGCAAGACCCTGCACGCCAAGGGTACGGTGGCGTTCAAGCGGCCTGGCCGCATGCGCTGGAGCCTCACCGACGGGACGCCGCAGGTGATCGTGGCGGATGGGACGACGTTGTGGTTCTACCAACCCGACGAACAGCAGGTGTTGAAGGCGCCGTTCCAGGCGGCGTTCCGCTCGAGCACGCCGATCTCGTTTCTCACCGGCGTCGGGCGCCTCAGCGAGGACTTCGACGCCACGCTGGACGGCGAAGGGGACGGGGTGGTGTATCTCGCCCTGCGCCCGCGCAAGGCCGAGGGCGAGCTCGGGCGGCTGCGGCTCACCGTCGACGCGCGCTCGGGCGACATCCTCGGCGCAGAGGTCTTCGATCCGGTCGGCAACATCACCCGCGTGCGCTTCTCCGATCTGCGCCGCAACACCGGAATGGACGATGCGCAGTTCCATTTCGAGGTGCCGGCGGGGGTCGATGTGATCGAGGCGCCGATCGGTAACTAACCCGGAGTCGGCAGCCGAGGAGGAACGGGATGCCGTCGTTCGACGTGGTGTCGCAGGTCGATATGCAGGAGATCGACAACGCGGTGAACCAGACCCGCAAGGAAGTCGGTCAGCGGTACGACTTCAAGGACAGCAACACGGAGATCGTGCTCGAGCAGAACGAGATCCGCATCGTGTCGGCGGATGAGTACCGGGTGAAGGCGGTGGTCGACGTCCTGCAGTCGAAGATGGTCCGCCGCCAGGTGCCGCTCAAGGCGCTGGTCTACGGCAAGGTCGAGCCGGCGGCGAGCGGACGGGCGCGGCAGACCGTGACCGTCCAGCAGGGCATTCAAACCGACCAGGCGCGCGCGATCGTCAAGCTCATCAAGGACCGCAAACTCAAGGTCCAGGCGCAGATCCAGGCCGATCAGGTTCGGGTGAGCGGCAAGAGCCGGGACGACCTCCAAGCCGTCATCCAGCTCCTCAAGCAGCAGGACCTGAACGTCGCGCTGCAGTTCGTCAACTTCCGCGACTGAGTCGCCGAAGTCGGCTCAAGCCACGGCGGGTTGCTGGACCTGGTGCAGCTCGCTCTCGCTGAAGACGCTCCAGCGATCGCGGAACGGGGCGTAGCGGCCCCGATAGGGCTTGGTGCCGGCGCCGTGCAGGCTGAAGGTCGGTCCGGAGACCGCGCTGGCCGGGATCACGAAGACCTCGTCGATGCCGCTGCGGCGTTTGGCGATGCAGACGAACACGTCACAGTACTTGCGATCCCAACGGCCGTGGCGATGAAAGTTGAAGCTCCAGCTCTTGTAATTGTAGGTGTACCGCTTGCCGCCGACCGTAACCGTGTGAGCGTAACGGCCGGGGAACGCGACCCGCAACGCAACGCGGATCTCCCCATTTACCAGCAAGTCGTACCCCTTGGTACGCGGCACATCCTCGACTCCGAGCCCCATGCCGCCGAGCTTCGCGGCAACCGCGGCCCGTGCTTTGTGGTGTTTGGACTGGCGATTCATCGGGAATCAAGCGGGCCGTCGGCCCTGCTCCCATCCCACCAAATCCCCACCGCCCAAATCAGGGGATAGCCCTATGTCTCTTATACTGTTCCCCGGCTTTTCTGGCAATCGTTTTCTTGTAAGCTGTACACCAATTGAGGATTGACAGCGTCTAATACCGTGTCTAAGCTCCGCCCCCCCTGAAAGGCCGGTGAGACCTACAATGCGGAAAACGACCCTCAAGAACGCAAAACAGCTTCTCACGGAGATGAAGCGGCAGATCCTGCGGGAGATCAGCGAGGATCTGAAGCACGGGCGCGAGGGCGCCAAGGACGACGGGATGGATACCTACGACCTGGCGAGCGAGGAGCGCGACCGTGAGATCAACTTCATCTTGAACGACCGCGAGCGGGAGAAGCTGCAGTCGATCGAAGAGGCGCTGGAGCGGATCGAGGACGGAAGCTACGGCATTTGCGAGAGCTGCGAGGCGGAGATCGCCCCGGCCCGCCTGGAGGCGATGCCTTTCAGCCGCCTCTGTGTCAGCTGCCAGGCCGAACGCGAAAAAGAGGCGAAACAGCTCCGTCGTTTCGACGACGAACGCGCCTACCGGCGCCTGGCCACTGCCGACGTGGACGAAGAGAACTCCTGAACCCGCGATCAGGGCAGAGCGGCTCGAACCTCCCCGCTGCGGCCGGCGCTGCTCGACGCGACCTGCTCCTGATCTTTCAGGCCGCGGTCTCGGCGGTCGACCCGGCCACCCTGGTCCGGAATCATCTGCGAGGCCAGCCGCTCGCCGCCCCCGCCGATCGGGTTCTGGTGGTTGGGGCCGGCAAACCAGCCGCCAGGATGGCCGCGGGCTGTGAGGCTGCCTTGGGGGCACAGCGGGTCCACGGACTGGTCATCGTGCCGGACGGTTGTGAGCTGCCCCTTGAGTCGGTGACGTGCCGGAACGCGGGGCACCCGGTCCCGGACGAGCGCGGTGCCGCGGCGACGAAAGAGCTGTGCCGGGTGTTGGCGGCGGGGGATGCCCCGGTGCTCTGCCTGATTGGCGGCGGTGCTTCGAGCTTGCTCGTCGAGCCACGGCCACCCCTCAGCCTCGCCGAAAAGATCGCGGTCAATCGGCTGCTGCTCGGCTGCGGCGCGGACATCGGCGAGCTGAACACGGTGCGCAAGCACCTCTCCGCGGTGAAAGGGGGTGGGTTGCTGCGCACGACCCGACGCCGGCCGGTGACGACGTTGGCGTTGTCGGACGTCGTCGGCGACGATCCCAGCGTGATCGGTTCGGGTCCCACCACGCCTGATCCGAGCACGTACGGCGACGCGCTCGCCATCCTGCGGAAATATGACCTCGTCGACCGAGTCGCGCCGGCGGCGCGCGATCTCCTCGAGCGCGGTGCTCGTGGTGAGCTGAGGGAGACGCTCAAACCGGACGACCCCGAGGCCGCCGGTGCCGAGACCCTGGTCGTCGGCAACAACCGCATCGCGCTCGCCGCCGCGGCCGACGAAGCGCGGCGGCTCGGGTATGAACCGCTGCTCGATCTGGACCCGCTCGTGGGCGACACCGCCGCCGCCGCGCTGCGCTGGGTTGGCAGCGTACGGGAACGTGCGCCCGGCGGACGGCACTGTGTCATCGCCGGGGGTGAGACGACGGTGACGATTCGCGGTCCGGGACGAGGCGGTCGCAACCAGGAGTTTGCGCTGGCGTTGGTTGCGCCTCTCGCCGGAACCGCGATCGCGGTGTTGAGCGCCGGTACGGACGGGATCGACGGGCCGACCGACGCGGCGGGCGCGTTTGTCGACGGCGACACACTGGGACGGGCGCAGCGCGCGGCATTGGACCCCGCCGCGGCGCTCGTCGCCAACGACTCGTATGGGTTCTTCGACCGTCTCGGCGACCTCCTGCGCTGCGGGCCCACGGGCACCAACGTCATGGACATCAAGCTCGCGCTACCTTCCTCCAGCTGAATCGCCGTGTTAGAGCTTCGAGGCGCGTGGCCAAGGGGTATCTGTCCGAGATCTTCGTCTCCTTTCAAGGCGAAGGTCTGCACGCCGGACGTCGCCAGCTCTTTCTTCGGCTCTCCGGCTGTCACCTCCGCTGCCGTTACTGCGATACCCCCGGCAGCCTCGAGCGCAGTACCACGTTTCGCGTGTATCGCGGCGACGGCACCGTGTTCGACGGCGCGAACCCAGTGAGCCCGGACGAGACGCTGGCGCACGCACTGCCGTTGCTTTCGACAGCGGGCGGCGCGGACGGGGTCGCGGTGACCGGCGGCGAGCCCCTCTTACAGGCAGCGTTCCTCGCCGAGCTGCTTGCGGACGATCGTTGGCCGCGGCCCCGCATGCTGGAGACCAGCGGAACCCATCCCGAGGCGCTCGCAGCGGTTCTCTCGGTGGTCGACGTCGTCAGCGTGGACATCAAGCTGCCCTCCAACACCGGCGAGGCTTCCCAGTGGGAAGCGCACGGGCGATTCCTGGCCACGGCCGGCCGCAAAGCGTACCTCAAGGTGTTGGTCGATGAGGGCACGACGATGGAGGATGTGGAGCAGGCCGCCGATCTCGTCCGCCGTAAGGCCCCCGAGGCGGCGCTGTTCCTTCAGCCCATCACGAGCCCGTCGGGACGGGTCGACATCAGCGCCGCCGCGCTTTCGCGGTTCTTCGCCGCGGCCCGGAGCCGTCTTTCTGATGTCCGTGTTCTGCCCCAGACGCACAAAATGATTGGCATCCAGTGACCCGTCCGATCACTCGGCATTCGCCCCGTTGCGATCGATGAATCACGGTTCGGCCGATTGAAGAAATGGGAAGGCCAGACAGGCCCACTTGGCGGCTCGACGGGATCTGTTAGGGTGCTACTGCAGTTTGCACCACCACGCTGTTTTTGCTGACAAGTTAAGCGCTTACCATGATCGTTTCGGCTCTGAGCAAGGTCGTCGGGCTTGGTCTGGCAGATCTTTCATGGAGCGTTAACCAATCTTATCCACTGTGTCAGATTCTCATTGACAGGTTTGGCACGAATGATGTACCCCCTGGGTATCCCGTTCTAAAAATATGACACCGGCGGAACTTGGACCCTATCCTCCTCGCCGATGACCTGAGAGATGGCTGCATACACCCAGCTCACAAAGAAGGACGCCAATTCTCTGGCGGCTGATTACGGACTGCCAAAAGTGTTGAGCGTCCGGGCGGTCCGCGAGGGATCCGTCAACACTCATCACCTACTCGAGACCGCGCGCGGAAAGTTCATCGTCAAGATCGACGAGGTGAAGAGCGAGATCGAGGTCAAGCGCGAGCTCGATCTCCTGTTGTTCCTCCGCAAGCACGGATTTCCCTGCCCGGTGCCGCTGGCTGACCGGCGTGGTCGGCATTGTCGGGATTGGAACGGCCGGCAACTCTCCGTCTACCGATACATCGACGGCCATGCCGTGTCGCCCGACGACCTGAGCGCGATGCAGCTCGAGAATGTCGGCCGGGTGTTGGCCGACCTGCACCTCATCACCAAGGCCTACAAGAAGGGCGTCGACAGCCGCTTCAGCTTCGATCGCGTCGCCGAGATCTACGCCGGTGTGCGCGGGCGCCTGCCGCACTACCTGAAGAAGATCGTTCGCACCCTCGACGAAGAGCTCGAGTACTTGCAGAACTATCTCGAGACCAAACTGCCCAAGGGCATCATCCACGGCGATCTGTTCGCCGACAACGTGATGTTCAAGGGCGAGAAGGTCGTCGCGGTCCTCGACTTCGAGGCCGCGGGCCGCGGGAAGTTCATCTTCGACCTCGCAACGGCGGTGAACTCCCTCTGTTTCGAAAACGGACGCTACGCGCTGAAGAAGTTCGAATCGGTGATCACGGGTTACGAGACGTTGCGTACGCTCTCGCTGGCCGAGTGGGACGCGTTTCCCAACGAGCTCCGGTTCTCGGCGTTCCGTTTCACCGTCACCCGGCTGCGTGATTTCTTCCTGAACCCGGTCGACGAGCGCAAGCGCATCAACAAGGACTTCCAGGACTTCTACGAGCGCTTGCTCATCTTGCGCCGCGAAAAAGACGGCGGCATGGAAGCGATGCTGATGGCGATGGCCACTGGCTACGACTACCGGAAGTACCAGAAGGTCAAAGCCGTCGAGCGTCGCAGTCGCTGAGCCGTCTTCCCCAGTACTACTTGTCGCTGCGTCGCAGCCGAGTAGAATTGCGCGCATGAACAGTGATTCACTCTCCGGCCATGTGCGCAGCATCCTCGATGCGATCGGCGAGGATGCCAACCGCGAAGGGCTGCTGAAGACACCCGAGCGGGTGGCCCGCGCGCTGCGCTTCCTGACCAAGGGATACGACGAGGATCCGAACGCGGTCATCAACGGCGCCCTCTTCACCGAGGACTACCAGGAGATGATCGTGTTGAAGGACCTGGACTTCTTCTCGCTGTGCGAGCACCACATCCTGCCGTTCTTCGGCAAGGCTCACATCGCGTACATTCCCAAGAACAAGATCGTGGGAATCAGCAAGCTCGCCCGCTTGGTCGAGGTGTATGCGCGCCGGCTGCAGGTTCAAGAGCGCATGACGGCGCAGATCGCAAACATCCTGATGGACGCGCTCGATCCGCAGGGCGTCGGGGTGGTCCTGCAAGCCGAGCACCTCTGCATGCGCATGCGCGGGGTCGAGAAGCAGAACTCGATCGTGGTGACGAGCACGCTGCTCGGCACCTTCCGCTCGCATCAGGAGACCCGCCAGGAGTTCATGAGCCTGGCGGCGAACGGCGCCCGGCGCTGAGCCCGGGTTCTCCGCACCCACATTGACAGCGCCGGGTCGGATCGGGTAGGCCCTGCCTCGTCACATCGTTGCTCCTGCACAACTGGCGCGGCGTGGAATCAACCACGGGGGAGTGCTGAACGGCAGTAGGCCGACCGCCTGGGCCTCTGGTAGGGTAGAGGTTCGGCCGTGTACGTCGTGAGGCTTCCGTGATCAAGCAACTGCTGCTCGCTCCTGGTCCCACCCCGGTCCCGTCGCGCGTGCGCCTGGCGATGGCGCAGCCGATCTTCCATCATCGCACGCCGCAGTTCAGCGCGCTGTTCGGCGAGGTCCGGGAGGCGCTGAAGCGGCTCTTCCAAACCGAGCAGGACGTGCTGATCCTCGCCGCGTCGGGGACCGGTGCGATGGAAGCGGCAGTGAACAACTGCTTCACACCGGGCGACCAGGTGGTGGTGGTGAACGGGGGCAAGTTCGGCGAACGATGGACCAAACTCGCCAACGGCTTCGGCCTCAAGCCCATCGAGATCCGCGTCGAGTGGGGCCGCGCCGTGCGGCCCGATCAAGTCGAACAGGCGCTGGCCGAACACCCGAACGTGCGCGGCGTGTTCGTGCAGGGCAGTGAGACGTCGACCACCGCCGTGCATCCAATCGAGCAGCTCGCTGCGGTGACCCGCAAGAGCGACGCGCTGCTGGTCGTCGACGGCATCACCGCGGTCGGCGTGTACGACCTTCCGATGGACAAATGGGGGGTCGACGTCCTCCTCACGGGCTCGCAGAAGGCGCTGATGCTACCGCCCGGCCTCGCCCTCATCGCGCTCAGCAAGCGGGCCTGGGACCGGGTCGAGAAGGTGCCGCAGCCGCGCTTCTACTTCGATCTGCTGCGCGAGCGCGCCAACCAGGCGAAGAACACCACGGCCTGGACGCCCGCCATCTCGCTGGTCATCGGCCTGCGCGAGGCGCTGCTGATGCTCGAGGAGGAAGGGTTGGAGAACGTCTTTGCGCGACACGCCCGCCTCGCCGGCGCGACGCGCGCCGCGCTCCTGGCGCTCGGACTGCGTCTGCTGGCGCCGGACAACCCGAGCCCGGCCGTGACCGGCGTCTACGTGCCGGATCGCATCGACGGCAGCCAGCTCTTTGCCTACCTGCGCGACAAGATGCGGGTGGTCTTCGCCGGCGGCCAGGATCATCTGAAGGGCAAGATCGTCCGCATCGCGCACCTCGGGTACATGGACGACTTCGATACCATCACGGCCATCGCCGCGTTCGAGATGGCCTTGCGTCACTTTGGCCACGCGCTCGAACTCGGCCGCGGCGTCGGCGCCGCCGAAGCCGAGCTCCTGCCGGCGTTGCCCGCGTGAGGGCCGCGATGGACCGCGTCCTGGTGGCGGACAAACTCGCTCCGGAGGGGATGGCCGTGCTGCAGCACGCGGCCCAGCTCTCCCAGCTGCAGGTCGACGAGCGGACCGGCCTGGAGCCCGCGGCCTTGCGCGAGGTGATCGGCGACTACGACGCGCTCATCGTGCGCAGCTCGAGCACGGTGACGCGCGAGATCGTCGAGGCCGCACGGCGGCTGCGTGTCATCGGTCGCGCCGGGATCGGGGTCGACAACATCGACGTGGAGGCGGCCACTCGGCGCGGCATCGTGGTGATGAACACCCCGGGGGGAAACAACGTCACGACCGCGGAGCACGCCATCAGCATGCTGCTTGCGCTGGCCCGCTCGATCCCGCAGGCGACCGCGTCGATGAAGGCCGGGAAGTGGGAGAAGGGCAAGCTCATGGGCTCCGAGATCTGCGGCAAGGTGCTGGGGATCGTCGGGATGGGCAACATCGGACGCCTGGTCGCCGACCGTGCGCAAGGCCTGAAGATGAAGGTGATTGCCTACGACCCATTCCTGACCGAGCAGAAAGCCCAGCAGCTCGGGGTCGATCTGGTCGGGCTGGAGGCGTTGCTGCAGCGCGCCGATTTCGTCTCCATCCACACGCCGCTGCTGCCCGAGACGCGCAACCTGATCGACGCCGCGGCGCTCGCTCAGATGAAGCCCACCGCCCGCCTGATCAACTGCGCGCGCGGCGGCATCGTCGACGAGGCCGCGCTCGCCGACGCGCTGCGCAACAAGCGGCTCGCCGGCGCGGCCCTCGACGTGTTCGATCACGAGCCGCCGCCGCCCGATCATCCGTTGCTGCAGCTCGACACGGTGATCTGCACACCGCACCTGGGCGCCGCCACCGCCGAGGCTCAGGTGGCGGTCTCGGTCGGGATCGCCGAGCAGATCGTCCAGTTTCTGGTGTTCAACGTGGTCCACAGCGCGGTGAACATGCCCTCGATCAGCGCCGAGCAGCTCGAGGTGCTGCGCCCCTACCTGATTCTCGCCGAGCGGGTCGGCAGCTTGCAGGCCCAGCTGCTCGAAGACGCGCCCAAGGAGCTGACCGTCGAGTACGCCGGCGACATCGCCGCGCTCGACGTGCAACCCGTCACCGTGGCCGTCCTCAAGGGGCTGCTCAGCCGCCTGCTCGAGACCAGCGTGGTCAACTTCGTCAACGCCCGCGAGCTGGCGCGCGAGCGCGGCATCAAGGTGGTCGAATCGCGCAGCAGCTCGCCGAAGGGCTTCACCAACTCGCTCACCGTGCGCGTGCGGACGGCGCGCAAGACCAGCGAGGTCGGCGGGGCGGTGTTCGGCCGCGACGTCATCCGGTTGGTGAAGATCAACGGCTTCTATCTCGAGGCGGTGCCGGAGGGGTTCATCCTCATGCTGAACAACCGCGACGTCCCCGGCGTCGTCGGCGCCGTCGGCATGCTGCTCGGCGAGGCGAAGATCAACATCGCCGGCCTGCAGCTCGGGCGCGAGGCGGTCGGCGGCATGGCGCTCTCGCTGGTGCACGTCGACGAGCGGATCCCGCCCGCCGTGCTCGACCAGCTGCGCAAGCTGCCGAACATCGTGTCGGCCCAGATGCTCGAGCTGTGAGCCCGGGCACGGGTGAGGTGACAGCATGCCAGCGGTCGTAGGCGTCGGCGTCCAGTGGGGCGACGAGGGCAAAGGCAAGGTGGTGGACATCCTCGCCGAGCACGCCGACATCGTCGTTCGGTACCAGGGCGGCAGCAACGCCGGCCACACGCTCGTCGTCGGCGACGAGAAAACGGTCCTGCATCAGGTGCCGTCCGGCGTGCTGCATCCCGGCAAGGTGTGCGTCATCGGCAACGGGGTCGTGGTCGATCCCGCGGCGCTGATCGAGGAGATCGACGCGTTGCGCGCCCGCGGCTATCTGGAGGACGAGAGCCTGCTGAAGATCAGCGACCGCGCCCACCTGATCATGCCCTACCACCGGGCCATCGATCAGGCGCGCGAGCGCCTGCGCGGCGAGGGCCGCATCGGCACCACCGGGCGCGGCATCGGGCCGACCTACGAGGACAAGATGGCGCGCATCGGCCTGCGTTTCGCCGAGCTGGTCGACGCGCATCTGTTCGCCGAAGCCTTGCGCTCGACGATCGAGGAAAAGAACACCTACCTGCGCACGATCCTCGGCGAGCAGGCGCTCGACTACGCGAGCATCGTCGACCAGTACGCCGCCCTGCGCGAGCGGCTGGCGCCGCACGTGATCGACGCCAGCCTCTACCTCGACCGCGCCTTGGCCGCCGGCCGGCGCGTGCTCTTCGAGGGCGCCCAGGGGACGATGCTCGACGTGGATCACGGCACCTATCCATATGTGACGTCGTCCAACACCGTGTCGGCCGCCGCCTGTACGGGCGGCGGCATCGCGCCCAACCGCATCACGTGCGTGGTCGGCATCACCAAGGCGTACACGACGCGGGTCGGCAGCGGCCCGTTCCCCACCGAGCTGCTCGACGACCTCGGGCAGAAGCTCCAGCACGACGGAGAGGAGTTCGGTGCCACCACCGGGCGGCCGCGGCGCTGCGGTTGGTTCGACGCGGTGGTGGCGCGCCATGCGGTGCGCCTGAACGGGCTCAACGGTCTGGCGGTCACCAAGCTCGACGTCCTGACCGGCTTCAAGACCCTGCGTGTCTGCGTCGGCTACGAGCTCGAGGGCCGGCGCATCGAGGAAGTGCCGGCCAGTCTGGCCGTGTGCAACGCCGTGCGGCCGATCTACGAGGAGTTCCCCGGATGGGATGAGCCGCTCGCCAAGGCCCGCGCGCTCGACGACCTCCCGAACGCGGCGCAGCGCTACCTCACGGCGCTCGAAGAGCTCACCGCCACACCCATCTTCATGGTGTCGGTCGGGGCGCGACGCCAGGACACCATCATCCTGCGCAACGCGTTCACCAGCTGAGGGCGCACCGTGCGGGCCCGGCGCCACCCCGTGCCGCGGGGGCGCGAACCACGCAACGGCGACTGTTGGATTCCGGTCGGCGGGCCGGTCGCGACGGCGAGCTCGCGAAGGCTCACTGGGCGATCGGGCGCTGCTTCGCGAACGCGGGCCGGTCGCAGGTCCAGCACTTCACCAGCGGCCAGAACTCTTGCATCGGCACCGTGAGCTCGCGGCAGACATGGATGGGCGTGACCCTGCGGTCTGGCATGCAGAAGTCGCAGCGCACCTCGCCGGCGAGCTCGACGTGCCGAAACCACTGCGCGAGCACGTCGCCGTCCATGCCGACGGCGATGACCACGGTGCCGTCCGCCTCGCCGGGCCCCCAAAGATAGTAGTTCTGGTGACCGCTGATCGCCTTCGGCAGGGCGTAGGCCCGGCCAAAATAGTCGACCGCCCCGGCGACGCCATAGCCGACACCCCAGATCGCCGCGTGTCGACGCTCGTCGGCGGGGAGCGCCTCGTAGACCCGCGCAATCTCGGCAACCAGCTCATGCCACCCGAGCATGTCGGCGAAGATCTGCGGCACGTTGCCCATCTGGCGCGTCTCGGGGCGCACCTCTTTCATTCCCAGCCGCTCGAGATATGCGGGCAGGGCGTCGACCGGCAGGATCGGCAGGACATAGGGAGCAAGGGCCGCGAAGCCGACGAGGAGGAATCCCGTCAGCGCGATCGTGACCCACGCCCGCCGCGGCTCGATGGCGACCGCGCCGGCTGCGAACAGGACCGGATAGATCGGCGCGAGGTAGTACGTCTTCGCCT
>Ga0335082_10001919_pt1 | contig 22326 bp, 16 predicted proteins | sample Lox_Sample_41_FD_206718 | JGI IMG/M metagenome (GOLD analysis project Ga0335082, IMG submission 206718) | Soil microbial communities from Loxahatchee National Wildlife Refuge, Florida, United States - Lox_Sample_4.1 | ecosystem: Environmental > Terrestrial > Soil > Wetlands | place: USA...
CGCTCTCCCGGCAGGCCCGTGCCGTTGCCCGCGAGCGCGGCGCGGCTGCCCGCAGGCGTTCGGCCCTGAAGAGAGTTCGCACCAAGGGCCAGAAGAGTCGTACCCAGCCCGTTCGCAAGGCCACGTGAAAGCTCGGCCCGACGTAGAGGTTAGTTGTCGCTGACGTTGAGATAAAGGAGCATTCAACTATGCGTAAGACTTGTTTTCTCCGTTTGGCAGTGGCTGTGCTTGTTTTTTGGATGGTGCCGGCTCTCTCCATTATTTCGTCCGCCCAGGTTTCCATCTCTCTGACCTTCGGCCCGCCTCCATTGCCGGTGTATGAACAACCCCTCTGTCCCGGCGAAGGCTACATCTGGACGCCGGGCTACTGGGCCTATGACTACGACGAAGGAGATTACTACTGGGTGCCGGGAACCTGGGTTGAGGCGCCCGAGCCAGGCCTCCTGTGGACTCCGGGCTATTGGGGCTGGAATGGCGCCAGCTTTATCTTCCATGACGGCTACTGGGGCCCGCATGTCGGCTTCTATGGCGGGATTGATTACGGATATGGCTATGTCGGCCACGGCTACGAAGGCGGACGCTGGGATAACGGCCGCTTCTTCTACAACCGCTCCGTCAACAATATAAACGTTACGAACATTCACAACGTCTACAACACCACGGTGGTCAATACCACTACCGTGAACCGGATCAGCTACAACGGAGGTGAAGGCGGCATCAATGCGCGTCCGCGGCCGGACGAGGAAATTGCAGAACGTGACCGGCACATCGCCCGCGTGGCCGCCCAGAACCAGCACATTCAGGAAGCTCGTGCTGACCGCGAGCTGCGTGCTTCCGTGAATCGTGGCAAACCTCCCATAGCCGCAACTCCCAAGCCAGACGATTTTCGCGACCATGTCGTTGCTGCCAGAGAGGCAGGCGGACCCTATCGGCCTCCCGCCAATCGCCCCGCAGCCCATGGGGCACCCGCGCCCGGTCCCGGTAATAACCCCGCGCCAAATCCGCACAATAACGTTGACCGCCCTAACGGGCCGATTCATCCCAACGACCTTCCGCACGGTGAACGGCCCCCGGCTCCCAATACCGGGAATCAGAAAATGGATCAGAAGTACCAGCAACAGCAGCAGAAAATGTATGCCAAAGAGGAGCAGCAACGGCAGAAACTTCAGCAGAAGCAGGATCAGGAACATCAGCGGATGGCCCAACGCCAAGCCAATGACGCTCGAAACCAGCAGCTTGAACAGAAACATCAGCAACAGACCCAACGATTAGAGCAGCAGCAGGAGAAGGCGCAGCAGAAAATGCAGGCCAGGCAACAGCCGCACCAGAACCAGGCCCGGCCTGAAAAGGAAAAACCCCAGCGGTGAGCCTCTTATGCTTACTTTTTTGCCGCGCGGAGACCCGTGTGAGCGACTTCGGGGGCCCGCGTCTGCGCTGGGTCGCCAACATGATTCTCATGGGAGTTCTGGCCTGGGCCCAGTCGACCCGTCCGCCGGCATCGCCCAGGGAAATCTCCTCGGGTAATTCCACCGCGCGAGCCATTGCCGGCTCCCAATCGATCCTGGCCGCCTGGCCTCACAATGCGCAATCGTGGACCTCAAAGTCCGGATGCCAGGCAAGAATCCCACGCGAACCGGTGCAACCCTCCGGTCATCCCGATGCCTCCTCCGCATACGCGCCTCTCTCGCCAGAATGCAAGTTTGAGCTTTTCTTAAGGCAGACCTATTCCCCTTACGCCTTCGCAGCCGCTGGCTTTGAAGCAACCTGGGCGCAGATGTGGGCCCAATGGCCCGAGTATGGCGGTGGCATGCAGGGTTGAGGAAAGCGCTTCGGGGCAACCTTGGCCGACACCGAATCCCGCCGCTTCGTCCAGGGCTTTCTGCTGTCTACCCTGTTGCACCAGGCCCCCCGCTACTTCCCCTCTGACCGGAAACGGTTGCTTGGCCGCGCCTGGTACGCCGCAACCCGCGTGCTGATCACTCGAGGCGACAGCGGACGCAGCGAATTTAACTACTCGGAGCTTTTCGGTACGCTCGCGGTCAGCTCTTTGCAGAATGCCTACTACCCCGCGCCATCCCGAACTTTTGGCGGCACCATGAGCCGATTCACTGAAGCTCTGGGCTCGGACGCCACGTCATATCTCCTGAATGAGTTCACGCCTGACCTGAAACGTCTCTTCCGCAAGCACGCTCCGCAAAAGATCAAGAAGATCGAAGAGAAGATTCCTATTCCCGACGAATACAAACCCTGATTCCCTCCATCGCAATCGGCGTGGAAAACTCACCTGTTCGCAGTTCCCCCTATTGCCTGACCTACAGTACCCACGCCGACTACAGAATTCATCCGATGCGTTCGTGTGTTTCCCGCGCGCTATCCTTCGGCTGCAGGGGTGTGCCGCTCAGGCGGCGTTCGGGCGCACCAGTTCTTGTCTGGGCGTGAAGGAGCTGGCCACCGCGCCTTCCCTGACCTCGGTCAGTCGAGCCAAGGAGAATGCCGCCACGGCGATGAGGAGATCGCGAACCGCAACGTCGAAAAAGGTCCCCATCGTGAGCAGGTTTAAAGCAATCCCCACCAGCCACGCGGCTGCGACATGCGCCCCCAGCCGCGTCCAGCGAGTCAGAATGGCAATTCCCACAATCATTTCAACCACCCCTACCGCTCGCATGAAGGTTCCCGGAGCAACCGGTATGACTCGCAGCACCAGGGGATTCAGGGACATCGGCCAGTTGGTAAGCAGGTTGAAGAACTTGTCGAGGCCAGCCAGGAACGGCGCGGCACCCAGTGCTATCCGCAAGCCCCACCAGCTCGAATTCAGTCGTTGATCCATGGTTTTCTCCTTTTCCTAAGACCAAGGAGATCCCGAATGCGCCTTTGGTTACAACCGTGCGATTCCCTGTAACCATCCCCGGACCTCGCGACTCTATGATTTAGGATGACCTCGATGAACAAGGACGAATCTATGGCTGATGAAGTACTGACGCTTGCTGCCGCCACAGCCCTGTCGGACGAAGAAGTCGTAGAACGGGTTCTCGCCGGAGATACGGCACTGTATGAGGTGGTGATGCGGCGGTACAACACTCGCCTGTACCACGTAGCACGCTCGATTCTGAGGAATGACGGCGAGGCCGAGGATGTGATGCAAGACGCCTACGTAAGAGCATTCCAGCATCTCGGTCAGTTCGCAGGGCGCGCAAAGTTTTCGACTTGGCTCACCCGTATCGCCGTGCATGAGGCTTTGACCCGGGTACACAAGGCAAGAAGGTTCGAGGACTGGGACGATATGAATGAGAATCAGCAAAATGAGATCGGGGCGACCCCACTGAGATCGAACCCCGAATCTGAAACCGCCTCGGTCGAGATGAGCAAGATCCTCGAACAAGCGATTGAGAACCTGCCTGAGGCGTACAGGGCAGTCGTGATGATGCGCGACGTGGAAGACATGTCGACTGCGGAAACTGCCGAGTGCCTCTCTCTCTGAAGAGAATGTAAAGATTCGCCTGCACCGCGCCCATGGGATGCTCCGAAAGGAGCTTTATGCAAACGCCAGGATTTCAGCGGCAGATGCATTTCCGTTTCATGCTCCCCGATGCGACCGCGTTGTGGCCAATGTCTTCGCCCGATTGGCAGCGCTCGAAACCTCCCCGGGTCCCATCGGCAGTTGAAAGGGAGGACCCGTCCGTTACAGGCCACTCCTCAATATTCTTCGGGTAATCCCTCCGTCTGGTCTTGTTCGGATTCGTCAAGCATCAAGGCCTAGCAATCCGCGGAGCCAAATAAGTTGGCAGTCTCCCGGTATCTGGCGCAGCCTCGCGGTCTAAGATGGTAGTAGCCCTAGAGGAGGCCAGAGTGCCGAAACAACTGCCAAAGGCCATAGATCAATTTCGGAAACGTCATCCTGATGTGTGGAAAGCGTTCAAGTGGAAAGCGTTCAACCTTCTGGGAGAGCGCTGTCATGAGGCTCGACCGCTTGATGAGAAGACCCGCCGTTTGGTTAAGGTCGCATTGTCGATAGGCGCGGGATTGGAGGGAACCACGCATTCAGCGGTTCGCAGCGCCGCCACGAGTGGCGTTACGGTTGAAGAGATCAATCATGTCGCGGTTTTGGCCATTACCACCTTGGGCCTGCCGGCGGCGGCAACTCGCGCTTTAACCTGGATCGGGGATGTGAGGCGCACAAAGTGATCTGCTAGATCGCCAATTGCCTTCCACTTCGCAATGGCCTCCGCGGTGGGCGCCAGAGGAGAGATCACGGGTACTTTCGCGTTGCGTGTTATGGTTAACTTCATGCGGCAGGAGATCGAACAAGCTATCCAGTTGCTGAGGTCTGAGCAGCCAGATTCCATGGAAAAAGCTCTGGCCCTACTGCAAGACTCCGTCTTCTCCTTCAGCATGCGCGTCTGCCAGCAGCGCCAAGACGCGGAAGACACCATGCAGGAGGTGCTGGTCAAGTCTCTCCCCTATCTGAGGAAGTTCGACAGTCCCAAGGCGCTGGTGGTGTGGCTCTACAAGGTGGCGAAGAACCGCTGCCTGATGAGCCGGCGGAAGAGCCGGTTCGCACCTAAGCACAGCCTCTCGCTGGAGGAGTTGATGCCCGACCGCCGCGAGCTGGAGCGCTTCGCGAGCACCGGTCCTATTAATCCTGAATCTCTGACACTGCGTAGCGAGCAGGCCAACCGCTTACGGGACGCTATACAGAAATTGCCACCCGACTATCGCATCATTCTGGTACTGCGCGATATGGAGGGCCTCACAGACGAAGCGGTGGCCGAGATCACCGGCCTGCGCCGGGGCACGGTAAGGGTACGGCTGCACCGCGCTCGCCTGTTTGTGCGGAAGACGTTCTCAGGCAGTGAACGGCAGCGCCCCACAAAACACGCGGCATCCCCACCGGTTCCACCGCCGGTTCGACCGCGCCAGTGCAAAGAAATGTTTGCCGAACTTTCCGACTACCTTGACGAGCAACTCGACGATACCCTCTGCGAAGAACTGGAGGCGCATCTCGGAGGGTGTGAACCCTGTCAAGTATTCTTGACCAGTCTGGAAACAACTATTAAGCAGCTGCGCAAGATGCCCGACGAAACCTTGGACCGACAAAAAGCCACGGCAATTCGAAAGCAACTCCTGTCGCTGCAAAGTGAACTCGCCGCACGACGATAACACGCACGGCTGGAACCACTTACATCCCTCCAATTTTCTTGTAACAAATTCCGCGCTTCTGCATTTATTCGCGTGATTCGCGAGTGCGAAGCTCCGGGAGACGACGTGATCAGCGCATCCGCCGGCGAGATGGTCAAACAGACCGCAACGTTCAAGACTACCTACGAAATTGCCGAAGAAAAGACCGAGTGGATAAAGCCTCAGGCGGCGGAGCTTCGCGCGTGATTCTTACGGCCAAATTCGTGCTGGCAGTGGCCGCCCTAGGGTTGCTGGGCGGGACTGCATTTGCGCAGCAGTCCGTGCCGTCGGCACCGCTTACCCTGCAACAGGCAGTCAGTATGGCGCTGGAGAAGAATCCTATTCGCAAGGCGGCGCTTGCCGACACCACGGTTGCCCTGGCCGGAGTGCGCCAGGCCCGCGCCGGTCTTCTTCCCAATGTCACTCTTTCGGAGACAGCGACGCGCGGGAATGATCCGGTCTATGTCTTTGGAAGCCGACTGCGACAGCAGCGGTTCACCGCTGCCGATTTCGCACTCAACCAGCTCAACACACCCCTTCCCTTTGGCAATTTCAGCACGCGGCTAGGCGGAAGCTGGAACCTGTTCGATTCGATGGCCAGTTGGCGGCGGGTCGAGCAGGCTAAGTCGGCGCAGGAGGCTGCCGGTCATCAGTTGGATCGCAGTGATCAGGAAACCATATTCCGCGTGGTGGATGCTTATTACAACGTGCTGCTGGCGCGAAAGCAGCTCGAGGTCGCTGAGCAAGCCGTGAAGACTGCACAGTCGATCCTGGATCGCAGCAAGACGCGGTTCGAGAGCGGTCTGAGCGTCGAATCAGATTTGTTGAACGCACAGGTACGCATGTCCATGCGGCAGCAGGAACTGGTCCGCGCTCACAATGATCTTGCGTTTTCGCAAGCACAGTTGGAAGTTGCCATGGGCCTGGCGCCAGGGACCGCCGACGAACCGGCGGAGACGTTGTCGGAACAAGACCGGCCCCTGGCCTCCGTGGCCGAACTGGAGAAAACAGCGATTGACCACCGCCCCGACCTGAAACGAATTCAGTCCGAGGAGTCTGTTCAGAAATTGAGTGTGGCGATTGCTAAGTCGTCATTCGGGCCGCGCCTGAATGCCTTTGCCTCCTGGCAAACCGACAACCCCACACTCCTGGCGGGGGGCGGCGGAAACAACTGGGTGAGCGGAATTGAGTTGCAGTTTGACCTGTTTACTGGCGGAAACAAGCAAGCCGAACTGGCGCGTCAGAAGGCGCTGCAAGAAAAGGTTGCCGCCTTGAGGCAGTCAGCGACCAACGGAGTGCGGCTGGAAGTGCGCCGCGCTTACTACGATGCGGATGCCGCACGGCAGCAGGTTGGGATCGCACACGCGGCGGTTGCTCTGGCGCAGGAGAGCCTGCGCATCAGCCAGAACCGCTACGATGCCGGCCTCATGACCATCACTGACCTTTTGAGCACTGAAGAAGCGACGCTGCGGACGCAACTTGACTACTGGCAAGCCGTGTTACGGTTCCAGACCAGCTACGCCAATCTCGAACTGGCCAGCGGAACCCTGAGTCCCAATTCCCCGGTGGTACAGCCATGAAGAAGAGCACACTCACTCCGATTTCTGCCGTCATGTCTTCCTTGGTTTTCATTTTCTCCCTGGCTGGTTGCTCCAGTAAACGCGAAGCCACCAACGCTCCGCCTGAAGTCGTGCGCGACGTCACCGTGGCTTCCGTTAGGCGCGCCACTGTCCCCAATTACCTGGAAGCCGTAGGCACGGTGCGCGCCTCGCAGACGAGCCAGATTGCCAGTCAGATGATGGGCAACGTCGTGGAAGTCCGGGTCCACGAAGGCGACCGGGTCAGCCGCGGCCAGGTGTTGGCTGTGATTGACGATGCCCAACCCCGCGCCGAGCTGGATCGCGCCACGGCAGCCCAGGCTGCTGCGCAACAGGCCGTCTCAGGGGCCGAGAGTGACCTTCATTTGGCGGAAGCCACGTTCAAGCGTTACCAGGATCTTTACGAGAAGAAGTCAGTCAGCCCGCAGGAATTTGATGAAGTGAAAGCACGCTTTCAGGGCGCACAGGCACGCCGCGACATCGGCCGCGCCGGCCAGGACCAGGCGCAGGCAGCCTTAGTGCAGGCCCAGACAGCGCTTGCGTACAGCCGGGTGCGCGCACCTCTCGACGGGATCGTCACCGCAAAACCAGTGGACGCAGGAACGCTGGCCAGTCCGGGAATGCCGCTGTTCACCCTCGAAGATCCGCGCCGTTACCGGCTGGAGGCGGCCGTGGACGAAGGCGACATTGCTTTGCTGCGAACCGGGCAGACGATTTCGGTGCACATTGATGCACTGAACTCTGAGCTCACGGGAAAAGTCGCGCAGATCGTTCCAGCCGCTGATTCCGCCACGCGCAGTTTTCTGGTGAAGATCGACTTGCCTGCTGACCAACGCCTGCGCTCGGGTTTATTCGGCCGGGCAAGAATTTCGCGCGGCGAGAAGACCTCCATCCTGGTACCGCGGACTGCGGTCGTTGATCGTGGACAACTTCAGGCGGTTTATGTTCTCGATCCGGCACAGATCGCAGTGCTGCGCTACGTGACGCTGGGCAACACGGTCGGCGATCAGGTAGAACTGCTCTCCGGTCTCGACGGTGGCGAGAGCTTGGTTGCGGCCCCCGCAAACCAGGATCTGGGCGGCAAGAAGATCGAGGCGAAACCGTGAGCACGTCCGCCACAGGGCCGGACCACAGGCTTCGTGCCGCAGGCCTCATCGCCCGCAGCTTCATCGAGTCGAAGCTCACGCCCCTGACCATCGTGGCTGCGCTGCTGCTCGGCGTGTTCGCCATTCTGCAAACTCCACGCGAAGAAGAACCACAAATCGTCGTGCCCATGCTGGATGTATTTGTGCAGATGCCCGGCGCATCGGCGCAGGAAGTCTCCGAGCGCGTCACCGTGCCCATGGAGAAGTTGCTGCGCGAAGTTCCCGGCGTGGAGTATCTCTATTCGATCAGCCATCCGGGCATGAGCATGGTGGTGGTGCGTTTCTACGTGGGGACGAAGGAAGAAGATGCGATCGTTAAGACCTACAACAAGCTGTATTCGAATCTGGATCGCATCCCGCCCGGCGTTTCGCAACCCATTATCAAAGTCCGATCCATCGACAACGTACCCATCCTGGCCCTGACTCTGTGGGGCAAGAATTACGATGGCTACCGCTTGCGCCTGATTGCCGGAGAACTGGAAAGCTCGCTCAAACAACTAGACGATGTATCGGAAACTGCAATCATCGGGGGGCAGCCGCGCAAGGTGCGAGTGGTCCTGGATACGGCACGGCTTGCGGCCTACGGACTAACCCCCGGCTCCGTCATCGGCCAATTGCAGGCGGCCAATTCACGCAGACAAGCGGGCAGCTTCGCCCGCGACAACCGCGAGTTTCAGGTTGAGGCAGGGACGTTCTTCACTCGCACGGAAGAATTGCAGAAGGTCGTCGTGGGCGCGCACAGCGAACGTCCCGTCTATCTGCGGGATGTGGCAGAGAAATTGGAGGACGGCCCGGCGGAGCCAGACAGCTACGTTCTGTTTGCCAACGCGAAGGCCTCGGGTGAGCCTACAGGCACAGAGTATCCCGCCGTGACTATCACTCTTGCCAAACGCAAAGGCACAAATGCAACCATCATCGCCGCGCGGGTATTGGACAGAATCCAATCGCTACACGGCTATTTGCTTCCCTCCGATTTGAACGTTACCATTACTCGCAACTACGGCGAGACCGCCAAAGACAAATCGGATGAACTGCTGAAACACCTGTTGCTGGCCACGCTTTCCGTCACCTTGCTCATCGCGGTCGCGCTCGGCTGGCGCGAGTCCGGCGTAGTGCTTCTGGCCATCCCGGTCACATTGGCGCTCACTTTGGCCATCTTCTATTTCTATGGCTACACACTGAATCGGGTGACTCTGTTCGCATTGATCTTTTCCATTGGCATCCTGGTGGACGATGCCATCGTCGTGGTGGAAAACATCGTTCGTCATTTTCGCCTGCCCGGGAACTGTGGCCGCCCGCTTGCGCACGTGGCAGTTGAAGCTGTAGATGAAGTCGGCAATCCAACCATCCTCGCCACCTTCGCGGTGATCGCGGCAATTCTGCCCATGGCGTTTGTGCGCGGGCTGATGGGACCGTATATGCGACCCATTCCCGTGGGGGCATCGGCGGCCATGATCTTTTCCTTGATCGTTGCGCTTGTGGTTTCTCCCTGGTCGGCGTTGAGACTGCTGCGGCACTACGCAGGGGACACAGCCTCCACCCACGAGGCCGAGGGTTGGACCACAAAACTCTATCGCCGGGTGATGAATCCACTTATCCTGGACGCGCGCCGCCGTTGGATGTTCCTGGGCGGAGTCGTGGTCCTGCTGCTGATTGCGGTGGCGTTCGTGCCCCTGAAATGGGTGCGCGTGAAGATGTTGCCCTTCGACAACAAGAGCGAATTCCAGGTGATCGTGGACATGCCCGATGGAACCCCGCTCGAACAAACCACCCGCGTGTCGCAGGCCCTGGGCCGCTATCTAGGGGACCAGCCGGAGGTGACGAATTACCAGATCTACTCTGGCACGTCCGGTCCGTACAACTTCAATGGACTCGTGCGCCACTACTTCCTGCGGCGGCAGCCGAATCAGGCCGATATCCAGGTGAACTTGCTCAACCGTCACCAACGCAGTGCCCAGAGCCACGAAATTGCGCGAAGGCTGCGGCCCGAACTCGACAAAATTGCGGTTCCGCTCGGCGCGCGCATTAAGGTTTCAGAAGTTCCGCCCGGGCCGCCCGTGCTGCAGACCTTGGTCGCTGAGGTTTATGGCCTCGACCCCAGGCGCCGGTCCGAACTGGCCGCGCAAATCAAAACAATTTTTCAGCATACTCCCGGCGTTGTGGACGTGGATTGGTACGTTGAAGACCCACAGACCAAATACGATTTGCAGGTTGATCTCGACAAAGCCGCGCTGAACGGCATCTCCGCCGCGGACGTCAACCGAACCGTGCAAGCCGGACTCGGCGGTGCCACGGCCGGTCTTCTGCACGATCCCAACTCGCGCGAAGATGTGCCGATCGAAGTACGCTTGTCGCGACCCGATCGCTCAGGGATCGAAGGACTGCGGAGCTTGAAGCTGTCCAGTCCTTCCGGCACGCAAATCTCACTCGGCGAAGTAACCAACCTGCGTCAAACCACGATTGACACCAGCGTGTACCGCAAAAACTTGCGGCCGGTCGTCTATGTCACCGGCGACGTTGCGGGCGAAGAAGAAAGCCCGGTATACGCCATCTTCAAAATGAAAGATGCGATTGAGAAGCTCCAGCTTCCCGAGGGCTATGCCGTCAGGCAATATATGGGCACGGAACTTCCTGAGCATTCCGAGCGGCTTTCGATGAAGTGGGACGGCGAGTGGCATATCACCGTGGAAGTCTTCCGCGACCTCGGGCTTGCCTTCGCTGCCGTGCTGGTGCTGATCTATGTGCTGGTGGTGGGCTGGTTCAAATCGTTCAGGACGCCACTCGTCATCATGGCGCCGATCCCGCTCACACTGGTCGGCATTCTGCCCGCCCACACGATTATGGGCGCATTCTTCACTGCCACTTCGATGATTGGCTTCATTGCGGGAGCCGGCATCATCGTCCGCAATTCCATCATCCTGGTGGATTTCATCGAACTGCGCCGGGCACAAGGGATGTCGCTGGAAGAAGCGGTGGTCGATGCCGGAGCAGTGCGCTTCCGTCCCATGCTTCTGACAGCAGCCGCAGTGGTGGTGGGCGCGAATGTGATTTTGTTCGACCCCATTTTTCAGGGCCTCGCAATTTCACTGATGGCGGGGGAAGTTGCATCTACGGTGCTCTCGCGCATGGCCGTGCCAGTGCTTTATTACCTGAGCAAGCGCGCAGAAGTGGCAAGGCTTGCGACACTGGAATGCCCGGTACCGGTGGCCAAGTGATTAGAAACCAATTGCATGGAGGACCAAATGACTGTCGAGCGCTATTTGCGAATGATTGCTGGCTTCTTTGTCCTGTTATCGCTAGGGCTTGGCTACTGGATAAGCCCATACTGGTACCTGTTCACTGCCTTTGTTGGCCTGAACCTGTTTCAATCGGCCTTCACCAACTGGTGCCCAATGATGACCTTTCTCCGCAAGGCGGGAGTTGGCCGCAACACAGCAGCTTCGTGAGAGGTCACGGTTCACCTAATAATCTTTGGCGGGATACTTAAGGATTTTCGGTCACGAACCATCCACCGCGGCTGTCGCTATTTTTGCGCCGCCCGCAGCGCGTTGTGAACGTTGTCTGAGGAGCACAGCATCTGGCGCGTCCGTACTGTCACGGCAAACGACACTGAGTCTCTTGCCATGATCAACCGTACCGGGGTCCCTTCCGGTCCGTGCAGTTGGTTCCCCAATTGTTCGAGACCTAAGTCCCGGACGGACTGGCCGTTGATCGCCTTGATTCTGTCTCCTGCCTTCATGCCGGCTTCTTCCGCGGGTGAGTCTTTCCAGACGCTCATCACAACGTCTTCGCCACTCGGGTCTTTTGCAAACTGAATCCCGATCGTTGTGTAACGATACGGATCCGACTTAAACCCGGGATCTCTCTTCAGAAATAACCGGCTGTGCGCCAGATCGAGGGTCACCTCAAACTGGCGCAGGAAGTCGCTCCCAAGGATTCCCCCAAAGCCCGGCTCCGCAAAGGCGCCGGTAGTCACTGACCGTTGCACCCGCGTTACCTGATTGGTCAGAGTCTCATTTCCCAACGAAATACTCGGGAGACAAACCAGGGAGGCCGGCGGAACCGGAAGGCCCGCACGAACCACGCCGTCGATGACGGCGGGCGGTTGCCATACCTGGGAGACACTGTGCCAGGTTTCCGACGAAAGATTGGTCGAGTTGGTACCGGTGTCAAGCAGTAGTTCGACAGGGACCGAGATAATTTTGAGCGGGATATAGTACTCATCGCCGTCCCGGCGCAATTCAACTATCCGGCCGAGCCGCTCCATACGTTCAGAGGAACCGATCGTGAGCTCCTGCTTCGAGTAGTTCAGATGCCAGAGGGCGGTCTGCAGAATATCGCTGCCTACGATTCCATCGACGTGAACTCCGACCGCCGCACTGACGCGGGTGAGATCCAGGGTGCCAACCATCTTATGGCTGAATATGCGCCTTCCGATTCCGAGCGACGGAACTTCGATCACCTCGGATCCCTGTTCGCGATAATTCTTTAGTACCGGGAGCGTGCCGGTGCCCGTTAGCCCAAGTTCCTGAGTAACCGCTCCATCGATTGCGGACAACTCACTGCCTGTGTCCAATATGAAAGCAAGATCGCGGTGATTGATTCGCACCGGAACCAGGACGGTATTGTTCGCCACTCTGATTCCTACCTTGTCTTGCGCGAAGGCAGGACAGCAAACGCAGAGCAAGAGAAACAGTACCCGCACGCCCAAGGTTTGCCGTCCCATGGCCCGGTGCGTCCCTCGTAACAGGGTTAAGAACGAGGAGGAATGCATGCTTCAACGGACCTCAAAATAGGTGTCGATGGCCCGGAAGCGTTGAATGGCCCAACCATCGTCTTCGGCGTGCTTCACATCTTCCGCAGTCACCGTGCAGTCGCCCGTGTTCTTGATTTTCAGACGCTGACCAAAGAGTCCCTTGTGTTCCACGACATCCGCACAAACCGTGCGTTTGCCATTCGCTTCGTACACCACTTGGTGCGCTGCGGCATCGTAGTCGAGTCCGGGGATCTGTTTGACGGTCGGCGCCGGCCCACCGTTGTCGTCATCCCTGTCATTGATCAACTCGTCCGGGTAGGTGTAACCAACAACCACCCGGGCCCGCTTGGTTTCCGTGTTCACTTCAAAATGGAACTCCTGCAGGGAGACGGGCTCCCGCATGGTGACGTTGGTTGGCATGTATTCGTCGGGAACCGTGTCAATTTTGATTCGGGTCGTTGGGACACTGGCCGCAAGCGTTCCTGGAACCAGCGTCATGAGGGTAAAGCTTGCCAGTATCAGGATGACAAGCCTGCCCAATGAAGCTTTCAATTGTGGTTTGGGTCTTACTCCCTGAAGTGACATTTTTCCTCCTTGATTCAGAGACTTCCTGTTTGGTAGCGCAGTACAGATTGCGCGAGCCGGTATTCATATCCCGCCTGGGCATTTCCAATCTGGGCCTGCGTTTGTTGAAGTTGCGCCTGGCTGAGCTCCACGATGGAACCCAATCCCAGCTGATAGCGCGTCTGCGAAAGATCGAGAGCCCGGTTCGCCTGATCCAGAAGCTGGGAACTAACGCTGAGGCGCTGATAGGCCGTGCGAGCATTCAGCCAGGCGCTGCGGACATCCCGGGAAATTCGGTTGCGCATGTCCAGAATTTGTTGCGCCACTGCTTGGGCGCGCAGGTCCGCTTCGTGGGTTCTTGCGCTGAATAGAAATCCGTTGAAAATCGGGACTTGAACGTTCACTCCGACGGCGCCATACCAACTGGAAAGACGGCTGTCCCGAATGGGGGTATCTCCGATTGCCCCTACCGCGCTGATGGTTGGCAGGTTTTGATCGCGCTCGGCATTGCGCAGCTTCTGTTCTGACTCTGACTGGTAGCCCAGCGCCAGAAGCTCCGGACGTCTGGTGAAAGCGTCTGCAATGAGATGGTCAGGATTGTCGTCGGGAGGGGCGAGCGCTTCGGTCTCTTCGACCAGGCTGATGGCTTGCAGACTGGAGTAGCCAAGCACGGCTGAGAGGCTGGCCAGGGCGGCCTGCTGGTTGTTTTCTGCGTCCAATTCGAGCAGCATCGCCTGGGAAAGGTTGACATTGGCAAAGCTGAGATCGAGTTCGGATTTCAGCTTGCTTCTTGCCAGCGCCGAAACCTGGTCTCTTACGGTCTGACGCGAGTTCACCGTTTGCTCGGCAACCCTGAGTACGGCCTGTGCCTGAAGGGCGTTGTAGAAGGCTTGATCGACCGCCAGCAGCACCTGCTCTTTTGTGGCGATCGCGTTCTGATCTTCAGCGCTGGCCCGTAATCGGGCGCTGGCAACCAGGTTGGTGGTATGTCCGAAGTCGGTGATCAGCTGGCTCACTGTGGTGCCCGCGGCCGCGCGCTCGAAGATGATGGGATTGTTCAGCCCGCCCGCGGCGATGCGGCTGTCATCGTGCGCGTCAACCGCGGTCAGGTTGGCGTACACGGCAGGCCAGAGACTGGACCTGACTTCACGAGTGGCTTGCTGCGAAGCCAAAGCGCTGAGCCGCGCCACCGAAATGGCAGGATTATTTTTGAGTGCGATTTGTTCGGCCTCCTGGCGCGACAAACGCAGGCCAGTGGGCAGTGGGGCCGGTGCGGTTCCCGAGCTTTGCGGATCTGGCAACGCTGCCGGCAAGCTGGCTTGCGCCCACAAACTGGCCACGGATGGGCCATCCGGAAGATTCTTTTGCCCCAAAGCACATCCTGCCACGAATAGCGCCCAAAGAAGGAGGCTGGTCTTACAGGTCATGCGGGCAACTCCTGCGGGCGTTTTTCATCGCGCCCGTGTGCCCACAGATATCCGGCCGGCACCAGGTAAACTGTGACCACAACCGAAACCAGAAGCCCGCCGATGATCGCGCGAGCCAGGGGTGCGTAGGCCTCAGAGCCTGTACCCAGCTTGAGCGCCATCGGTACCAGGCCAATGACCGTCGCAAGTGAGGTCATCAGAACCGGCCGCAACCGAATCCGGCTGGCGACTGCCACCGCTTCCTTCAGGGGAGTGCCCTGCTGCCAAAGACTCCGTGCGAAGTCCACAATCAAAATGCTGTTCGAGACCACAATCCCGACCATCATGACCAGTCCCATCAGCGACATGATGTTCAAGGTCGTTCCGGTAAGCAGCAGGATCAGCAACACTCCACTCAACCCCGGCGGAATCGCGAACAGAATGATGAAGGGATCCAAAAAGGACTTGAATTGCGCCACCAGAATCAGGTAAACCAAAGCGACCGAGAGCAGCAGGCCAATGCCAAAGCTCTTGAAAGACGAGCGCATACCCTGCACCGAGCCCCGAAGTGCGACCCTCACACCCTCCGGTAGCTTGCTTTGAGAAATGACTTTTTCTATGGAACTGGTCAGCCCTCCAAGCTCCTCGGTTTTCGGCGCCACATACACGTCAATGACCCGGCGTAGCTGGTAATGGTCCACTTCCGTGGGTGAGTCAATAGGCGTAATGTTCGCGACCGAATCCAGTTGGGTTGTCTGTTGATTGGCGGCCGCCCGGATGGGAATCTGTTTCAAATCATTAAGCGAGTGCACCTGGCTCTCGGGGTATTGCACCGTCAGCAGGTAGTCATTTCCACTTTTTGGATCTACCCAGTAGCTGGGAGCGATCATCTGGTTGGAGGTCAGAGCCGTGATGACGTTGTCCACCACTTCCTTCTGACTGAGCCCCACCAAGCTTGCGCGTTCGCGATCAATGTCGATGCGCAGTGCGGGATAGTCCACATCCTGCGGGATTAAGACATCGCTGACTCCGTCCAGATGCCGTATCTGATTGGCGATCTGGCTGGCGCTGCGGTAGGTTCGATCCAGATTCAGGCCGCTCAGTTGAACGTCAATCGGTGCCGGCAGGCCGAGATTCAGGACCGAATCAACCAGGCCGCCCGCCTGAAAATATGCGCTGAGTTCGGGGATTTCCCTCCGCAGCGTAGTACGCATGCGATTCATGTACTCGTAGCTGTTGATCTTGTGACCGTCCTTCAGGCTGACTTGAATGAAGGCCGTGTGTTGCGCCGAGTTCGGCGTGTAGATCGCGGAGAAACCAGGCGTGACCCCGATGTTCGAGACGATCATCGAGAGTTCGTTCGGCGGAACCACCCTGCGGATTTCATCTTCGACGCGCTTGACGTCTTGTTCGGTCAATTCAAGCCGCGTCCCCGAGTGAGCTTTGAGATTGATTACGAATTGTCCAGGGTCTGTGCGAGGGAAATACGCAACCCCAACCAGCGGATAGAGGGAAAAGCTCAGCACCGCGACTCCAACCAGTCCCAGCGTGGTGGCCGCGGGACGGAGCAGCGCACGGGCGACCGTGCTGTCGTAAAGCCGAACGAGTCTTTCGAAATACCGGTTAAATCCAGTGACGATATGTCCGAAGCGGGAGTTGGATTCCTGATGCTCGTGCACTAGGTGGGGCGATTTCATCAGCTTGGCGCAGAACAGCGGGACCACTGTCATCGCCACGAAGAACGAGGCCAGCATGGAGAGCACAACCGCCGAGGCCAGTGCGACAAAGAGAAATCGACTGACGCCGTAGAGGAACACAACCGGGAAGAACACCACGATTGTGGTCAGCGTGGCCGCAAGCACCGGCAGAGCGACTTCCTGTCCGCCTTTTTCGGCGGCGATGTCTGGAGGCTCTCCCATTTCCATGTGCCGGAAAATGTTCTCCAGAACCACGACCGAGTTATCGATAAGCCGGGAGAAAGCGAGTGCCAGCCCGCCCAGCACCATGGTGTTGACCGTTCCGCCCAGGGCGCTGATGGCAAGAAACGCCGCCAACGCGGAGAGCGGAATCGAAAGAAAGACGGCCGCAGTCGCGCGCATGCTGCCGAGGAACAGGAGGATCATCAATCCGGTCAGCACTAATCCGATTCCGCCTTCGTGCAGCAGATTCTCGATTGCTTTCTTCACGAAGATGGACTGATCGAACACCACCTTGGCGACTAGTTGTTTGGGAACATCGGTGAGGTCATTGACGGCGTTCTTGATGCCGTTCACGATCGCAATCGTGTTGGTGTCTCCGCCCTGCTTCAGGATGGGCAGATACACCGAGGGTTGGCCGTCCACGCGCACTACGTTGGTTTGAATCTCGTGCGAGTCCAGAGCCTTGCCGACGTCCTGCACCAGCACCGACGCGTTGCCCACGGTTTTCAGCGGAAGGCTGTCAATTTCCCGGGTGTTTGGGAGCTGGCTGTTGGTGTAGAGGTTGTAGTCAATCGGCCCAATCTTCACATCACCGGCAGGCAAGATCAGGTTACTGTCATTGACCGTCCGGACCACATCCATCACGCTGAGTTCGTGGGCTTGCAACTTCAGCGGATCGACATAGACCATGATCTGCCGGTAACGCCCGCCAAAGGGCTGGGGCACGGATGCTCCCGGAACATTGGCCACCTGGTTGCGGACGTCGTATTGGCCGAGATCGCGGAGTTTGGTCTCGCTCAGCCCTTCGCCCTTGAGGGTGATGAGACAAACTGGCAGGCTGGAGGCATCGAACTTCAACACGACGGGAGGCAGCGTGCCCGGTGGAAGTTTTCTCAGGTCTGCCATCGCGAGATTGGAGATCTCGCTGAGATCGGCGTCCGGATCAGTTCCCGGCTGAAAATAGATCTTGATCAGGCTCACCCCGGGTAACGAACGCGACTCCATGTGATCAATGTTGCTGCCCAGCGTGAAGAACCGTTCGAAACGTCCGGTGATGTCGGTCTCGATCTGTTCGGGAGGCATACCCGAGTAAAAGGTCGCCACCACAACCACAGGAATATTGATGGGAGGAAACAGGTCCACCGGCATCCGCACCAGTACCGTGGTGCCCACGATCGCAATCACCAAGCAGCAAACGATGATGAAGTAAGGATTCCTGATCGCGAAGCCCGACATTAAGAGCCTGCCTCTGCGTTGGCGGCCTGCATGTCCACAATTTTCGGGGCTACCCGTTCGCCGGGCCTGAAGTCGCTGCGATTTCCCACCACCACCTCATCTTTGTCGGATAGCCCGGATTTGATTTGGACTTGATTGGATCCCTCGTCACCCAAGGTCACCTGGCGCTCTTCGATCTCGCCCCGGCTGTTCACCAGCATGACGGTGGCTCCGGAACCATTGCGATTCACGGCCTGGATAGGAACGGTCAGGTCTCCCTCACTCCGGCTGAGGGTCAGGTCGGTCTCGGCATACATGCCGTCCACCACAGTTCCGTCCCGGTTAATGACGTCAATCTCGGTTTCCATGGTTCGGGTTTGCTGATCAAGCGCATCCGCAAAACGAGCGACCTTTCCCTTAAAACTGCGTGCCAGTGCGGGCACTCGCACCTGTACGAGAGAGCCCAGATGAATCTGAGGGACGGCGGATTCGGGCACCGGAACAACCAGGCGCAGCCGAGACCACTCGGCCAGTTGCACAACCGGCATGGCCTGCGTGTCCGAAGCGGTTCCGGCCTGGATTAAAGCCCCAGTGTCGGCATACCGCTTGGTCACAACTCCGGAGAAAGGTGCAGTGATGTGCGAGTACGCTTCCAGCGCGGACAGTCGATCGAGATTCGCCTGGGCAACCGCGAGTTGATTTTCCGCTTCCGCGAGCGCGGCACGCGCAGCGGCGACCTCGGCCTCCGATTCTTTATCTTTCGCCAGAGAGTCATCCAATTCCTGCTCGGCAATGAGCCCCGGCCTGGATTCGGATGCCTTCTTCAAACGGCTGTAGGCCGAGTGATACGCGGCATGAGTCGAGAGGGCGCGCTGGATTTCGCTTTCCGAACGGTGAATTGCATTCTGGCTGAGCCCAATGGCAGCTTTCGCCCCAGCCACCTGCGCGCTCAATTCAGGCACTTCCAAAATGGCCAGCACCTGGTCCTTCTGCACCTTGTCCCCTACATCAACAAAAATCTGACGGATGTAACCCGCTACCTTCGCGTGCACGTCCACTTCCTGATAAGGACGAAAGGCACCCGAAAGGGTCAGCGTATTCACCAACGCACCCCGCTTGACTAACGCTACCGCCACGGGGCGAAGCGAAGGTTCTTCCCTTTGTTCGGCCTTGGCCTTCTTGCCGGGCGCGCGGAGAAGAATCACCAGGCAGACCGCAAAAATAATGACGCCAGAGACTGTGATGTGTTTCAGCTTGCGTTTCATTGGTCGTGTCTTACCCAAAGACGTTTTCATGAACTGAGTAAAACCTCGCCTCCGTGCGCTGTGGGACGCACGAAGGCGAGGGTTCGCACGCTACGGCAAGTAGTAGCGGAACGAAGTGAAGAACATGTTCTCGACGCCGTGCGGCTCACCGCCGACGCCAGACCAAGTATTGCGGACCACGTAGGAATACTGTGGCCCCCACTGCACTGCGCCCTTCGAACCCTTGTAAAAGCGATACCAGAATCCGAAAGTGCCCTCGATAATGTTGCGCGTATCACCGGTGCAGTTCGCTAGTCCACCCGGAGTGAATCCGTTGCTTCCAGGCAGCGTTTCATCCAGGCAGCCAGCATTGCTGAACAGCGGCGAGCCGTAGCCCACGCCCTTGCCCGTGGAGCTCAGATAGGCGGTTCGAGCCGCATATTCGCCGCCGGCGTTGGCGTAGACGTCCCACTTGGCGGAATGCCACTCGAGAGTCCCGAGGGACTGATAGGCGCGCACCAGAGCCAGCGTGCCGTCGGGACGTACGGTCGCGTCGGGCAGCCCGGTGGTTCCGTAGCGGCCTACCCCGTCCCCGGCCAGCAAGTGCAGACCTACATCAACATGCTTGTGGAACAGCGATCCGCGTGCGTTCGCACCGACCCCTCCTCCCACCCTTGAATCGTTGAAGGCGCCTGCCGCGGAAGGTGTCGCTGCAGTTCCGTTGGGGAAAACGCGGTCGCGGAACTGACTGACCACGCCGAAGACTTCGAAGTGCCCCCAGCCCGGCTCGAAGGCTGCCTTCACAATAAAATCCGGAGCCGAGTTGAAGGAGTAGTTGGCGGTGGGATTGTAAAGGCCGCCACCCGTGCCCGCAGCGCCCAACAGGAAATTGCTGGCATTGCCGTGCGCGACAAATGTGGTCTGAGGATTTTCTACCGAGAAGGCCAGCCAGACTTTGTCGTTAAAGTCTTTGGCCACGCGAAACCCATACTGCCGGGCCCAACTGAATCCAACGTGGTATTGTGCATCGATGGTCATGGGCAGAGCTTCGGTGCGGTTATCCACGCCTTTTCTGGTTTCCGTGACCAGGCTCCACATTTGACCGCCGGTAAAACTCCAGCCATGAAGCGCGGCTTGTCCCCACACTTGCCGCTGCCGGTTGGTGTAACTGTTGCTTTCGTTGTTGTTCGAAGTAATACCCGCAGACAGAAAATCCGTTTCGTAGTAACCCGTTAGCTTTGCGTCTTTCAGCTTGCCTTCGGCCAGCAGGGAAATACGCGACTGACGGCCGGAGCCGAAGAACTCGGACAGATTGCTTTGCGAACTTCCAGGAAGTGGAACTGAGTTGAACGGAGTGTTGACGTCGGACGCCAGTCCTCGTTGGCGCCAGGCTGTTTCTGCCGCCAAAAATCCGCCCGGCGTAATGGTGATCCCCTTGATGCGCAATGCCAGGGGGCTTTCTCCCACCGTTTTTTGGGTTTCTTGCACAGCCAGCGCGGTGTTGGTTACCGTACCCTTCAGGTCAGATACATCACTCTGTACTGCCCCCACATCTTTTTGCTGCGCCGTACTCTGCGCAACCGCGGTATCTGCCTTCTGTTGTGCCTGGCTTGCGGTGCTTTGCACCTGGTTCACTTGCTCCTGCAGCCGCTGAACTTCCTGATCTCGACTCTGTAGCTGCTGCATCAGTTGTTGAATCTGTTGTTGCTGTACATCAATCGACTTCTGCATTTGTGAAAGTTGTGCGGAGATGCCAGAAGATGGTGTTGCGCTTCTCTTGCTCCGCTTTGCGGGCGTTCCTGTGGCGGCATCCTGGGCCATTGCCAGGGTGACGGCTAACAGGACGGTTAGTACTGCGCTCGCTACTTGCCTCATGTGCGTTTTCTCCTTAGTTCACGTTTTTTGCATTTGGGGCTCCTTTCTTTTTTCCTAACCGGGAGAGCGGTTTTTCCTGTGGGCTCAGGAACTCGTTGTGCTGTGTCGGTCCGCGATTCCTTGCACGCGGCGATCAGGTGCTCCTGACACAACTCACACGAAACTTAGCGACCGGCAGTCCTCGGACCGCACGGCCCCGCACGATGGTTGGCACGTCGCACGCGAACTCTCCCGTGTCTCCGCATGGGCGCGTCGAAAGACACGGAGATGTTTTGTGGGCCTAACTTCGTGAACGCGACCGGACCAATCTCAAACGGCATGAATGCGCAGGCCTTCACGTTGAACTCTCCCCCTTGTGGTGGCTCGATTAGACAGAGTCCGGCGTGGAGTCCTCCGACCTTCGGTCCCATAGCACCGCAAGTAGGAACGCACGTTCGTATCCGACAATTTCGATCGAGCCAGTTTCCGGGTGCACTCAGCGCACACCAGAAAGACGCCTGATCAACAACCAGGCTGGGTTAAGAGAAGCGCGGCATTAACCGCGCACGTACAAGGAGGATTCAGCAGGAAGGAGGGGGGCGGTTGTAGAGTGCATCTTCAAACAGCACACCCGCGACGGGTGGTCCGGCGGGCGAGATCAGTGGATAAAAGGAAACTGCCTCCGCAACCACGCTTGTTGAAACCGGAGGCACCCATCCCCTGGCGTCGCTGTTAAGGCGCTGCCTTGACGAGATGGACGCCTGGGAATCTATCGAAACATTGTGTTGAAAGCGTACGACACTGGTTCGCGTAGCGACATTCGCGGTCAACGCGACAATCGACAGAATAATCGCGATCCAGTACACGCGCATAGCGCACCGCGAAGCAAACCGCGAATTAGCGAATTGCGTCATCGACCAGCTTATCCGGGCTTATTATAGCAACAAACTGCTGGCGGTGAGCAAGACCCAATTTTCCATCCCGAAGCGGAGAATGTCTGGATCATCGGCGGCGGCTCAGGGCATGGTTTCAAACATGGCCCCGTGATGGGCGAAATAGCCAATTCGTTCTGATCGTGCAGCCATTACAATTTCATTACAGTCTGTGGGGAATTCCGCAACGCCGTTGAAGACTCCAAATGAGATGATCGGCAAACCAGAATTAAATCCCATGCTTTCGACTTCCCAGTCACTCTGGAGGTATCCCGGGCGGCGTGTCAGTTTGTCTTCCGATACGGTTATTTAAATGAAGGCCCCGAAGCCGTTATGGCGTGAAATATTGACTCCTCTTCGGGCAAGCGAAGCCGTGCTCGATCGCTGAAATAAGGTCGGGAAGCCAAATGCCGACGAAATCACCACGGGCGTTGATTCCAAATATGCCGGTAGCCGCGGCACCGGGGATGACAGGCCGGTGAAGCAGACTGTGACGGGAAATCCGGCCAGGCGCAGGG
>Ga0335082_10001920_pt1 | contig 22326 bp, 22 predicted proteins | sample Lox_Sample_41_FD_206718 | JGI IMG/M metagenome (GOLD analysis project Ga0335082, IMG submission 206718) | Soil microbial communities from Loxahatchee National Wildlife Refuge, Florida, United States - Lox_Sample_4.1 | ecosystem: Environmental > Terrestrial > Soil > Wetlands | place: USA...
TCCTGCCTCACACGGCCTGGCACACTCACCCAGTTTCGAAGGTCCCGGAGGGCAACCCCGCCGGCCCGGGGCTCACAGGATGGCGCAATTGCCGAACTCTGAGCCCCGGCGCTGCGGGCTCCCCGCGGGGACCCTCGAAAGCGCGTTGGTCTGCACCAGACGAGGAGAGGCAGACGAGAGACTTTCCCTTGCAGCGCTTTCGCGGAGGGCCGCGCATGGATGGTTTCCCTCAAGGGTAGAGAGGCGCGGCGCGAGTCCCCGCGGGGAGCCCGCAGTGACGGGGCGACTCGCTAGCCCTTCGGGGCAGGCAGCGGCAGCTTGGAGAGGTCGAGGCCGCGCACGCCCTTGCGGGCGGTCTTCATGAGCTTCTTCATCTGGAGGTACTGCTTCAGGAGGCGGTTGATCTCCGCGACCGAGGTCCCGGAGCCTCCCGCTATCCGCTTCTTGCGCGAGCCGTTCAGGACCTGAGGGTACCGCCGTTCCTCGGGCGTCATCGAGTCGATGATGGCCGAGACGCGCGTCAGCCCCTCTTCGTCCACGGACTCCGGCGCCGAGAGACCTCGGAAGGCGCCGGTCTTCGGCAGCAAGTCGAGCAGGCCCGAGACCGGCCCCATCTTCTTCACGGACTGGAGCTGCTCGCGCAGGTCCTCGAGCGTGAACTCGCCCGAGACGGTCCGCCGCGCGATCTCCTGGGCCTTGCCGGCGTCCACCTGGGCCTCGACCTTCTCGATGAACGTGAGCACGTCGCCGAGGCCCAGGATGCGGGACGCCATGCGATCCGGATGGAACGGCTCGAACTCCTCCGGCTTCTCTCCCACGCCCACGAACTTGATGGGTTTGCCGACCGTCGAAACGACCGAGAGCGCGGCGCCGCCGCGCGCGTCGCCGTCCGTCTTGGTCAGGATCACGCCGGTCAGGGGCAGGGCCGCGGCAAAGCCGGAGGCCGAGCGCACGGCGTCCTGCCCGGTCATCGCGTCCGCCACGAAGAGGACCTCGCGGGGCTCGATGGCGTCCACCACGGCGCGCACCTCGCGCATGAGGTCCTCGTCGATGTGCAGGCGGCCAGCCGTGTCCACGATGACCGTGTCGCGGCCGGTCAGCTTCGCCTCCGCCACGCCGTCGCGGGCCACGGCCACCGGGTCCTTCCGGTCGCCGGGATCGAACACCGGCACACCGACTTGCCGCCCGAGGACCTTGAGCTGCGAGACGGCGGCGGGCCGCGAGAGGTCGGCCGCTACGAGCAGCGGGTAGCGGTCGCGCGACGAGAGATGAAGGGCGAGCTTGGCTGCCGAGGTCGTCTTGCCCGAGCCCTGAAGGCCGACGAGCGCGATGACGGCGGGCCTGCCGGAGAGATCGAGCTCGGCGAGGCGGCTGCCCAAAAGCTCCACGAGCTCGTCGCGCACGATGCGCGTGACTTCCTGAGCGGGCGAGAGATGTTGGAGGACGCGGGCCCCGACGGCCTTTTCCTTGACGCGCGCGATGAACTGTTTGACGACCGGGAGGGCAACGTCGGCCGAAAGCAGCGAGAGGCGGATTTGCCGAAGGGCCGTGTCGAGGTGGTACTCGGTCAGGTGACCTTCGCCGCGTAACTCCTTGAAGACCCTCTGGACGCCGTCGCTCAGACTTTCGAACACGGGCCCTCCGCGCCAAGAATAGCGTGCCGGCCGTGCCGGCGGCCCCGCCGGCCTGTTGACAGGGGGTCCCGCTGGGATATCATCGGCCCTCGTTTTCCAGGATGATTCGAGCTTTAGTTTCGCGCTTCTTCGGAGGCGTTAGAGAAAGAAGGAGATGAGGTTTATGAAGAAGTCCCTGTCCCTGGGCCTCGTGGCGGTTCTCGGCGTCGGCCTGGCCGCTGGCTGCCAGAAGAAGGAAGAGGCGGCCGCTCCCGCGCCAGCCAAGAGCGAGGCTCCGGCCGTCGTGCAGGAAACCGGCACGACCGGCACCGCCACCACCGGCACGGCGACGACCGGCACCGCCACCACCGGTACGGCGACCACGGGCACCGAGACCAAGAAGTAGTCCGGGTTCGCTTCGCGCTCGAAGGGCCCCCGCGCAGGGGGCCTTTTCATTTTGGCTAAACTGGCTGCCCGTTGTTCTCCCTGCCCATCGAGGTCTTCCTGCTGCTCGCAGCCCTGGCGTGCGCGGCGTGGGCCGTCGCGCTCCGGATGAGAGTCTCCCGCCTCGAGCAGAGGCTGGCCCAGAGGGAGCGCGAGGGGCACCTGTTCGGAGAATCACCCGACGCCGCTTCGATCGTCGGCCACGCCTTTGCCGCCGTCAAACGCCTCCTGCCGGTGTCACGGTTCGAGCTCTACCGCGTCGGCGACTCAGGCGCGATCGAGGAGGTCTGGACGCTGGCTCCCGAGGGCGCGCCGGAGCCGCTGTCGGAGCCGGCCCTGGACGCGGCGAGCCCGTACCTCGGCAAGCCAATCGACCCGCAGCGCCTCCGCGAGCTGACGGCGACGGAGACCGGCCGGTCGTTCGCCCCGCGCGAGCTGCTCGAGGGCCGGCCCGCGTCGCCGCGACTGCGGCTCCCTCTCTACGCGGGAGACCGCCTCGTGGCGCACCTCGAGCTCGGGAGCCCCGAGCCGATCGACGACGCCCGCAAGCGGGAGCTGCGGGCGCTGCTGCCGCCCCTGACGGCGTCCCTCGGAGCCCTGCGCAACTGGACGATCGCCGTCACGGACGAGCTTTCGGGCCTCGCGTCGCGTCGCTATTTCGAGACGCGGCTCGCCGAGGAATGGGAGCGGCGGGCGCGCTATGGCGCTCCCCTCGCCGTGGCTCTGTTCGACCTCGACCGCTTCAAGGGCTTGAACGACTCGCTCGGCCATGCGGCGGGCGACCGCGCGATCAGCCGCTTCGGCCAGATCCTGGCGGGCGCCGTGCGGGCGACGGACGTTGCGTGCCGGTACGGCGGCGAGGAGTTCGCGATCCTCTTTCCGGCGTCCGACGCCGTTTCCGCCAGGGCCGTGGCCGAGCGGGTGCGCCGGGCCCTGGCCGACGAGCGCTTCGAGTTCGCCGAGACGGCCTTCCGCATCACGGCCTCCGCCGGCGTCGCCGACGCGGCCTCCGAGGGCCCGGCCGAGCGCGACGAGCTGCTCTTCCGCGCCGACGAGGCGCTCTACGCCGCCAAGGACGCCGGACGCAACCGCGTCGAGGTCTGGCGGCGGCCGGCTACCTAGCCGCCCGGACCGCCCGGCGCGCCCAGCGGCGAAGGAGCCCGGAAAATCGCCCCCTCGGAGGCCCGCCCTCCGTGAGGCTCGCGATCGTGTCCGCGTGCTTGCGGATCCAGCCCGCATCCTCGGGACCCACGCCGAGCTCGCCGAGCCGCCACCCGCTCTCCCGCGCCAGCCGCTCGAGGACCTCCGCGTGCCTCACGGCAGCGCCACTCCCGCAGCCGACATCAGCGCCTCGACGGCCCGGCCCCACGTCAACGCCCGCACGCGGGAGGCGCCGGCCTCGCCGAGCCTCGCCAGGGCCTCGGGCTTCTCCCAGGCCAGGGCGAGGGCCGCGCCGAGCGCCTCGGGCCGGGCCGGGACCACGAAGCCGGTCTTCCCGTCCTCCACGAACTCGAGGGGGCCGCCGGCGTCGTCCGTCGTCAGAACGGCCTTTCCGGAAAGGAAGGCCTCCAGCGGAACGTAGCCCAGGTCCTCGCCCGCCGGGGCGATGACCACCAGCCGGGCCCCGGCGTAGAGCTCGATCAAGCCCTCGTCGTCCACTTCCCGGACGAAGCGGACGCGGGCGGCCACGCCCGCCTCGGAGGCCACTCTCTTCAACCGGTCCTCCTCGGGGCCTCGGCCGAGCAGCACGAGCCTGGCGGGCGGGGCGTGAGCCAGCGCCCGGATCACGAGGTCGGGCCGCTTCCAGGCGTCGAGGCGGCCCACGCACAGGGCATAGTCGCCGGGAGGCCCGGACCGGTAGCGGCCGACGAGCGGAGGCGGATGGTACAGGGGCTCGCTCGCGATCCCGTTGAACCGGGCGAGGCGGGCCGCCACCGTGCGCGAGTTGGCAAACACCTTGCGCGCCTCGGTCAGGCCCCGTCGGTCGATCTCGGCGATCGCCTCGCGCGTGCGGCGGTCCTCAATTGAGGACGTGAAATCGCTGAACGGCGTCCCGAGCTGGTCGTAGGCCTGGCGGTACTGATGGATGAGCCAGACGACCTTGTTCGGATGCCGCGCGGCGTAGCTCGGGAACCGCGTCGCGATGACGGCATCCACCGGCTGGCCGCCGATCTCCTCGAGGTCGAGGCTGCGCCACGCGAGCGCGCTCGTGACCAGATCGAAGCGCTCCCGCTCGATCAAGGGGACCGTGACGAGATCGGCCTCCGCGCCGCGGCGCTTCAACTCCTCCGTCAGCCGCCGCACGTGCTTCTCCGCGCCGCCCTCGGCGAAGGGCGACTGCACGGCGAGCACCAGGACGCGGGGAGCTCTCACCCGCCGGCCGGCGCGCGCGCGACGAGCGCGTAGTCCTGTGGGCCGAAGAGGAGGCGGTTGAGCCTCGCGTCGTTCTCGGAGCGCTCCTCGAGACGCTCGGCCGCGGGCAGGGGCGCGCGGTACTCGATGCGCGCCTCCGTGAAGCCGGCCGCCTCGGCGAGAAAGCGCAGCGCCTCGGCCGGCACCGGCCTCACGTGCGTCGGATCCAGGAAGAACGCCTTCAGGGCCGACAGCGAGTCGGTGTTGATCGTCTCCGCGATGAGAACGCCGTTCGGCGCGAGCGCCCGCCGGGCCGCTCGCAGAAACGCGAACGTCGTCCCCGCGGGCCAGTGCTCGACGACCTGGAAGGCCACGACGCCTCCCAGAGAGGCCGGCGCCCGACGCGAGAGCCAGGCGACTCCATCGGCCTCTTCGACCTCGAACCCTCGCTGGCGGGCATGCGCCACCGAGAGCGGGTTCGTGTCCACGCCCATCGCCGGGATCCGTTCCTCCGCCAGGAGCGCCAGGAACTCGCCCCGCCCGCAGCCCACGTCGCAGACCGGCCCCGGCAGGCCCCGAAGCGACGGGAGATACGACCGCTGTCCGGCGGCCACCGCCTCCGGAGCGCCCCGAAACCTCTCTTCGAAGAGGCTGTAGACGCCCGGCGGGATCGCCGGCTCCTCTCGCGGCCCTGCCGCGGTCTCGCCGGAAGGCGGCACGCCGCGCTCCTCCAGGGCCGACAGCCGCCCATCCTGGATGGCCGCCCTGCGCGCCCACGCCGCCTCGCGTGCGGACAGCGCTTCCTCCAGCCTCTGCCGGGCCGCGTTCCTCTCGCGCTCCTCCTCCCGCCTCCACGCGGCCAGGTCGCCCCGCTCGTCTTCCACCGCGGCGAGCAGCGCGGCCTGCGCCTCGAGCGAGAGGGCGTTGAAGGAAGCCTGCTCGCGCCAGAGGAACCGGAGCAGCCGCACGGCCAGCTTCTTGGGCCCGGACAGGGCCGCTCCCTCCGGGATCGACGGCGTCAGGTGCTCGCCCGCCTTCCCGAGCGGCCTGCGAACGTTCTCGGAACGCTCGGCCAGGACGGGATCGGTCACAGGCCCGCCCCGCGGCGCCCTCTCGGGAGCCGCCGCGGCCACGGCGGCCCGGATCTGCTCCGCGAGGGCGGCGACCGCGTCTTCCTCGGCCTCTTTCACGTCTCGGGCGAGGATAACCGAAGGCCGTGCCCTCGGCTAGAATCGCCGGCCATGCCCCATCTCCGCCGTCTTCTCGTGCTGCCCTTTGCCGCCGCGGCCGTCATGGCGTTGTCTACGGATCAGTCCGCCCCGGCGCCGGAGGCCGGCAAGAGCCTCGTCCTGCCCGGCGAGGAGAAGTTCCTGGCAAACGTCCGCCAGCTCACCTTCGGCGGCCAGAACGCCGAGGCCTACTGGTCGGCCGACGGCAAGCGCATCATCTTCCAGTCGAACGACGAGGGTCGGCTGCCCTGCGACCAGATCTTCGTCATGAACGCCGACGGCTCGGCCAGGCAGAAGATCTCCAACGGCAAGGGCAAGACGACCTGCGCTTACTTCTTCCCGACGGGAGACCGCGTGCTCTACGCCTCGACCTTTCGGGCGGGAGAGGCGTGTCCGCCTCCCCCGGACCGCTCGCATGGCTACGTCTGGGCGCTCGACGACTACGACATCTACACCGCAAAGCCCGACGGCAGCGACGTCCGGCCGCTCACGGCCTCGCCGGCCTACGACGCCGAGGCGACCGTCTCCCGCGACGGCCGGAAGATCGTGTTCACGTCGGCCCGCGAAGGGGACCTCGAGATCTACTCCATGAACGCCGACGGCACGGGCGTCACGCGCCTGACCCATACGCCCGGCTACGACGGCGGGCCCTTCTACTCCTACGACGGCAAGCAGATCGTCTACCGGGCCGACCACCCGAAGACGCCCGAGGACCTCGCGGCCTATCGCGAAAATCTCGCCCGCGGAACCTACGCGCCGAAAGGGCTCGAGATCCGGGTCATGAACGCCGACGGCTCCGGCGACCACGCGATCACCGCCAACGGCGCCGCCAACTTCGCTCCGTACTTCTTTCCCGACGGAAAGCACATCATCTTCTCGTCCAACCTGGGGGACCCGAAGGGCCGGGACTTCGAGCTCTACGTGATCGGATCGGACGGCTCCAACCTGACGCGCATCACGTTCTCGCCCGACTTCGACGGCTTCCCCATGTTCAACGCCGACGGGACGAAGCTCGTGTTCGCCTCCAACCGCAACGGGAAGGCGCCCCGCGAGACGAACATCTTCGTGGCCGACTGGGTCGGGCCGCGCTAACCCGGAGGCGACTCTGCCGCGGGCGGCTTCTCCTCCCCGATGCCGCCCTCGATGAGCGCCAGGGCGAGGGAGAGGATCACGGGGCCCACGAACAGACCCACGAGACCGAAGGCCGAGAGCCCTCCCAGGACGCCCACGAACACGACGACGATCGAGATCTCGGCGCGTCCCGAGATGAGAATCGGACGCAGAAAGTTGTCCGCGGAGGAGACGCCCAGGAGACCCCAGAGCGTGAGCAGCAGGGCCGCGGTCGAGCGCCCCTGGGCGAGCAGGAACAGGGCGCACGGGGCCCAGACCAGCGCCGTGCCGCCCAGGGGAACGAACGACGCGAGCGTCGCGATGACTCCCAGAACGAGCCACGTGGAGAAGCCCGCGATGAGGAGAGCCACCGCCACGAGCGTCCCCTGGACCAGCGCCGTCAGGCCGGCGCCGAAGACGACGGCCTCGGTCACCGCGAGGACCCGCTTCGCCAGGTGCCGCTTGCGCGATTCCGGCAGGGGGATGATCCGCGACAGGAAGAGGGCGATCTGCTCTCCCTGCTTGAGCAGGAAGAAGAGGAAGAGCAGAACGAGAATCAGGCTCACCACCGCCATCAGGGCTCCCGAGACGAGATCGCCCGTCGAGGAGACCACGGCGTGAACCACCTTCCGGTAGCCCTCCGTGAAGAGCTGCCTGATCTTCTCGGGGTCCACATGGAAATGCTCCTGCAGCCAGGCGAGGGGCTTCGCGATCAAGGGCACCGCGAAAATGTCCCCGCCCGCCCCGAGCCCGGACCTGTCGGCCATCGCCTGCAGCTTGGGCATCAGCTCGCCGGCTTGCCGAACGACGGCGACAGCGCCCAGGGACAGCGGTCCCGCCACGACGAGGAAGACGCCGAGCGTCAGGACCATCGCCGAGAGGCCGGCCGACAGCCGCCGCTTGAGGCGGACGTTCAGCGGCCGCAGGACGACCGTCAGGATGGCCGCCCAGGCGATCTCGTTCAGGAACGGCCAGACGATCTTCACGACCGCGTAGCCCAGGGCCGCCATGGCGGCCACGCCCAGCACGCGCGCTACGAAACGATCGTTGTCCACGCTCTTGCCGAGCCGGATGCTAGCACCGGCGCGGCAGCCGAGCGTGGGGCAGAACAGACGTGACCGAGCGCCTGGCCGCGGCCGCGATGTTCCGCGAGGAGGCCCTGCGCCTCGGCTTCGCCCGGGCCGGCATCGCTCGCGCGGAGGAACCGCCGCGGTTCGGCCGGTTCCGGGAGTGGATCGCGCAGGGGCGCCACGCCGGAATGGACTACCTGGCGCGGACCGCAGCCGTGCGCGGCGAGCCGTCGCGCCTGCTGCCCGGCGCCCGCTCGATCGTCTGCCTGGCCTGGAAGCATCCCGACGCTCCCGCGGTCGCCTCCGACGGCTCGGTGGTCGCGCGCTACGCCCTCGGCGCCGACTACCACGGCCACATGCGCGAGCGGGCTCTCGCGCTGGCACAGGAGGTCGGGCGCCGGATCGGGCCGTATGCCTTCCGTATCTGCGTGGACTCCACGCCGATCGCCGAGCGGTCGTTCGCGGCGGCGGCGGGCCTCGGGTGGATCGGAAAGAACGGCTGCCTCATCGATCCGGAGCTGGGGTCGTGGCTGCTGCTCGCCGAGATCGTGACCGACCTCGACCTGCCCCCCGACGAGCCCATCGCCGAGCAATGCGGCTCCTGCGCGCGGTGTCTGACGGCCTGTCCGACCGGGGCGTTCCTCGCCCCCGGCGTTCTCGACGCCTCGCGCTGCCTCTCGTACTGGACCATCGAGCATCGCGGGCCACTCCCGGACGCCGTCAAGCAGGAGATCGGATCCCACGTCTTCGGCTGCGACGTCTGCCAGGACGTCTGCCCGTTCAATTCCGGAGGCGACGCTCCGGAAGAACCCATTCCCACGCGCCAGGGCTGGCTCGCCATGGGCAAGGGCGAGTGGAAGAAGCGCTACGGCGCGACGGCCTTCAACCGGGCGAGCCGCCGCGGCCTCCAGCGAAACGCCGCGGCCTCGGCCGGCGCCACCGGCGACACCTCCTGCCTGCCCGTCCTGCCCGCCGTGGCGGCTCTGCCCGACTCCGGGGCCCGCGATGCGGCCCGCTGGGCGCTCACCCGGCTCGACCCGATCGCCCGGTAGACTTACCCACTCTTCGAAAGGCACTTCCGATGGATCCGCACATCGCCCTTTTCTTCGGCATCTGCCTCGCGCTCTCGGTCCTCTGCTCGGCCTTCTTCGCCGGGGCGGAGACGGCCCTGCTCTCTCTCGGCCGGATCGCCATGCAGCGCATGCGCGAGAAAGGCGACCGAAAGGCCGCCATGATCCGATCCCTGAAGGCGCACACGCCGCGCCTTTTGGCCACGATCCTGATCGGCCAGAACCTCTTCAACAGCGCGGCGTCCGCGCTCGCCACGGCGCTCGCCACGGCCTGGCTCGGCGAGATCTACGGCCTGCCGGCCGCCATTCTTTTCTCGACGGTGGTCCTCTTCGTCTTTGCGGAGATGCTGCCCAAGGCCGTCGGCGCGGCATCTCCGGCCGCCTTCTCCAAGGCCGTCGCGGCGCCCATCGGGCTGATGATGAAGGCGGTGGCGCCCCTGACCGATCTCTTCGTCGGAGGCGTGACCCGCGCCCTGGCGCTCTTCGGCCTGCGCGAGACCCCGGCCGCCCTGACCGAGGACGAGCTGAAGAGCGTCTTCAATCTGGGGGCGGACGAGGGCGTCATCCACGGCGAGGAGAGGCGCCTCCTCCACAAGGTCGTCGAGTTCGGAGACAAGACCGTGCGCGACATGATGGTGCCGCGCACGCGCATCGTCGCCCTGCCCGAGACGGCCGGGTTCCGGGACGTGCGCCTCGTGCTGACCGAGCACAAGCTCTCGCGCCTGCCCGTCTATCGCTCCAATCTCGACAACGTCGTCGGCATCCTGCGGGCCAAGGACCTCTTCGGGGTGACGGATCGCGACGAGAGGGACTTCTCGCTGGCGGCCTACCTGCAGCCGCCGCTCCTGGTGCCCGAGTTCAAGCCGGCGGAAGAGGTCTTTCGCGAGATGCGCCGCCGGCGGATGCATATGGCCATCGTCGTGGACGAGTTCGGCGGCACGGCGGGCCTGGTCACGCTGGAAGACGCTATCGAGGAGCTCCTCGGCGAGATCCAGGACGAGTACGACACCGAGGAGTCGCCCGGGTTCGCGCCCGTCGGCGAGAGGACGTACCTGCTCGACGGCACGCTGCGCCTGTCGACCCTCGAGGAGCAATTCGGGATCGCTCTGCCCCGGGAAGAGTCCGAGACGATCGCGGGCCATCTCATGGAGCGCTTCGGCCGGATCCCCCGCAAGGGCGAGCGCTGGAAGGGCCGCGCGGCGGATTTCGTGATCGAGGAGGCGACCGCCACGGGCATCCGAAAGGTCAGAATGACCCTGCCGGAGAAGAAGGCAACGAAGGAAGACAAGCCATGAAGCACGCGATCACTCTCATTCGCGGCGACGGCATCGGGCCCGAGGTGGCCGACGCCGTCGTCGGCATTCTCGAGGCGGCCGGCGCGCCTCTGACATTCGAGGAAGCCGTCGTGGGGCGCGCCGCGGAGGAGGCCGAGGGCGACCCTCTGCCCGAGAAAGTGCTGGCGGCCGTCCGGAAGAATCGCGTGGCCTTGAAGGGGCCGGTGGGCACGCCCATCGGCAAGGGTTTCCCGTCGGTCAACGTCCGGCTGCGCAAGGCTCTCGATCTCTACGCCAATCTCCGGCCCGTCCAGAACGTGCCCGGCGTCGTCAGCCGCTTTTCCGGCGTCGACCTCGTCGTGATTCGGGAGAACACGGAGGACCTCTACAGCGGCCTCGAGCACACCGTCGTGCCGGGCGTCGTCGAATCCTTGAAGATCATCACCGAGTTCGCCTCGACCCGCATCGCGCGCTATGCCTTCGAGTACGCCCGCCGCCACGGAAGGAAGCGCGTGACCGCCATCCACAAGGCCAACATCATGAAGCTCTCCGACGGGCTCTTTCTGGAGTGCTTCCGGAAGGTGGCCGCGGACTACCCGGACATCCAGGCCGACGACCGCATCGTGGACGCGGCCTGCATGCGCCTCGTGATGAGCCCCGAGACGTTCGACATGCTCCTGCTCGAGAACCTCTACGGCGACATCGTGTCGGACCTCGCCGCGGGCCTCGTGGGCGGCCTCGGGCTCGTGCCGGGAGCCAACCTCGGCCCCGACGTCGCGGTCTTCGAAGCCGTGCACGGCACTGCACCGGACATCGCCGGGCAGGACAAGGCCAACCCCACCGCTCTGCTGATGTCCGCGATCCTGATGTTGCGGCACCTGGCGCTCGATGCCCTGGCCGACGGCGTGGAGAAGGCGCTCTTTGCCACGCTGGCGGCAGGCATCAAGACCGGCGACCTTCCCGGAGGCCGCGCCGGCACCCGCGAGTTCGCCAGGGCGGTTGCCGCCAGGCTGTCGTGAGGCCTTCGCCCGTCGCGCCCGGCGCCCCGCCCGCCGGCGCCCGCGGCCGCTGGCCGCAGTCCGCCGATGAGGAGATCCACGCCGGAGCACCCTTCGACCCCGAGAAGGCCTTCGGCCGCATCGCTCCCTTCGAGGTCGAGATCGGAAGCGGGAAGGCCCGCTTCCTGCTCGAGGCAGCCCGCCGCGCTCCCGCTCATGACTTCCTCGGCATCGAGCTCTCGCTCGCCTACTACCGCATCTGCCGGGACCGCGTGGCCCGTTCGGGCGCCGCCAACGTGCGGGTCGTCAGGGCCGACGGCCGCCGCTTCGTCGAGTCCGCCCTGGCCCCCCGGTCGGTCCACGCCTTCCACATCTACTTCCCCGACCCCTGGCCCAAGAAGAGACAGCGAAAGCGCCGCCTCCTGGACGGCCCGTTCCTCGAGATCCTGGCGTCGCGTCTGGCTCCTTCCGGCCTCGTGCGCATCGCAACCGATCACACCGACTACGGTTCCCTGATCGATCCTCTCCTCGAGAGCGTGCCTTCCCTCGAGCGCCTGCCCTGGGAAGCCCTGCCCCCTCCCCCGCCCACTCATTACGAATTGAAGTACCTCGCGGAAAAGCGGCCCATACACCGCTTCTTGCTCCGGCGAGGCTGACGGAGGAGAAGGGGCCCGGAGCCCATTTCGCCTAAGTGGGAGCCCCGGCGCTGCGGGCTCCCCGCGGGGACCCTCGAAAGCGCGTTGGTCTGCACGGACGACTGGCCCTGACGAGAAACACCCCCCTTGCAGCGCTTTCGCGGAGGGCCGCGCATGGATGATCTCCCTGAAGAGAAGAGAGGCGCGGCGCGAGTCCCCGCGGGGAGCCCGCAGCGGCGGGGCGTCTGACCGAGCCGTTATGGAGCCGGAGGAGGGACCGGGCGAGACTGCCAGTCGATGCGCGCCAGAAACCGCGAAAAGTAATCGACCGCGGAGATGACGGCGATCGCCACCGCGATCCAGAGCATGACCTTGCCGGAGATCGCGAACACGTCCCAGCGGTTCGAGAGGATCAGGAGCGAGATCGCCGAGATCTGCGAGATCATCTTGGCCTTGCCCCAGGAGGACGCCGCGATCACGATCCCCTCCCCCGAGGCGATCGAGCGGAACCCCGTCACCGCGAACTCGCGCGAGACCACGACGACCACCATCCACGCCGGAGCGAGCCCCATCTCGACGAGCGAGATGAAGGCGGCCGACGTGAGGAGCTTGTCGGCGACAGGGTCGAGCAGCGTCCCGAGCTTGGTGATCTGACCCCGCTTGCGGGCCAGGTAGCCGTCCAGAAAATCCGTCGCGGTGGCGATCAGGAAGATCGCGAGGGCGATGATGTCGCGCCACTGCCACCACTGCCCGCCGAACGGGTCCGGCCAGGACTCCGGCGGCGTCAGGAGCACGACGACGAGGAAGGGGACGAGGAAAATCCGAAGCAGAGACAGAGCGTTGGGTAGGTTGAGCTTCAAGTTTCCTCGTTCTGTCCCCATAATAGCCCCATGGGCTCCGATTGCCCCGTCCACGAGGGCCGCCGGGCGCACCGCGTCTGCCGCCGCTGCGGCCGGCCCATGTGCGCCCTGTGCGAGGTCCGGATGCGGGGCCATTACTACTGCTCCACGCGCTGCGCCCGGGAGGCGGGAAGCCAGGCCGCCCTCTGGCATCGAGCCTCGGAGACCGCCAACATCGAAGTGCCCTCCCGACTCGCCCTGCTCGCCGTGGCCCTGGCCTCGGTGGCTCCCGCAGTGATCGGCATGCGCGCCGTGGGCGAGCTCGATCGATTGAACGAGCCGTCTCGCTTCGCCGTTACACGGCGCGGGCCGTCCGCCCGCATCGACTCCGTCCGCGAAACGGCCTCGGGCGCCGTCATCGAGGGCCGCGGACCGGCCGGGGCAGCCGTGTTCCTGTTCGCCAACGGACGCCTCGCCGGGTCGGCCTCGGTCGATGGCGACCGGTTCCGCTTCGACGGGGTGAAAGCCAAGGGCCCCTACCGCGTGGGGGCGGTGTTTCTTTCGCCGGAGGCTTCCGTCCCGGCCCTCGCGGGCCCGCCGGCGCCCGTCACCGCCTCCCGGCCCGCTCCCGCGCCGGCCGAGGTCGCGGCCGCCGCCCCCCAGCCGCCCGCAGCCGCTCCGGCGCCCGTCCGGCCGACTCCCGTGCTCGGCCGCGTCAAGCCCGGGCCCGCGGCGCAAGCGGCCCCGCTCGCAGTCGCGTCGGCCGGATCGCGGCCCGCCTTCCCGGCGCGTGTTCTCGACGCGAGGCCCGAGGGCGCTCCCGCGGAGGCCCTGACCTTCCCCGACATGAGCATCGGGCCGCGCGACCGGCGGGAGATCCTCGTCTCGTTCGACGCCGGCTCCTCGGATCGCGGCGCCCTGCAGATCCTGGACGCTCTGCGGGACCGGAAGATCCGAACGACCATCTTTCTGACCGGAGATTTCATCCGCCGCTCTCCCGAGCTTGTCCGCCGGATCGCGGAGGACGGGCACGAGGCCGGCAACCACACCGACACCCACCCGCACCTGACGACCTACGCTTTGAACGGCCGGCAGGCCACGCGCCCGGGCGTGGACCGCGGGTTTTTGGCGCGCGAGCTCGGCCGCACGGCGCGTCTCTACCGCGAGACGACCGGCAGGGCCATGGCCCCGGTCTGGCGCGCCCCCTTCGGCGAGCACAACCCCGAGATCCGCCGCTGGGCCGCCGAGGAGGGCTACTGGCACGTCGGCTGGACGGGCGGACGCGCCGGCCTCGACTCGCTCGACTGGATCAGCGATCCGTCCTCGCCGGCTTACCGCAGCGCCGACAAGGTCGTCGCCCTGCTCGTCTCCCGCGCCGAGAACGGCGGCATCGTGCTTCTGCACCTGGGCAGCGACCGGGACGTGCCCGTCGCTTCGCGCATCGGCGCCCTCTTCGACGGCCTCGCCGGCCGCGGGTTCCGCTTCTGCCGCGCGACCGAATTCCTGGATCGCGAGGGCATGACGGTCGAGCGCCTGGCGTCCCTGTCCGGCCGGGGCGGCCCCACCGCGCGTTGAGCTTCGCCCTGGGCACGGACGGCTGGCGCGGCATCATCGCCGACGGATGCACCTTCGACACCGTCCGCGCCGTGGCGGCCTCGATGGCCCGCGTGTACGCCGAAAGCTCCTGGCCGGGGGACGCGAGCCGGGTGGTGGTCGGCCACGACACACGGTTCTTCTCTCCCGAGTTCGCCCGCGCCGCGGCCGAGGTGTTCGCCCGGGCCGGCGTCGACGTGCTGCTGACCGATCGCCCGATCCCCACGCCGGCGGTCTCGTACCACGTCAAGCGCCTCGGCCTCGCAGGCGGGGCGGCCGTGACCGCCAGCCACAACCCGGGCCACTGGAACGGATTCAAGATCAAGGCCCATTTCGGCGGCAGCGCGCCGCCCGACCAGTACGAGGCGGTCGCGAAGGGGATCGGGCAACCGCCGCTCGCGGCCGCACGATCCGGACGCATCACCGTCGCCGACCTTGCGACGCCCTACCGCGACCACCTCGCCTCGCTGGTGGACACCGCCGCCATCCGGGGCGCGGGGCTGACGATCGTGGCCGACGCGATGCACGGCGCCGCCGGAACGCTCGTCGCCGAGATCGCCGGAGGAGGCCGGACGCGCGTCGTGCCCCTCCGGGCCGGCCGCGACGTCCTCTTCGGAGGCGTGCAGCCGGAGCCGATCGCAGGCAACCTCGCAGCCGCGGCCGAATCCGTCGCCGCCCATCGCGCCGACCTTGCCGTGGCCAACGACGGCGACGCCGACCGGCTGGGTGTCTGCGACCGGCACGGGCGCTTCGTGTCGCCTCACCGGATCCTGGGCCTGCTTCTCCTGCACGCCTTCCGTCGCCGCGGCCTCTCGGGCGGCATCGCGAAGACGTTCTCGACGTCGCTCTTGATCGACCGCATCGCCGCCGCGCTCGGCGCCAGGCTCGTCGAGACGCCCATCGGCTTCAAGTACATCGCCGACCTGATGACGCGCGGCGAGGCCGTCGCCGGCGGCGAGGAGAGCGGCGGCTACGCCTTTGCTTTCCACCTGCCCGAGCGTGACGGCGTCTTGAACGCCCTCCTGCTGCTCGAAAGCCTCGCCTTCGAGAAGGAGGACCTGGCGGCCGCGCTCGAGCGCCTCTCCCGCGAGTTTGGAGAGCTCGCCTACGACCGCCGCGACGTGTACCTGCCGGTCCCCGTCATCGAGGAGTTCCTCGCCGAGGTCCGGTCGCACCCGCCGGCCTCTCTGTCGGGAAGCCCGGTCACCGCCGTCTCGGACAAGGATGGCATCAAGTACGTCCTGGGCTCGTCGGGCTGGCTCCTCCATCGTCTCTCCGGAACCGAGCCGATGATCCGCCTCTACTGCGAGCACGAAGACGAAGCCGCCGTCCTTAGAATCCTCGACCAGGCCCACGCCCGGCTCGTCGCCTTCGCGGCCGCACGCGGCGCAACGCCCGCCTGCTAACCTTGCACCGGTACGGACATGGGTTACGCTGAGAAGAATCTCGCGCCCGGCGAAACGATCCTCTTCCGCGCGCACTACCACTGGCTCGTCTATCGCACCGCCCTGGCCCTCCTGCTGCTGGCGCTCCTTTCCGGCGCAGCGGCTCTCCTGTCCCGAGCCCGGCCGGACTCTCCGGTGACGAAGACCGCGGCGATCGTCGCGGCCGCGCTTCTCCTGGCGGCGGTCGGCGCCTTCGTCGCTCGGTGGCTCCGGACGTGGGCCGACGAGTTCGTCGTGACCGATCATCGGGTGATCCGGCGGGTGGGCCTGGTCTCGCGGGAAACCCAGCAGGCGCCTCTCGACCGGATTCAGGACATCACGGTCGAGCAGAGCTGGCTCGGCCGGCTCCTCGACTACGGCGACGTGATCCTCGAGACCGCCGCGGAGCACGGGACTCTCGTCTTCCCGTTCGTCGCCAGCCCCGAGTCCTTTCGCAACCGCCTGTGGGGACAGGGACCCCGTCCGGGGGCGTCGCCGTCCGGGACCGCCGCAGGGCCCTCGACGAGGCAGCGGCTGGCCGAGCTCGAGCGCCTGCGCCTTGAGGGTCTCGTGAGCGAGCCTGAATACGCCGAGAAACGCAGGAAGATTCTGGACGGTCTCTGACGTTTGATACGGGGCGGCGGCGGCCGGCATCCAAAGTGGCCGAAAGAGCGTATATCCGTTGCCGGTTCCTAAAGGGGGTTCCTGCCAATGATCTCGAGACACGTTGGGCGGGCGACGCTTGCCGCCTGCATGCTCCTGGCGGTCCTTGCGGCCTCGGCCAGCCCCGGGGCTCCCGAGCACGCCACCTTCGCGGGGGGCTGCTTCTGGTGCATGGTCGAGCCTTTCGAGAAGCTGCCCGGGGTCCTGTCGGTCACCTCCGGGTACACCGGCGGAACGAAGGCGAACCCGACCTACGAGGAGGTTTCCGCGGGCAGCACCGGGCATGCCGAGTCGATTGACGTCGTCTACGACCCGTCGAAGATCTCGTTCGAGAGGCTGCTCAACGTGTACTGGCACAACGTGGATCCCTTGCAGGCCGGCGGCCAGTTCTGCGACCACGGCCGCCAATACCGCACCGCGATCTTCTTCCACGACGACGCCCAGCGCGTCCTGGCCGAGGGGTCGAAGAAGAAGGTCGAGGGCATCCTCCATGCGCCTGTCTTCACCGAGGTCGTCGCCGCCGGGCCCTTCTACCGGGCCGAGGAGTATCACCAGGACTTCTACAAAAAGAACCCGGTCCGCTACCACGAGTACCGCAACGGCTGCGGCCGGGACGCGCGGCTGCGCCAGCTCTGGGGAGACCAGGCCGGCCACTGACAGGAGACACCATGACCTTCATCGCTCTCGCATTTCTCTTTGCTCTCGCCCTGACGCCGGAGCAACCCGCTCCCGCAGCGAAAGGCTGGGATCCGGCGCACTTCACCAGGCCGTCCAACGCGGAGCTCAAGAGCCGCCTGACCGACCTCCAGTATTACGTGACGCAGAACGCCGGGACCGAGCGGGCGTTTCAGAACGAGTACTGGAACGAGCATCGGAACGGCATCTACGTGGACGTCGTCTCGGGCGAGCCGCTCTTCTCCTCGCTCGACAAGTACGAGTCGGGAACCGGATGGCCGAGCTTCACCAGGCCTCTCGAGGCGGACAACGTGAAGCGCCAGGCGGATCCCCGCATGTTCGGCGGCCAGGAAGTGCGCTCGGCGCACGCCGACTCGCACCTCGGCCACGTCTTCGACGACGGGCCCCCGCCCACCGGGCTGCGCTACTGCATGAACTCGGCCGCGATGCGCTTCATCCCGGTCGACCGCCTCGAGGCCGAGGGCTACGGCAAGTACGTGTCGCTCTTCCAGAAGGGCAAGGCCGCCGCGAAGTAATCCGGCGCGCGATACGGCGAAAATCCGGTGCCGGTGCGAATGCATCATTCGCACCGGAAGCCGGTTCCGTAGTGTCGCGGCGTGGTAGCAGGTCCGGCCCCGGACGCCCGGTGGGAAACGAGGCCGTACCGCCCGTGCTGGGCGTGTGAAGGCGAGCGAACCACTTCGAAGGGCGACGCTCTCTGTTATCTGTGCGCGGGAGTGGGCGCGCTCCCCGAAAACCCTCTCGAGCGGCGCCGCGGGGAGCTGTTCTCCGTCTACCTGGGGCCCGAGCGACGCAATGCCAGGGACCCTCTGCTCGCCAGCCCCCCGGGGCCATGGGGTCTGCCCTCCTCGGCCCCCTGCCGCGCGGCGTTGGAGCCCACACTCACGGCTGCGGTCTGGGACGCCCTGGGCCTGCTCCGGCTGCGCTCTGTCGCCTGACCCGCCGTCCGCGGTTTCTGAGACAATCGAACCACGTCGAACAAGAAGATCCCGTTCACCTTGCGAAGGGCTTTCGCCGCGTGGCCGTGCCTGGCCGCGGCCGCGCTCGCGTCCTGCTGCCGCGGCGCGTCGGTCGCCTCCGACGGCTACCGGGGCCGCCTGTCCCTGGGCGTCGGCCAGAACGTCGAGGTCGCGGCCCGAAGAGACCGCACGCGGCTGACCCGCGTCGGAGGAACAAACGAGATCTGGATCACGATCCGCCGCGTGGACCTCGGCAAGCAGTGGGATTACCGCCCCTTCGGTCAGCACGCCAACAAGGTGATCGTCTCGAAGCTGCGTCCCCTGACGCGCGAGAGCTACTGGGAGCTCATCCCGCCCGTTCCGGGCTTCGACATCCGCAAGTACGCCGACCAGTTCGAGGGGTCCGTCCGCCCTCGCGATCATCTGGCCTTCGCCGACCACCCCTGCGACATCTATGACGTCTCCTTCTTCAAGGGAGGCGTGGACCGGATCTGGCTCGCGACGGATCTCGGAGGCCTGCCGGTCCGCATCCAGCGCGGGACCCTCGTGCCCTCGGATACACCGGGCGCTCCGTCCGAGCTGCGAGCCAACCAGGACTACCAGCTCGTGCGCATCGACGCCGGCGCCCCCCTGTCGCTCTTCGAGCTGCCCGAAGGGGCCACGCTGATCCCGAACCCCGAAGACCAGTAGCCCATGAAGCGTCTTCTCATCGGCGCCCTGCTCGCCGCCTCGCTCGCCTGCAAGCAGAGCCCGAAGGACGCCCGCGAGGAGCTCGCGAAGCTCGGCGTTCCTTTCACGTCCGAGGAGTTCATCGAGCGGTGCGGCACCGGGCCGACCACCCTGATCGAGACGTTTCTCTCGGCCGGAGCCGATCCGAACGTCGTGTACACGAGCCAGCATTCCTACACGCCCCTCATCGCGGCGGCCGCCGCCGGCAGAATCGACATCGCCGAACAGCTCCTGAAGGCCGGGGCCCGCGTGGATCTCGTCGCCGAAGACGGCCGCACGGCCGTCGACGCCGCGTCCGAGAACTGCAAGACGCCGGAAGTTCTCAAGTTCCTGATCGACCAGGGCGGCCGAGCCGGGGAGACGAGTCTTCTGCGGGCTCTCTGGAACGTCGAGGCCCATCCCATGGATTGCTCCCACGCCACCGTCGGGTACCTGCTCGACGCCGGCGCCGATCCCGATCAGCGCGACACGAAGGGCTCGACGGCCCTGATGGTCGCCGCCGATCGGGCGGATACCGAGTCCGTGCGGCTTCTCCTCCTGCACAAGGCCGACGTCAACGTCCAGGCCGGCCCGTACCGCTGGACGGCCCTCCAGGTCGCCTGCAAGCGCGCGCTCACAGACCGCCGGCCGAGCACGCTCGAGATCGTGAAGGCGCTCTTGAAGGCCGGCGCGGATCCCAACCTGAAGGATTCCTTCGGCCAGAACGCCATGGAGGGCCTCGGCCCCCCGTCGGTCACCGGCTACCTCAACCCCATCCGCGAAGCCATCTCGAGCCCCCGGTAGTTTTCGGTTACCCTGCTCGCAAGGGGGATGCAATGAGAAGACTCCAATGGCGTACATCCGCGCTCCTGCTCTTGTCCGCGGCCATCCTGGCGTCGCTGGCCGCGTGCAGCCAGAGCAAGCTCACGAAGGCCAACTACGAGCGCATCGCGACCGGCATGAGCCAGCAGGAGGTCGAGGGGATCCTCGGGGCCGGCAAGGAGCAGGCCAGCTCGGCGGTGGCGGTGCCCGGCCAGAGCGTTGGCGGCGTCAACGTGCCCGGCACGAACACCTCCGCCAAGGTCATGACCTGGCAGGAAGGACAGAAGGTCGTCTCGGTCACCTTCGTAAACGAAAAGGTCATGTCCAAGACTCAATTCGGGTTGTGACCCGGGGCTTCTTCGATCATCGACACGGAGGGCAACTCCGTGAGCATGCTGCGCCGCCGGCCTCCTGATCAGGCGGCGGCGCGGATCTTCTTCCACCGCGCGGCCAGGTCCTCGCCGAAAAGCGCATAGGCCACGGGCACCGTCGTCAAAATGCCGACGGCCAGCAGCGTCAGACCGACGCGGTGCCGTGAGGCGCGGCCCAGCTTGTCGGCCAGAAGCAGGCCGATACCGGCGCCCAGGACCGCCCGCGTCGCGGCGATGAATCCGAGCTCGGGCGGGGAGAGATCGAGCTTCTTCATAGACACCTCCGTGCTCCCGTCAGTGCAATATCCCGGCCACTCGGCAAATGCCTGGACCGAGACCAGCGGTCTCCTTCTGTCTACTCGCCGCCGCTCGCGCCTACCGCCGCGCGGCGTTTACTGCGCGTTCTTTCTCTCTCCGGGAAGCGCTTTCGGAGTCCTGTGACTCCACCCAACACGATCTCCCAATTCGCAGGGCCGGCACCTGATGGGTTTTCATCATAAGACCAGGGGAACTCGATCCGGGTCTCAACGACAATCGCGTCGAAGTCCGCGAGATCACGCTCACCAGCAGGATCTGAAATTTCGCGCATGGCCTGTCCCGAGACTATGACCGGCGGGACACGGCGACGACCTCCACAGATCTCTTGTCGTGAGCAGGCGGGCGCAGCAGAAAAATGGATGCGCCTTCAAAAAGTCGCTTTGAGACATTCTTCATAAGCGCGATCTTCCCCGGTTCGTCCCTCGCCGCGAGGCTCTGGTCTCGCCGCGGCCGCCCCGAGCGCCATGGCAGCGGCATTGCTCTATCTCCAGCGACCGGTCTCGAAGAGTCGTTGGGTTTGGTTCAACGGAGGTAAGGCATGAAACGGTTGGTCCTCCTCGCTTTCGGTTTCGTCCTTGTCGGCGCCTGGGCTCTCGCACAGGGAGTTCAGACCGGCGAAATCACGGGCACCGTCAAGCTCCAGGACGGCACGGCGGCGCCCGGCGTGTCCGTCACCGTCGAGTCTCCGGCTCTCCAGGGAAAGCGAACGCAGGTGACCGGGCCGAATGGGAGCTACATCTTCAAGTTCCTGCCGGCCGGGCAATACACGGTCACGTTCGAGCTCCAGGGCATGAAGCCCGTCGTGCAGTCGGCACGGGTCGAGATCGCCTCGCTGGCCCGCGCGGACGCCACGCTCACGGTGACCACGGAAGTCGCGGTCACGGTGACCGGAACCGCCGTCGAGGTGGACAAGTCGGCCGTTCACGAGAGCAACTACGACGACCGGCAGGTGCAGGCTCTGCCGGTGGGCCGCACGATCGACCAGATCGCCGCTATGGCTCCGGCGGTGACGCAAATCACGCCCAACCAGTTCCAGCTCAAGATCAACGGCGGATTCGCTTACGACAACGTGTTCCTGCTGGACGGCGTGGACATCGACGACCACTTCTTCGCCAGCCCGACCCAGCAGCTCTACATCGAGGACGCCGTGCAGGAGACGCACGTGCTGTCTTCGAACATCTCGGCCGAGTACGGGCGGTTCACGGGCGGCGTGGTCAATGCCATCACCAAGAGCGGCGGCAACGACTACCACGGCAGCTTCCGCACGGACTTCACCAACGATCAGTGGCGGGCGCGGACCCCCTTCGAGAACGACTCGGCCAACGACGTTCCGGAGGCCCCCAACAAGGTCAACCCGATCTACAGCGCCACGGTCGGCGGCAAGGTCGTCCAGGACCGGCTCTGGTTCTTCGTAGCGGGGCGGTACTTCGACAACAGCACGCAGCAGGTGCTGCCGATCACGGCCGCCACGTTCCAGCAGAACGACAAGGAGCCCCGGATCGACGGCAAGCTGACGGCCAACATCGCCGACAGCCACACCATCACGTTCGGCTACACCTACTCGAAGGAGGAGCTGAACCGCGTGGCGTTCCCCTTTGTCATCGACCCCAACGCCCAGGAGTCCCCCTCGTTCCCGACGAACCTCCTGGTGGCGCGCTACAACGGCGTGCTGACGCCCAACTTCTTCGTGTCGGGTCAGTATTCCGAGAAGAAGTTCGAGTTCCAGAACTCCGGCGGTACGAACACGAACATCGTGAACTCGCCGATGATCTGCGCGACTCTGAACCTCTGCGAGTTCAACGCGCCCTATTTCGACGCGACCGACCCGGAGCACCGCAACAACCGACAGTTCGCGGCGAGCCTCAACTACTTCCTGGCCAGCGACAAGCTCGGCAGCCACGACATCAAGCTGGGCGGCGAGGCGTTCCGGACGACGGAGATCGGCGGCAACTCCCAGTCCGCCACGAACTACGTCTTCTACGCCGACTACGCCACCAACGCCCAGGGCAAGCCGGTCTACGACGCCGGCGGCCGGCTGATGCCCGTGTTCCAGCCCGGCACGACGCTGCTTCTGAACTGGCTGCCGATCCGCGGGGCGACGGGCGTGCTGAACACGGACTCGGTCTTCCTGAACGACT
>Ga0335082_10001921_pt1 | contig 22323 bp, 20 predicted proteins | sample Lox_Sample_41_FD_206718 | JGI IMG/M metagenome (GOLD analysis project Ga0335082, IMG submission 206718) | Soil microbial communities from Loxahatchee National Wildlife Refuge, Florida, United States - Lox_Sample_4.1 | ecosystem: Environmental > Terrestrial > Soil > Wetlands | place: USA...
TGAACGGCCGCCCGATGAGCCACAACAAGAAGGGCTCGCAGGGGCGGCTGGACCGGATGCAACTTCTTGAAATCCACCTTCCCGGTTTCTCCGGACGCCGTCTCGAGGATCGGCCGGAGGGGGTGGGGGCGGAGGATTATCTGGACGCCTGCGCGGCGGCCTGGACGGCGCTCCGGATCGTCGTTTGCGAGGCGGTTCGCTTTCCCTCGGATCCGCCCCGCGATCAAAAAGGTCTTCGAATGGAGATCTGGTATTAGCCTCCCGTGACGCCCTGTCATTTCCGATCCTCCCGCCCGGCCTTCCGATCGCGCTTATCCTAATTTTTTGGCCGCACGACGAACCGTTTAATATGAACTTGAAAGCACGGGTTTTCAAATGCTATGGTTACGAAAGGGAGGCCATTTTTCACGAGAGAACGCATGAGACAAGTTGCGGAGAGGGCAAAAAGATTTTAAATGGATCACCGTAAAAAAGAAAAGTTATGGCTGGGCGGTTGGCTGACCTTGGGGTGTATTTTAAGTATTTGGATGGCCGGACCCGCCCCGGCGGTAACGGCCGATTCGGGGAAGGAAACGATTCCCCTTGGAAAGGCCGCGGAATCCGGGGACACGGAACGGGTCCAAGAGCTCTTGGATCGCGGTGCGGACGTCAATGAACGGGATCGGGAGGGGACCACCCCTCTCCATGCCGCGGCCGGCACCGGTCAATTAAAGGTCGTCGAGCTTTTATTGGCCCGCAAGGCCAAGGTCGATGTCAAAGACAACGAGGGAGAGACCCCCCTGTTCTGGGCCGTGGCCACGGGTCATCCGCAAATCGTCCGACTTTTGCTGGCCCATCATGCCGGGGTCAACGTTCAGAATAAGGACGGTATTTCTCCGCTCCATCGGGCTTCCGGATGGGCCAATGAAGAAATCGTTCAACTCCTTTTAGAAAATCAGGCCCGGGTGGATGTGCGGGACAACGAGGGGGGGACCCCGCTTCTTTGGGCCGCCGGCGGAGGGTATCCCCGGATTGCCAAGTTGTTGTTGGACCACGGCGCGGATGTTAATGCGAAAAACAAATATGGGACCACGCCGCTTCACCGCGCCGCGGGCTGGGGCGGGAGCGAGGAGGTGGTGGAGGTTCTCCTAACCTATAAACCGGATATCGAGGCCAGAACCCGGGACGGGATGACCCCGCTCCACTGGGCCGTCTCGGGAGGACACGAGAAAATCATCCAACGCCTCCTGGTCCACCGGGCCGATGTCAATGCCAAGGATAAAAACGGAGATACCCCGCTTCATTTTGCGGCCCGATGGGCGGACGGGAAAATCGTGGATCTGTTGTTGTCCGACGGGGCCGCCGTCAACGCGAGGAACAAGGCCGGAAAAACGCCCCTCGATGAAGCCGACGCCTTTGAAAATCTGAACGTGACGGACCTTATTAGACAACACGGCGGGACCGAATAAATCGTCATTCCGGCGCGGAGGGCGTCCGCGGCGGGATGGGGGATTGAATCGACGGAAGACTACAGGACCATGAAGATCGCCCCGAGGGTCATGAGAAGCGCGCCAAGCGCCGACTTCCAAGTGATCCCCTCGCCGAGAAAGAGCGCTGCGAGAATAAGCACCAGCACGACGCTTAATCGATCGAGGGCCGCCACGCCGTGCGCGGGACCGTTCTTGAGCGCGATAAAATAGAAGAACCATGAGAGCGCCCCGGCCGCGCCCGAGAGGACGATGAACTGAAACGCCTTGCCGTCGACGGAGGAAAGGAGCGATCCCTTCCCGAGGAACAGGACGGCCAGAACCAGAAACACGGCCATGATAACCGCACGCACGGCCGTGGCAAGCGTAGGGTCGACGCTTGCGATGCCCATCTTGCCAAGGATGGCGACCAGCGCGGCAAAGACCGCCGAAAGAACGGCATAGAGTACCCATGAGTGCATGGAATCGCCGGATCGTTCAAGGTTGGGGCCATTCTATCACGAATCCGATCCCCCTGCCAATTCGATTGGAAATTCCCGCCTCCCCTCCGGCCGCGCGCGCGGGGAGGCGGCCCCTCACTCCCGCGATCCGGTTTTCATCACGGCCGGAAACCGATTCACGTCTCGATTCGGGATCATCGCCGGTCGCGGTCCGTCTTGAACAGGACCTCTCCAACGGATTGACTCTCCCTCCAAGATCCATTAATATCATTCCCAGGCATCGTTTCGCGAAAAACGACCCATTCCCTTTCAAAGGCGCGCAGAATTTCACTCCCGGACCAGGATCCGCATCCGGGCCTTCAACCGATAATTCGTCTTAAAAACGCCCTCTGGCCATGATAAGCGATCGATGAAAAAGCCTTCTCCGAAGTTGCTCATGGCCGTCGTGTTGCTGGCGGGCGGTGTCGCCGCCGCGGCCTACTGGTATCTGGAGGTCCGCCTCCTGCCCTTTCGTTATGCGGGCACACTGGAAGCCACGAAGATCGATCTCTCCGCCCGCCTCTCGGCCGCCATCGATCAGGTTCGGGTTCAGGAAGGGGACCGGGTGACGGAAGGGGAAACGGTGGTCGTGCTGGACTGCGAGGACTACAAGATCGCCGCCCGACTGGCCCATGAGAATTACGATCGCGGGGTCCAGCTTTCGAAGTCCGATCTCGTATCCCAGGAGACCATGGACCAACTCCGGAACCGAAAAGACGATGCGGATACCCGGGTCGAATGGTGCTCGATCCTGTCCCCGGTCAACGGCAAGGTCTTGAGTCGCTACCACGAACCCGGCGAATGGATGAATCCGGGAACCAAAATCCTCACGGTCGCCAACATTCGCGACATCTGGGCCTACATCTATGTTCCGCAACCGCTGATCGCCCGGCTTTCGCCGGGGATGAAGGTCAAAGGGTATCTTCCCGAGCTCAACAACCGCGAGTTCGACGGCGTCATCCTGAAGATCAACGACGAGGCGGAATTCACCCCCAAGAACGTCCAGACCCAGGCGGAGCGGGAACGCCTCGTGTTCGGGGTCAAGGTGAGCTTCAGGGACTCCAACGCGGAGGAAATCCTGAAGCCCGGAATGACGATCGAGGTGGTGCTTCCCAAAAATTGAAACGACCGGTTTTCGGTTAGGCACGAATGACACCGCAGGACATACCACAGGGGTCCATTTCCATCTTCGTCCGCGAAATCCGAAAGCAGTTCGGACGCGCGACCGCGTTGGACGGCGTGTCCCTGGAGTTCGAGGCGGGATTGATGCACGGGGTGATCGGCCCCGAGGGGGCGGGCAAGACGACGCTGATGCGTGTGATCCTCGGCCTGTTGAAACCCGGCGCCGGGACCGTGGCGTTCCGGCTGGACGGGCGCCCGGCGGATTTCGAGACGATACGGCCGGAGATCGCCTACATGCCGCAGCAGCAGAGCCTGTATGGCGATTTATCCATCGGGGAGCACCTGGATTTTTTCCGCGCGCTTTACGGCATCCCCGACGAGGCCTATCGACTCAAGTGCGAGGAGCTGCTGCGGATCACGCGTCTGGCGGATTTTGTCGACCGCCCGGCGGGCCAGCTCTCCGGCGGGATGTACAAAAAGCTGGGCCTCATGTGCGCGCTGCTGCGCTCGCCCCGGGCGGTGGTGCTCGACGAGCCGACCAGCGGCGTGGACCCGATCAGCCGCCGCGAACTGTGGGACCTGCTCTACCGGCTCTCCGATCAGAAGATCCTGATCCTGATCACGACGGCCTACATGGACGAGGCGGAGCGGTGTTCGCGGGTGCACCTGCTCGAGCGGGGCCGGGTGGTGGCGGCCGGGGAGCCGCGCGAGCTGCTGGAGCAGGAGGGCGTCCAAAGTTTCGACGAGCTTTTCATCCGCCATGCCGTGGAAGAACCGGGGAGGAGGACCGGCCCATGAACCCCGTTGCGGTCGAGGTGCGCGACCTGGTCGTCCGCTTCGGGGATTTTACCGCGGTGGACGGGATCTCGTTCGCGGTGAGTCCCGGGGAGATCTTCGGGTTCCTCGGCGCCAACGGCGCGGGCAAGACCACGACCATCCGCGTGCTCTGCGGTCTCCTGGCGCCGACCTCGGGTTTCGTTCGGGTCGCCGGGGTGGGATTTGAGGAGGGGAGGCGGGCGATCAAATCCAGGGTCGGCTACATGTCGCAGCGGTTTACCCTCTACAACGATATGACCGTCGGAGAGAACCTGGACTTCATCTCAAGCCTGCGCAAGCTCGATCCCGCCGTCTATCGGGAACGCCGCCGCGAGCTGTTCGAGTTCATCTCTTTCGACCGGCCGATCGACTCCCCCGTCCAGGACCTGCCGGGCGGGATCAAACAGCAGGTCTCGCTGGCCGCCGCGCTGCTGCACGATCCGGAGATCGTCTTCCTGGACGAGCCGACCTCCGGGGTGACCCCCGCGGCGCGCGATCGCTTCTGGCGGCTGATCCGGCGGATTGCGGAGCGCGGCAAGACCGTGTTCGTGACCACGCATCATATGGACGAGGCGGAGCAATGCGGGCGGATCGCCTTGATGCGGGAGGGCCGCCTCGTGGCGACCGACAGCCCCGAACGCCTCAAAGACACGATGTTTCCCACCCCCGTTTACGAGTTCGACCCGAAGGTGCCGCTCAGCTTCGCCGAGATCGCTTCGCTGCAGGCGCACGAGGCGTTTTCGTTCGTGGAGCCCTACGGGCTGCGGTTTCACGCGGCGGTTCATCGCGCCGAGGATTGGGAGCGCGTCCGCCCGGAATTCGAGAAACGATTCCGCATCCGCCGGATCCGGCCCTCCCTGGAGGATGTCTTCATCCGCGCCGTGGAGCAACGGACGTGACGCCGTCCTTCGTTTGGACCCGCGCCGCCGCGGTGGCCCGCAAGGAGGTCTTCCATATCCTGCGCGACCCCTTCACGCTGGCCTTCGCCCTGGGCCTTCCGGTCGTGATGGTCCTGATTTACGGGATCGCGATCGACTTCAACGTGGAGAACGTCGCCTTGGCCGTGAGCGACTCGGACCAAAGCCAGACCTCCCGGCGGCTAATCGATGCGTTTGCCGGCTCGCGTTATTTCCTCGTCCAGTCCTCCGGTTCTCCGTCCGAGGGGTACCGGGATGTTTCCGCCGAGCGCGCGCGGGCGGCGCTGATCATCCCGCCCCGCTTCGAAAAGGACCTGCTGGCCGGGCGGGGCGCCCGGGCGCAGGTCCTCCTGGACGGGGCGGATAACTCCACCGTGGGACCCGTGGCGGGATACCTCAACAGCATCGAGGCCCTGGCCTCGAAACGAATCGCGGGGTTTGATCCGCCCCGGCCCTACGACCTCCGGACGCGTTTCCTGTTCAACCCGGAGCTGAACAGCCGTTGGTTCGTGATCCCGGGCCTGTCCGTGGTCGTGATGGCGATCCTCTCCATCCTGCTCACGTCCCTGACCGTCGCCCGGGAATGGGAGAACGGTTCCATGGAATTGCTGCTGTCGACGCCGGTCCGGCCGCTGGAGATCATCGCGGGCAAGATCGCGCCGTATGCCGCGCTGGGCCTCACGGCCCAGCTGTTCGTGTACGTCATCGCGCGGACCGTCTTCGGGGTTCCCTTCGTCGGAAATTTCGCCCTCTTCGGGCTGGGGAGCGTGCTCTTCCTGGGCACCTATCTCGCCCAGGGGCTCCTCATCTCCGTGATCACGCGAAAACAGCAGATCGCGATGCAGTTCGCCTTTCTCACCGGATTGCTGCCCTCCAACCTGCTCTCCGGGTTCGTCTTCCCGATCACCAGCATGCCGCCGTTCTTCCAATACTTCACCATGATCCTGCCGGCCCGTTGGTTCATGACGATCGCCCGCGACGCCTTTTTAAAGGGATCGAGCTTTGCGGAGATGGGCGGGGCGTTTCTCGCCTTGGCGCTTTTCTGCGGGGCGATGATCCTGGCCGCCACGAAGCGCTTCAAAAGGACCCTCGAACCGTGAACCCCACGCTGCTCGGTTTCATCAAGAAAGAGCTGATCCAGGCGGTCCGCGATCCCCGGATGAAATTCATCCTGTTCGTCACCCCGGTCATCCAGATGACGCTATTCGGGGTGGCGATCTCCAACGAGGTCAAGAACCTCCGGCTCGCCGCCTTTTTCGATTCGAAGGACACGGTGATGCGCGACGTCTACGAACGGAGTCTCGCGGGGGGCTGGTTCATCCCGGCGAAGGATTCCGGGGAAGATCCGTTCACGCTGATCCAGGCCGGAAAGGCCGACGCGGTCCTGGTGCCTCCGCCCGGCGGCTTCACGCGGGCGCTCGGGAGGGGCGACGCCCCGCTGCAGCTCCTCACGGACGCGACCAACGTCCTCCAGGCCCAGGCGGTGGAAAACTACCTTCAGTCCATCCTCCGGCAGACGATCCGCGACGACCTCGGGATCCTCCCGCCCGATCCCCCGATCCGCTTCGACGTGCGGGTTCTGTTCAATCCCTCCCTGGAGTCCTCCATCTTCATGGTCCCGGGCGTCATGACCATGCTCATGTTGATGACCACGATGGTCCTGACCAACATCGGAATCGTCCGCGAGAAAGAGATGGGCACCTTCGAGATGCTGATCTCGGCGCCGGTGTACCGCTCGGAGGTCATTTACGGAAAGACCCTTCCGTATCTCCTGATCGGCATGTCCAACCTGCCGCTGATCCTGGCGGTGGCGGTGTTCGTCTTCCGCGTCCCGATGCGGGGCTCGTTCCTCGTCCTGATCGGCGCGTCGTTCGCCTTCGTCTGCACGACGGTCGCGATCGGGACGCTCATCTCGACCTTCTGCCAGAACCAGCAGCAGGCGGCGATGGCCGGTTTCCTGTTCATGTTCCCCGCGATGATGTTCTCGGGGCTGTTCTTCCCGATCGAAAATATTCCGGCCGGCATCCGCTGGCTCGCCTCCCTCGACCCGCTCGCGCACTACCTGGGCCTGCTGCGGAACATCATGCTCAAGGGCGGGGATCTCCGGTACGTCGCCATCCACGTGGCCATCCTCGCGGTCATGGCGGTCATCAGCGTCATGGCCAGTTTCCGGCGCTTCCGCACCACCCTGCAATAGGCGGGCCGATCGATGGGAGGGCCCCGGGTGGGCGGAGCGGATGGACCCCACGCCGGAATGATTGGGATGGACCCGCCTCACGCCAAATAATATAATTCCGCGACACGATTTATTTGTTTCTCCGCCCTTCTTTTCTTCTTTCCCGTGACGGCCGGAGCCGAGGAGACGGGGGCGCCCGAATCGAAGAGCGCCGTTCCGTCCGAAAGCGTTTTACCGTCAAGAAAACCCGTCTAACCGATTGACACCCCGGAAATTATCCATTACAATCACACTCCGTTTATGGGAGTGAAAGGCGGCATGGTGATCGGAACGCCCCTGACGAAAAAGGCGGTGAAGTTGATGCTGCTCGGCGCCGGCGAGCTGGGCAAGGAGGTCGCCATCGAGGCCCAGCGCCTCGGGGTCGAGGTGATCGCCGTCGACCGTTATCCGCACGCCCCGGCGATGCAGGTGGCCCATCGCTCCCACGTGATCGACATGCTGGACCGGGATCAGCTCGCCGATGTGATTCAAAAAGAACAGCCCGACCTGATCGTCCCCGAGATCGAGGCGATCGCGACGGATTATCTGCTGGAGGCCGAGAAGACCTTCACGGTGATTCCGACCGCGCGGGCCGCGAAGCTGACGATGGACCGCGAAGGGATACGGCGCCTGGCGGCCGAGGAGTTGAAGCTCCCCACCAGCCGGTACCGCTTCATCGACAATCCCGAGGACCTGAAGGCCGCGGGGGCCGACCTGGGCTATCCCTGCGTCATGAAGCCGGTGATGTCCTCCTCCGGGAAGGGCCAGTCCGTCGTCCGGGCCCCCTCGGAACTTCCCCGGGCCTGGACCTACGCGATGTCGTCCGGACGGGCCAAAAGAACCAAGGTCATCCTGGAGTCCTTTATCAAGTTTGATTACGAAATCACGCTGCTCACCGTCCGCGCGGTCAACGGGACCGTCTTCTGCCCGCCGGTGGGCCACGTCCAGACCGACGGCGATTACCGGCAGTCCTGGCAGCCCCATCCGATGGACCCGCGCGTGCTGGCGCGCGCCAAGGAGATCGCATCCGCGGTGACGGAAAATCTCGGCGGGCGTGGAATTTTCGGCGTCGAATTGTTCATACGCGGGGACGAGGTTTTTTTCTCCGAGGTCTCCCCGAGGCCCCACGATACCGGTCTGGTCACCCTGATTTCGCAAGACCTCTCGGAGTTTGCGCTCCATGTCCGCGCCGTCCTCGGTTTTCCCGTTCACGAGCCCGTGATCCGGACCCCCGGCGGCTCCTCCGTCATCCTGGCCGATCGTGAAGTGCTCGCGCCGTCCTACGACATTGCGGGGGCCCTGGCCCTTCCCGGGGTCCAGGTCCGGCTTTTCGGCAAGCCCGATGGCCGCAAGAACCGCCGGCTCGGCGTCGTTCTCGCCCCGGGCCCGGATGCATTCTCGGCCCGCGATCTGGCCGTCAAGGCCGCTTCGACCGTTAAAATCGGTTTTTAGCAGGGTTTTGAACTTCAAAAGCGGTTGTGATATAATGCGAATCTGTTTGTTTGAAGACGGTGATCCCGGCGGTTGCATTGCGGACTCAGCGCCTGTAGCTCAGCGGATAGAGTATCGGCCTCCGAAGCCGAGGGTCGTGGGTTCAAATCCCGCCAGGCGCGTAGAATTTTTGCAGAGCAAAAATTCAGAGCGATGGAGCCATAGACAATGGAACATTGGATATGGCTCCATTGCGGTCCATTTTCCATTGTTCTATTGCTCATAAAGTATTTCGTGGGCCGTTAGCTCAGTTGGTAGAGCAGCTGACTCTTAATCAGCGGGTCGTAGGTTCGATCCCTACACGGCCCACCAGATATTACGACGGTTTAAAAAGAGCTGGAGTTTAACTTCCGAGACTGTCGAAAAAGTTCCGGCGGCCCCCTCCGGGGACTTCCAGCATTATAATTTCTGGAGGTTGGTCGCAAGGCCGAAGGGACCGAGGAGACCGCGCAGGGGCGTACGGCCGTACGCCCCTACAGATAGCACGTGAGGATCTCCGAGGGCCCGAGAAACCGCACCGCGCTGCGACAGCGGCGCGGAATATAATCTGTGCCGAAGGCACCTCTTCTCGGTTCGCCGTCTTCGGCAACGCAGCCGATGGGGTTTTGCAGAAGTCGAAAATAGGCTGCCTGGTGGAATGGCAGACACGCTGGCCTTAGAAGCCAGTGCCGCAAGGCGTCCGAGTTCAAATCTCGGGGCAGCCACCAATGGCAGAGGGCAGGCAAGATTGCAAAGATAAGAGGAGGTGGGCTGCTCAAAAAGCTTCAGATGTCCCCGCGGGGACTTCCAGTATTTTATATTCTGGAGGTGGGTCGCAAGGCCGCAGCCGATGGACTTTTTCAGCAGCCTCACAAAAAATGAAAGTTGCCGTCGAAGAAATCAGCACCGTTAAAAAATCGCTCAAAATCGAGGTGCCCGAGGAGGTCGTCACCCGGGAGTTGGAGGCCGCCTACACCGATTTGAACCACCGCGTCCGGATACCCGGCTTCCGGCCCGGGAAGGCGCCGCGGTCGTTGTTGGAGCAGCGCTTCAAGGGCACCATCGAAGAGGACGTGATCCGCAAGCTGGTGCCGGACTATTATCGACGGGCCATCCAGGAAACCGGCCTTCATCCCGTGGAACTCCCGGCCATCGAAAAGGTGGAGCTGAAGAAAAACGCGCCCCTCTTGTTCACGGCGATGGTCGAGATCACGCCGCCGATCGAGTTGAAGGGCTACACGGGTTTGAAGGTTCAGCGCCCGAAGATGGAGGTGACGAATCTCGATGTGGACAAGGGCCTGGAGGCCCTTCAGGAGCAACACGCCCAACTGGTCGCCTGCCCCGAGGATCATCGGATCGCCGAAAAGGATTTCGTGCTGCTCGACTTCCGGGGCTCGATGGACGGCCGCCCCCTGGAGGGAGGATCCCGCGAGAACCAACTGGTCCAGATCGGGTCCGATACCTTGATCCCGGGATTTGAGGAGCAGTTGATCCACCATCAACGCGGCGATCGCGTCAAGGTTCAGACGGCCTTCCCGAAGGATTATCCGAAAGCCGAGCTGGCCGGCCGGGCGGTGGAGTTTGACGTCACGGTTCGCGAGGTCAAACAGAAAGTGCTTCCGCCGCTCGATGATGAACTGGCCAGGGACGCCGGGAATTTCGCGTCGCTCGATCAGCTCAGGGCGAAACTGAAGGAGGACCTGACGGCTCGGACCCGCTTGGAACAGGACCGGGCCGTCCGGACGGCGCTCCTCAAACAATTGAACGAGGCCCATCCGTTTGAGGTCCCCCCCTCCCTGGTCGAGCAGGAGGTCCAGGAATCCCTGGCCCGACTGCAGCAGCGCCTTCCGAAAGGCGTGACCCTGGAGCAGGCCCGGATCGATCCGCAGGCCGTCCGAAAAGAAATCGAGCCGGCCGCGCGGTCCAAGGTGAAGGGCCGCCTGATCCTCATGGCGATCGCGGAACGGGAGAAGTTGAACGTCACCCCGGAAGAGGTCGATTCCGCCCTGTCGCGGACCGCGCAGGAGCTGAAATTGAGCCCCGAGGACGTCCGCCGCCTCATCGTCTCGCAGGAGGGCAGCCTCGATGTGTTCAAGGCGCGGCTGCTCGAGGACAAGGCGATGGACTGGGTGGTTTCCAAGGCCGTGATTGAATCCGCGTAGCGGGACAATGAAATGAATAATGGTTTCTTTCCAGCGAGGGAAGCTCGCGAGAGGGGGAGGCTCCATTCCGCCTCAGGCGGTTGGAGGGGGCGACGTAAGCCCCTACAAAAAACAGAAAAGGAGTCTTGAAATGCTGGTTCCGATCGTCATCGAACAAACCAACCGCGGCGAGCGGGCGTACGACATCTACTCGCGTCTTCTGAAAGACCGCATTATCTTTATCGGGGCGCCGATCGACGATGTCTTTTCCAATTTGATCATCGCCCAGCTGCTGTTCCTGGACGCGGAGGATCCCGGGAAGGACATCAATCTCTATATCAACAGTCCGGGGGGCATGGTGACCGCCGGCCTCGCGATCTACGACACGATGCAGTACATCAAGTCGGATGTCTCCACCACCTGCATCGGCCAGGCCTCGAGCATGGGCGCGCTCCTTCTGACGGCCGGAAAGAAGGGCAAGCGCTTCGTGTTGCCCAATTCGAGGATCATGATCCACCAGCCGATGGGCGGCTTCCAGGGACAGGCCACGGATGTCGACATCCAGGCCCGTGAGATCCTGAAGGTGCGCGAGCGCCTCAACGAGATTCTCGCCCACCACAGCGGCCAGCCCATCGACCGGATCCGTCTGGATACCGAACGGGACTATTTCATGTCCGGGGAGGAGGCCCGGAAATACGGCTTGATCGACGAGGTCATCAGCCGCGCGCCGGACCTGAAAGAAAAGGGAAAATAGGAGATAAATCGGCATGGCCAAATCCGAGAAAAACGACGCCCTGTTGCGATGTTCTTTTTGCGGGAAGAGCCGGGACGAGGTGCAAAAGCTGATCGCCGGCCCCACCGTCTACATCTGCAACGAATGCATCGATCTGTGCAACGACATCATCGCGGAGGAATGGGAGGAGGATCGGGAGGCCGTCTCCTCCAAGCTCCCCAAGCCGAAAGAGATCAAGAAGATCGTGGACCACTACGTGATCGGCCAGGAGCGGGCGAAGAAAATGCTGGCGGTTGCGGTGCATAACCACTACAAACGGGTTTCGGCCGCGCCCGAGGTGGACGACGTGGAGCTGCAAAAAGGCAACATCCTGATGATCGGGCCGACGGGGACCGGCAAGACCCTGCTGGCCCAGACCCTGGCCCGGATCCTGGACGTTCCCTTCACCATCGCGGACGCCACGACGCTGACCGAGGCCGGGTATGTCGGGGAGGATGTCGAAAACATCATTTTAAAGCTCCTCCAGGCGGCGGACTACGACGTCGAACGGGCCGAACGCGGCATCGTGTACATCGATGAGATCGACAAGATCAGCCGGAAGAGCGACAGTCCCTCGATCACGCGCGACGTCTCGGGCGAAGGGGTTCAGCAGGCCCTCCTGAAGCTGATCGAAGGGACCGTGGCCAATGTCCCGCCTCAAGGAGGCCGCAAGCATCCCCATCAGGAATTCATCCAGGTGGACACCTCCCACATCCTGTTTATCTGCGGCGGAGCCTTCGTGGGGCTGGAGGCCCTGATCGAGCAGCGGATCGGACAGAAATCGATGGGTTTCGGGGCGCAGGTCCGGCCCAAAAAAGACCGTCATGTCGGCGACCTTCTGCGGATGGTCCAGCCGGAGGATCTTTTAAAATACGGCCTGATCCCCGAGTTCGTCGGCCGGCTCCCGGTGATCGCGACGCTGGAGGAGCTGGACGAGAAGACCCTGATCCGGGTTCTGACCGAGCCGCGGAACGCGCTGATCAAGCAGTATGAAAAATTGTTCGCCTTTGAGAAAGTGAAGCTCAAGTTCACGGACAACGCCATCGCGGCCATCTCGCAGAAGGCCCACGGGCAGAAGACCGGCGCCCGGGGGCTGCGGGCCATTCTCGAGGAAGTCATGCTGGACCTGATGTACGAGCTGCCCTCCCAGAAAAACGTGAAGGAGGTCATCATCAACGAGGACGTGATCCATCAGACGGGCCAGCCGATCCTCCTGTACGAGAATGACAAAGACGTCAAGACGGCCTAGCCGCCGGCACGGAGCATGCGACCGATCATCGGCATCACGCCGGATTTTAGCGACGGGATACGCAAGAGTCCCCGCTCGCCGGGCGAGCCCACCTATTTTCTAAGGGCGCGGTACGTGGACGCGATCAAGGATCTGGGCGGGATTCCCTTTCTTCTGCCGATCACCCGGGATGCCGAACTTCAGGCCGATCTTCTGAACCGGATCGACGGGTTGCTGATCACCGGCAGCGGTCCGGATCTGGACCCCCGGCTCTACCGCGAGCGTCCGACGGCGCGCTTCAAGATCATGAGCCGGGAGCGGGCCGCTTCCGAGCTGGGTCTGGCCCGGCGAGCCTTGAAGCGCAATCAACCGGTGCTGGGAATCTGCGGCGGGCTTCAACTCCTGAATGTGGCGATGGGCGGCAGTCTGGTTCAGGACATCGCGACCCAGGTCCGCGGGGCCCTGGTCCACCGGCAGGAAACCGCGGCCACCCGGCCCTCGCACCCGGTCAGGATTGTCCGGGGGACGCGCCTTCACCGGATCCTCCGGACCGAGCGCTTGAAGGTCAACAGTTCGCACCACCAAGCCCCGAAAATAGTGGCCAAGGGATGGAGGGTCAACGCCTTCTCGCCCGACGGGGTGATCGAGGGACTGGAAAGTCCGCGGCACCGCTTTGCCGTCGGCGTCCAATGGCATCCGGAGTTTTTATATCGCAGGGACGAGGCCAGCCGCCGGCTGTTTAAATCGTTCTTGCGACAGGCCGCGCGTCACGCCTCCCCCTGAATTATAACGCCGCATCGTTCGTGCCCATCCCTCATCGGTAGCCCGGCTTCACGTCCCGGTCCCTTTGGCTCCATCGCACCGACGGGGCCGTTCCGGAGGCGGGATTTGACAATTGGAAAAAATTTCTTTATTATGAATAGGTTATAACCGTACTGAGATTTGGAGCGGGTCATGAACGATTTTCCTCGAATCAAGCGCCTCCCTCCCTACGTGTTTGCGAGCGTGAACGCGCTCAAACTGGAGGCCCGGCGCAAGGGCGAAGACATCATCGATTTCGGCATGGGCAATCCGGACCAGCCCACCCCGAAGCATATCGTGGACAAGGCGGTCGAGGCGCTCAAAAACCCCCGGAACCATCGCTACTCGGCCTCCCGGGGCATCACGAAGCTGCGGGCGGCGATCGCGGACTGGTACCGTCGTAATTTCCAGGTCGAGATCGATCCGGAGACGGAGGCGATCGTGACGATCGGCTCGAAGGAGGGCATCGCCCACCTGGCCCTGGCCACGCTCGGTCCCGGGGACGCCGTGCTGTGTCCCAGCCCCACCTATCCGATTCATACCTACAGCGTCATCATCGCCGGGGCCGAAGTGCGGAGCGTCCCGCTCCGGGAGGACAATGATTTTTTTGAAGACCTCACCTCGGCCTACCGGAACGCCCTTCCCAGGCCCAAGATGCTGATCGTGAATTTTCCGCACAATCCGACGACGCGCGTCGTGGATGCGGGTTTTTTCAAAAAACTGGCGGACTTCGCGGCGGAGCACCGCCTGATCGTGGTGCATGATCTGGCCTATGCCGATCTGGTGTTCGACGGGTACAAGGCCCCCAGTTTTCTCCAGGTGCCGGGGGCCAAGGCGATCGGGGTCGAATTTTTCACCCTGTCGAAAAGCTATAACATGCCGGGATGGCGGGTGGGGTTCTGCGTCGGAAACCGGGAGATCATCAAGGCCCTGACGCAGATCAAGAGTTATCTGGATTACGGAATATTCCAGCCGCTCCAGATCGCGAGCATCATCGCGTTGAACGGGCCTCAGGACTGTGTCCGGGAGGCGGTCCGGATGTACCGCAGCCGGCGGAACACGCTGGTGGACGGCCTCAACCGGATCGGTTGGAAGGTGGAAAAGCCGCTCGCGACGATGTTCGTCTGGGCCCGGATCCCGGAGCCGTTCCGGGAAATGGGGTCCCTGGAATTCACCAAGATGCTTCTGAGCGAGGCGAAGGTGGCGGTCTCCCCGGGCATCGGGTTCGGAGAATACGGAGACGACCATGTCCGTTTTGCCTTGGTTGAAAACGAACACCGCACGCGCCAGGCCATTCAGGGAATCAAGAAAGTGCTGAAAAAAGCGTGAGGCGTGAGGAGTAAGGAGACCTAAGGGCGAACGGCATTGCGCCCGGAATCTTATGAATCCCAAAAGACAGAAGATCGGCGTAGGCCTCATCGGGTTCGGGACGGTCGGAACCGGGGTGGTCAAGATCCTCACGAAGCGCGCGGAGGAAATCCGCCGTCGACTGGGCGTTCCGCTGGAACTGGTCCGGATCGCAGACCTCGATTGGAAACGGGACCGCGGCGTCGCGGTGAAGCCGGCCCTTCGGTGCTCGAAGGCCGAGGAAGTGATCGACGATCCGGAGGTGGATATCGTCGTCGAATTGGTCGGCGGCTATGAGCCGGCGCGCACGCTCATCCTCAAGGCCTTTGAAAAAGGGAAGTGCGTCGTGACGGCCAACAAGGCCTTGCTGGCCGTTCACGGGGAGGAACTCTATCGCGCGGCGCAGAAGGCCGGGATGGATCTGGGGTTTGAGGCCAGCGTGGGCGGGGGGATTCCGATCATCCGGGCGATGAAGGAGGGCCTGGCCGCCAACCGCATCCTGTCCATTTACGGGATCATCAACGGAACGGCCAACTATATTTTAAGCAAGATGACCGAGGAGAAACGGCCCTTCGCCGAGGTATTGGCCGAGGCCCAGCGTCTCGGATACGCCGAAGCCGACCCCCGCTTCGACGTCGACGGCGTCGATTCCGCCCACAAACTGGCGATCCTGGTGACCCTGGCGTTCGGAACGCCGGTCGATATCAAATCGATCTACACCGAGGGCATTACCGGAGTGACCCCGACCGACATCGAGTACGCCAAGGAGTTCGGTTACCGGATCAAACTGCTCGCGATCGCCAAGGCCAACGACGGCTCCATCGAAGTCCGCGTCCATCCGACCATGGTCCCGGAGGAGTATCTGATCGCGACGGTGAACGGCGTTTACAATGCGATCTATGTCGTGGGCGACGCCGTGGGAAACACGCTCTTCTACGGCCAGGGGGCGGGGGCCATGCCGACCGGAAGCGCCGTCGTGAGCGATTTGATGGAGGCCGGCCGGAATCTGCTGTACGATTCGGTGGGCTGCGTGCCGCCGACCGGCTTCGATCCCGACCGGAGGGAGGTCCTGCGAATCCGTCCGATGGAGGAAATCCGGAGCTTCTATTATCTCCGGTTCATGGCCCTGGACAAGCCGGGGGTGCTTTCGCGGATCTCCGGCATCCTGGGAAAATACAACATCAGTATTTCTTCCATGATCCAAAAAGGCCGGAAAGTCGGCGAGGCCGTTCCGGTCGTGATGATGACCCACAAAGCCGTGGAGCGGGACGTTCGCCAGGCGCTGGCCGAGATCGACCGTTTTCCCGACGTCAGCGACCGAACGGTCTTGATCCGCGTCGAGGGGGAAGAGGAAGCCTGACCATGTGGAACGGGGTGATCGAGGCCTACCGGTCGTTTCTTCCGGTGACGGACCGGACGCCGGTCGTAACGCTGCTCGAGGGCAACACGCCCCTGATCCGGGCGAAGCATCTGGTGGCGGCGATCCAGCCGGAGGTCGAGCTGTATTTGAAATACGAAGGCGCGAATCCCACGGGATCGTTCAAGGACCGCGGCATGACGCTGGCGATCTCCAAGGCGATCGAAGGGGGGGCCTCGGCCGTGATTTGCGCCTCGACCGGCAACACCTCCGCTTCCGCGGCCGCGTACGGCGCGCGGGCCGGGATCAAGGTCTATGTCCTGATTCCGGAGGGAAAGATCGCGTCGGGCAAGCTGGCCCAGGCGATGATCCATCGCGCGGTCGTGATCCAGGTGGAAGGGAATTTCGACGAGGCCCTGACGATCGTCAAGGAAGTCTCGGAGAAATATCGCCTCACGCTGGTCAACTCGATCAACCCCTACCGCCTGGAAGGCCAGAAGACGGCCGCGTTTGAAGTCTGCGATCAGCTGGGAGGAGCGCCCGCGTTTCATTTTCTTCCCGTCGGCAACGCCGGAAATATCACGGCCTACTGGAAGGGCTACAAAGAATACCGCGGGCAAGGGCGGATCGACTCGCTTCCCCGGATGATGGGATTTCAGGCGGCGGGCGCGGCGCCGATCGTGCTGGGCCATGTGGTCGAGAAACCCCGGACGATCGCCACGGCGATCCGGATCGGGAATCCGGCCAGCTGGAAGAGCGCGGAGGCCGCGGCCGCGGAGTCCCGGGGCGAGATCAACCTGGTGACGGACGAGGAGATCGTGGAGGCCTACCGGATGATCGCCGGGACGGAGGGGGTCTTCTGCGAGCCGGCCTCGGCGGCCTCGGTCGCCGGCGTGATCAAGATGGGCCGGCAGGGGATTTTCAAGAAGGGCGATCGCGTCGTCTGCACGCTCACCGGGCACGGGCTGAAGGACGTGGAGACGGCGATGAACGTATCCCAGAAGCCGATCACGATCAAGGCCCGGCTGGAGGATGTCGTCAAGGTATTGGGGTATTAAAATGGCATTGATCGTTCAAAAATTCGGCGGGACGTCCGTCGGCAATGTCGAGCGCATTCAAAACGTGGCGGAGCGCGTGGCCAAGGTCAAGGCGGGCGGAAACGACGTGGTCGTGGTGGTCTCGGCGATGGCCGGCGAGACGGACCGCCTGCTGAAGCTCGCCAGCCAGGTCTCTTCCAGCCCCCAAGAACGGGAGGTGGACCTTCTGCTTTCTTCCGGCGAGCGGGTGACCAGCGCGCTGCTGGCGCTGGCGCTCCAGGAAAAGGGGTTCAAGGCGCAGGCCTTCACCGGCCGTCAGGTCGGAATCATCACGGACAGCACGCACACGAAGGCCAAGATCGAACGGATCGTGGCGGACCGCGTGCGGGAGGCGATCGGCGATGGGATCATTCCGGTCATCGCCGGTTTCCAAGGCATCAACCAGAAGTCGGATGTGACCACCCTGGGGCGGGGCGGCTCGGATCTGACGGCCGTCGCGCTGGCCGCGGCCCTGAAGGCCGAGCGCTGCGACATCTACACCGACGTCGACGGCGTCTACACGACCGATCCTCATGTCGTGCCGGAGGCCCGCCGGCTTAATAAAATCTCGTATGAAGAGATGCTGGAGATGGCCAGTCTGGGCGCCAAAGTGCTCCAGGCCCGTTCGGTCGAGTTTGCGGCCAAGTATCAGGTGGCGGTGCGTGTGCTGTCCAGTTTCAACGACGGGGAGGGGACGCTGGTGACCAAGGAGGACCGGGATATGGAACGGGTGGTGGTGTCGGGCGTGACCTACGACAAGAACCAGGCCAAGATCACGATCACAGGGGTGCCCGATCAGCCCGGGATCGCCGCGCGGCTGTTCGGCGTCATCGCCGGGGCGGGGGTCATCGTGGACATGATCCTTCAGAACGTCAGCCAGGAAGGCCTGACCGATATCTCCTTCACCGTCCCGAAGGGGGACGCCCGAAAGGCCGTCGAGATCGCGCGCCAGATCGCCCGGGAGATCGGCGCCCGGGATGTGCAGATGAAAGAGGACATTGCGAAGGTGTCGATCGTGGGCGTCGGGATGCGGACCCATTCCGGCGTGGCGGCCCAGATGTTCGCCGCCTTGTCGAAGGAAGGGATCAACATCATGATGATCTCGACCAGCGAGATCAAGATCTCCTGCGTCATCGACGCCAAATATACCGAATTGGCCGTCCGGGCCTTACATGATGCGTTTGAACTGGGGAAGTCCTAAATAAGCGAGCGACGGCGAGCGCAGGGAAGGGGGAGGCTCCATCCGGCTTTGCCGGTGGAGGGGGGATGGTCGCTCCCCCTGTAATCGTCGCGTTTGAACTGGGAAAAGGGTGAGGTTCGTCCATGCACTTTGTCGAAATTTACGATACGACGCTCCGGGACGGCGCCCAGTCCGAAGACGTCTCGTTTTCGGTCGAGGATAAACTCCGGATCGCCGAGAAATTGGACGGTCTCGGCCTGCACTACATCGAGGGCGGCTGGCCCGGGTCCAATCCCAAGGACATCGAGTTCTTCAAAAAAGTCCGGCAGCTCCCGCTGAAGAACGCGAAGATCGTCGCCTTCGGGGCGACCCGGAAGGCGGACAACCCGGTGGCCAAGGACCCCAACATTCAGGCCCTCCTGGAATCCGGCACCGATCTGATCACCCTGTTCGGAAAAAGCTGGGATCTGCATGTGACCGACGCCCTGGGCATTTCGCTCAAGAAAAACCTGGAACTGATCGCCGATTCGATCCAGTACCTCCGGGCCAAGCGGAAGAAGGTTTATTACGACGCGGAGCATTTCTTCGACGGATACAAGGCCAACCCGGACTACGCCTTAAAGACGCTGCGGCAGGCCGTGCAGGCCGGGGCGGATTGCATCATCCTGTGCGACACCAACGGAGGAGCGATGCCCCGGGAGGTGAGGGACATCTTCTCGACCGTCATGCAGGAGGTTCGGGTCCCCCTGGGCATTCATGCCCACAACGATTCGGAGATGGCCGTCGCCAACTCCATCATCGCGGTGGAGCTGGGGGCGGTTCAGGTCCAGGGGACGATCAACGGATTCGGGGAGCGGTGCGGGAACGCCAACCTCTGCTCGATCGTCCCCAACCTCAAGCTCAAAATGAAGGTGGACTGCATCTCGGACGAGCAGCTCGGACGCCTCAAGGACGTTTCGCGGTTCGTGACCGAGATCGCCAACCTGTCTCCGGACAAGCACCAGCCCTACGTCGGGGAAAGCGCCTTCGCGCACAAAGGAGGCGTGCACGTTCATGCCGTGCAGAAAAATCCGCTGACCTACGAGCATGTCCGGCCGGAAATCGTGGGAAACCGCCAGCGGGTCCTGATCTCCGACTACGCCGGGCGGAGCGTCCTCGAGGGCAAGGCGAGCGAGTTTCATATCCGCTTGAAGAAACGCAGTCCGAAGTTGACGCATCTGCTGCAGACCCTCAAGGAACTGGAGAGCCAGGGTTTCCAATTCGAGGGGGCCGAAGGGTCCTTCGAACTCCTGATGCGGAAGGCCGAGGGAACGCACCGGCGGTTTTTCGATCTGGTCGGTTTCCGCGTCATCATCGAAAAACGACGGGAGCGGGAGGAGCCGATCTCGGAAGCCACCATCCAGGTGAAGGTGGGCGATCACCTCGAGCATACCGCGGCCGTCGGCAACGGACCGGTGAACGCGCTGGACCATGCGCTGCGAAAGGCGCTGGAGAAGTTTTATCCGCAGCTCAAGGAAATGAAGCTTCTCGATTACAAGGTGAGGGTGCTGGCGGCCAACAAGGGAACGGCGGCGCGCGTCCGCGTCCTCATCGAGTCGGGGGATCGGACCCGAAAATGGGGCACGGTCGGCGTCTCGGAAAATATCATCGAGGCAAGCTGGCAGGCGCTGGTCGACAGCATCGAATACAAACTTTTACAGGATCGAAGAAAGAAACGGTAAATAAAGCCGGTTCGCGGCTTTGCCGCGAGAGGCGCGGGGGGTGGGGGCATCGGAGGACGTTTTAAGAATCATCCGCACGGGCCCCCACGTACAATAGAAGGAAACGATGGATGATATGCCGTGAGCTCATGGCCGCCCGCGCGCGGGATCGGAGCCCTCTTCAAAGCGCCCTCTTTCTCGGGCTCGTCCTCGGAGCCGTTTCGGGAGGGGTCACGGGCTGCCGCTACGCCGCCGACCCGCCCCGGGACCAGCCGCCCGGACCGGAGGCCGCGGCGACGAGCGTGTATCATCCGGCGGGAGACCGGCCGGCGATTCCGGCGGTGGGAGAGTTGATTCCGCGCCATCGCTTTGCCCAGATCGCAAAATCGGTGGCGCCGGCAGTGGTTCACCTGAAAACCGTCCAGGAGCTCCGTGAAGAAGGCTCCCTGTTTCATCGAAGTCCCGGCCGGGCCTTTCTAAGGCATTTCTTCAAAAACCTCCTGGGGCTCTCCAGGGAAGTGGTCCTCAAGCAGGAGGGCGTGGGCTCCGGTTTTATCGTCGATCCGGCCGGATATGTCCTGACGAATTTTCACGTGGTCAAGCACGCTGTTGAAATCCGCGCCGTGCTGTCGGATGAGCGCGAGATGCCCGCCCGCGTGGTCGGCCAGGACGCGCGCGTGGACCTGGCCCTGTTGCGGCTTGAGGGCGAAGGTCCGTTTCCGGCGGCCGTCCTGGGGGATTCCGCCCGCCTGGAGTCCGGGGAGTGGGCGATGGCGGCGGGCAGCCCCTTGGGTCTGGCCCAGACGTTCACGGTCGGCGTCATCAGCGCCACCGGCCGGTCGCATCTCGGGATCACCTCCCGCGAAAATTTTATTCAGACCGATGCCTCGATCAATTACGGCAACAGCGGCGGGCCTCTCCTGAACATCAACGCCGAGGTCGTCGGAATCAATACGGCGATCATGCCCACGGGGCACGGGATCGGTTTTGCCATTCCGATCAACATGGCCCGTGAGTTCATCGGGGAGGTGCTGAAAAGTCCCCCGGTGCAAAGGGCCTGGCTCGGGATCGAGGCGAGGATGCCCGTGCCGGGGCGCGGCGATCGCGACGGGGTCGTCCTGCAATCGGTCCAGTGGCCCAGCCCGGCCTGGCGGTCGGGACTTCGAGCGGCCGATCGTATCATCCGGCTGGACGATCGGGAGCTAGGAGATGTCGCGCAGCTTCAGCGGTCGATCGTCAAAGGGGGAATCGGGATCGAGAGACGCCTGACCGTTGAGCGGGGCGGTGTCATCAAGGAGATTCGAGTTCGACCCGAGGAATGGCCGATGCGTATTTTCCCTTGACATTCTCTCTAACCTGTTGTATTTTATGTCCAATTTTTTAATCGAGGAATGATTCCCGAATTTGGCCGATCGAGTGGCCACCGAACGTCGTCGTAAACACCGGTCTTGAGGTCCTAGAAAAGGAGGCGAGGGATGAGAAAAGCCGACATTGCCAATGAGGTTTACGAGCGGGTCGGGATTTCGAAGAAAGAGGCGGCCGAGATCATCGAAACCGTTTTGAACACGATCAAGAGCGTGCTTCAAAAAGGAGAAGCGGTCAAGATCGCCGGTTTTGGGAACTTCGTCGTCCGAAGCAAGCGGGCGCGAAAAGGGCGGAACCCCAAAACGGGTCAGGAGATCGGAATTACCCCCCGGCGCGTGGTGACGTTCCGTCCCAGCCAGGTGTTCAAGAAATTTGTTAACAAGACATAGGTGGTCCTTGAAAAAGAAAACCAGCCTCGCGGCGGGGGCGCTGGGTCAACCCGAGAAGAGCCTGGACCCGGACTCACGGCCGGATTCGAATGGTCACGAGCGATTATTTTATAAGATCAGCGAAGTGAGCGACATCACCGGCCTGGAAGCCTACGTTCTCCGCTATTGGGAAAGCGAGTTTCCGATCCTCCGTCCCCAGAAAAGCCGGGGCGGGCAGCGCATTTACCAGAAAAAAGACATCGAAGCGATTCTGAAGATCAAACAGATGCTCTATGAAAAGGGATTTACCATCGCCGGAGCGCGGAAAGTGCTGGCGGCGAGGAACGGTGAACCTTCCGAAACCGCGGCCCGGCCGCTGTCCAAGGAATTTGTCTACCGCCTCCGGGGCGAGTTGGCCGAAATCCTGAGGATTCTTTCTTCACACGACAAACACCGTGTTTGATCCCGTTTTTTTATAAAAACACCCCGATTCCTGTCGGCTT
>Ga0335082_10001922_pt1 | contig 22319 bp, 22 predicted proteins | sample Lox_Sample_41_FD_206718 | JGI IMG/M metagenome (GOLD analysis project Ga0335082, IMG submission 206718) | Soil microbial communities from Loxahatchee National Wildlife Refuge, Florida, United States - Lox_Sample_4.1 | ecosystem: Environmental > Terrestrial > Soil > Wetlands | place: USA...
CCTGAGCGACGGCCGCGACATCGTGATCATGTCGCTCGGCGCCGACGGGGTGGAGGGCGGCGAAGGCTACAATGCCGATATCGACAGCCGCGCCCTGGACTGACCGGACGCGGCTGGCCCGCCGTCCGGGCGCGCCGGCTGGCTTCACCCTCATCGAGCTCGGGTTGGTCCTGCTGATCATCAGCGTCGTCATCGCGCTGGTGGTGCCGCGGTTTCGCGACCAAGCCCATACCGAGCTGATCGCACAGACCCGCAAGCTGGCGACCACCTTCCGCTTCCTGCAACAGGAAGCGATCCTCAACGGGCGCGTGTACCGGCTCAACTTCGACCTCGACCAGCAGCGCTACTTCGTCACCTCCGCCGAGGAGGGCGACGACCTCAGCGGAGGATTCCAGCGCGAGAGCGGCATCCTGGCGCACAACGTCGCGATGCCCGCCAACGTGCAAATCGCCGACGTCGACGTGCCGATGGTCGGCGGCAAGCTCTACGAGGGCGTCGCCTTCGCGCACTTCTACCCGGACGGCTACGTCGACCCCATGGTCGTCCACCTCGACAACGGGCAGGAAGCCTACACGCTCTACGTCTCCGACGGGCTGAGCGGGCGCGCCTATGTGGCGTCGGGTTACATCGACCTCGGCCCGCGCGGTTGAGCGCGGCCGCCGCCGCTTTCTGGGTGCCGGCGGCTTCACCCTCATCGAGGTGCTGGTGGCGCTGACCGTCGTCGCCTTTGCCTTCGTCGGCTTGCTCGGCCTGCACAACCGCAATCTCGCGATGGTGGCGCGCGACCAGGACCTTACCCGCGCGACGTTGCTGGCGCGCCAGTTCATCACCGAAATGGAATTGATCGAGCAGTTCCCCGACACCGGCGTTTCCCGCGGGGAGTTCAGCAACGCCCCGGGCTTTTCCTGGGAGCGCGACGTCGAGGAGACCGACCTCCCCACCGTCCGCCGCGTCCAGCTACGGGTCGTCTGGGACCCCCGCATGCCCGACGCCTGCGAGCTCATCTACTACATTCGCGACCGCCGTGAACCCGACACGCCATGACACCGGGCGCGATGGCCGGAGCGGCTTCACGCTGCTCGAGCTCCTGCTCGCCATCGTCATCCTCGGACTGCTGCTGGCGAGCGTCTACGGGGCGCTGTCGCGGACGGCGTTCTCCAAGGACGTCGCCGAGGAGCGCGCGGAGCTGTTTTCCAGCGGCCGCCAGGCGGTGTTGAGGATGGCGAGCGACATCGAAGCGGCGCTGCCGCCGCCCTCGGGCGACCGCATCTATTTCCGCGGCATCTCCGGCGGCTCGCCGAGCGTCGAATTCGTGGCCATGAACCGCGGCGGGTACGGCGCCAACCGGGTCCGTCCCGGCCGGGTGCTGATCGCGTACTCGCTCGACCCGCTGCCCGGCTATCGCGGCAGCTTCGCACTGCGCCGCGAGGAGTACCTGTACTCCGCCATGCTCGCCGAGGCCGACGGGATCGAGCTGCCGCCGCCGGACGACGGGCAGGAGGCGGCGCCGACCTCGCAGGCCACCTTTCTCCTCGACTGTCCGAACGTGGCCGAAGACATCAAGCTCCCGGGCAGCTGCCTGCGCGTGACCGGCCTGAGCTTTCGCTATTACGACGAGATCGCGCGCGACTGGCGCGACGAATGGGACAGCACTCAGGATGCCGTGCTCGCGCGCCTGCCGGCCGCCGTGGAGATCTCGATGCGCGTCGCCGACGCCGACGGCGCCGAGCAGGACTTCTCCACCATCGTCGACCTCCCGCTGGCCCGCGGCCAGCCGACCCCCGAAGCCGGCAGCGCCGCCGTCGCTGGAGGGGCACAGCAGCCGACGGCGCAGCCGACCCGAGGACTATGACCCGCACCACTGCTGCGAGCCGGACGGCGGGGTGTACGCTGCGCAACCAGCGCGGCGTCGCCCTGCTCATCGTGCTCACCATCGTCGCGCTGCTCACCATCATCGTGACCGAGTTCACGTACAGTGTGCAGATCGACCAGCATCGCACCCGCAACGCGCTCCACGCGCTGCAGGCGCAGCTCCTCGCGCGCTCGGGGGTCAACCTCGCCGAGGGGTTCCTGATGCTCGACGCCGAGCCGAAGTACGATGCCTACAGCGAGGACTGGTGGATGCAGCTGGTCGAGTTCTGCAAGGGCATGCCGCTCGACGAAACGATGCGCCTGCGCTGTCGGGTGCAGGACGAGAGCGGCAAGGTGAACGTCAACAACACGCGCGGCGTCATCCGGCGGGTGCAGTCGCAGCGGGTGACCGGCGACGCGATCCTGCGCGACGCGATGCGCTGCATGTTCCAGCATCGCGGAATCGACGTCGAGATCGTCGACAAGCTGGCCGACTACTGGCAGCAGGACCCGGTGCAGAAGTCCGACGGTACCCCGTCGACCATCCCGGACTTCACCTCGCTCGAGGACTTCGGCGCCATGTTCGGCATCCCGACGCAGCAGCTCAACCAACTGCGGCGGGTGCTGACAGCGCAACCGTCGCGGTTGCTGCCGCGGATCAACGTGAACACCGCGCCTGCCGAGGTCCTTGCCTCGGTGCTCAACGCCGACAAGCCCGATTGTCCCGCGGACGACGCCGTCGAGGAGATCATCAAGCGGCAGATGGATCCCGACCAGCCCTTCCAGTCGGCCAGCGAAGTGACCAAGATGATGTCGGGCGACGAGAACGCCAACCTGAAGGCCGGGTTGTTCGACGTGCGCAGCCGCCTCTATCGCCTCGAGGCCAGCGCGCTCACCAACGTCGACCCGACCAACCCCACCTCGGGGGGCATCGGACAGACCCTCTCGGTGCTGGTCGCTCGCACCCAAGGCCCGGCCCGCCCCGGAACGACCCAGGCGACACAGGTCGGAGCCAACGGACAACCCATACCCAACTGGACTTTACGGCCACTCGACTGGCAAAAGGAGGGGGGCGCGCGGCTCTTCCGGAGCGTCCCCTCTGACCAGAACCCCTCCGGGAACCCGGACGACGAGGGAGAGCCGAACGATATGGCGCGCTCGAGTGGGTGACGGACCAGCATGCCACAGCGCATCTTCTCGCTCGAGATCGGCGACGCCGAGCTGAAGGCTTCCGTCCTGCAGACGAGCTTCCGCGACTACAAGGTCGCGGCGTTCCATCGCGCGCCGCTCCCCAACGGCAACGCCGCGGAGCCGCTCAAGCGCTTCCTCGAGCAGCATGTCCAGGCGGGCGACACGATCCTGTCCACGCTGCCCAGCGACCGGGTGACCTGGCGCACGTTCTTCCTGCCGTTCCGCGACCTGAAGAAGCTCGCGCAGACCGTGCCGTTCGAGCTGGAGAGCAACGTGCCCTTCGGCCTCGACGAGGTGGTGGTCGACTACCAGATCCTGCGCCGCGACCGCGCCGGCACCACGGTGCTCGCGGCGTTGGTCCAGAAGGAGGACCTCGAGCGCCACCTCGGCCTGTTGCACCAGAGCGGTGCCGATCCCAAGGTCGTCGATTTCGGCGCCCTGGCGACGCTCAATACCCTGAGCCTGGTGCCCGACCTGCCGCCGACGTTCGTCTTCATCGACTTCGCCCCGAAGGTGACCACGGTCGCGTTGTACCGCGAGCGCGAGCTTGCCGGTCTCCGCACCCTCATCGGCACCGGCGTGCCCCCTGCGTCCTCCACCAACGGCAGCGGCAGCCCGGCGCACGATGACGCGCCGCCGCATGAGGCGGCCGACCGGGTGCTCGATGTCGACGGCCTGGTGGCCGATCTGCGCTGGACGCTGCTCGCCCTCAACGGCGCGCCGCTCGACGACGATCTGGTCTGTTACGTCGCCGGCGATGCCGGCCTCCTCGACACGATCGAACGCCCGCTCGCCGAGGCGCTGCCGCTCGACGTGCGCCGGCTCGACCGTCTGCCGCTGCGCCACCTCGGCCCCGAGGTGTGCACGCAAGCGCCGGCCTTCAGCTCCAGCCTCGGGCTGGCGTTGCGCGAGGTGTCGCCGAGCACGAGCCTCGGCGTCAATTTCCGCCGCGGGGAGTTTGCCTTCCATCGCGCCCAACAGGAGCTCCGCGAGGCATTTCGCAACGTCGCCATCCTCGGCTGCATCGTGCTGGCCCTCATCGTCGTCGACACGGTGATGAAGCAGTACCAGCGCTCGCAGGAGGCGGCCGCGGTCGACGCCCAGTTGCAGAAGGTGTTCGCCGCCACGCTGCCCGATCTGGGCCGCGTGCCCAACCCCAAGGCGACGCTGCACGACGAGACCGAATCCCTGCGCCAGCGCGTGAACCTGCTCAACGACATCGTCCCGGTCAGCAGCTCGACCAGCATCGACATCCTGCGCGCGGCGGCCAACGCCGTCCCGGCCAAGATCCGCATCGACTGCGAGGAGTACACCATGGACCCCGACGCGGTGCGGATCCGGTGCAACACCGAGACGTACGACTCGGTCGACACGATCAAAGAGGAGCTGCTGAAGACCGGCTATTTCGGCGACGTCGAGGTGAAGGACGCCAAGACCGGCAAAGACGGTCACGGCGTGGACTTCCGCATGACCCTCAAGCTCAACAAGGACTTCCGGCCGCGCGGAGGGCGCCCGTGAGGCTCGATCTCTCGCCGATCACCAACGCCTATCAGCGGCTTTCCAGCCGCGAGCGCCGGCTGCTCGATTCCGCGCTCGTTGTGATGGTCATAATCGGCTTCTATTCGCTCGTCTGGCAACCGTTGCAGGACAGCCAGGTGCAGCTCGCGAAGCGCATTCAGACCAGGCAGCACGACCTGGTCGAGATGCAGCAGATGCGCGACACCTACCTCGATCTGCTCAGCCAGTTCGAGCTGCGCGAGAAGATCATCGAGAAAGCCGATCCGAAGTTCTCGCTCTTCCCGCACATCGAGGCGACAGTGTCGCAGGTGCTTGGCGGGCGCGACAAGATCGCCTCGATGAACCCGCAGAACAAGGACATCAGCGGCGCCTATCGGGAGGAGTCGGTCGAGATCAAGCTGAACGGGATCTCGCTCCAGCAGCTCGTGGATCTCATGTACCATATCGAAAAGAGCGCCCAGCCCCTGCGCTTGACCCGCCTGAACGTGAAGAAGCGCGCCCGCGAGCCGCAGAGCTTCGACGTCACCGCGACCGTCTCGATGCTCAAGTCGCTCGATGCCGGCAAGGCGGCGGTGCCGGCCGCGCCCGAGAAGGCCCCCGACAAGGCCCCCGAGGCGCCCGAGAAGCCCGCGCCCCCGCCGGCGGCGCAGGGCAACGCCTGATGCGTCTCCCGGCGCTTCGCCTCCCGTCGTTCCGGCTGTCCTTCGATTGGCTGGAAGGGCTCGGCGGCCGCCGAACGGTGCTCTACGCCCTCTATACCCTCGTCCTGTTCCTCATCTTCATGGTGGCCAACTTCCCGCACAACGTACTCGTCCAGCGGGTGCTCAAGTCCGTCGACCTCAACGCGCGCGGCATGCAGCTGGACGTCGGCGACACGCGTTTTGCCTGGTGGCGGGGCTACGAGCTGCAACACGTGCGGCTCGCGCCCCTGAACCCCGAAGAGCTGCCGTACATGGAAGCGTCCAGCATCTTCGTCCGGCCCGGGCTCGACGGCCTGTTGCGCGGGCAGGTGCACTCCGTGCACGCGCTGGCGACCATGTACGGCGGGACGGTGGATGGCGACGCCAGCGACAGCGACGGGATGCGGCGCGCGACGGTGACGTTCGACGGGCTCCAGTTGCAACGGTACCCGCGCGCCTGCAGCTTCCTCAAGGAGTGTACGCTGAGTGGGCTGCTGTCGGGTGTGATCACGGTCGAGAGCCGTGTCGGCGATGCGGGGGACACGCGCGCCGCCGGCGAGCTCGAAATCGACCGGGGCAGCATCACCCAGACCAAGTTCAATGCGATCCCGTTGCCCGATCTGCACTTCGACAAGGTGGGGTTGAAGTTCAGCATGCAGAGCGGCCGCCTGGACGTCCAGGAGTTCGAGGCCAATGGCCCGGAGGTGAAGGTGTCCGTCAGCGGCCAGATCGCGGTGCGCGATCCGGTGTCCGACAGCGTGCTCAACCTCAAGCTGACCGCCTTGCCCGGCCCGAACAGCCCCGACGACGTGAAGACCTTGTTGTCGCTGCTGCCGCCCCTGCCGAAGGGGGCCAAGCCCGACACGCCACGCGTGATCAGCGGCACGCTGGCGCGGCCGCGGATTCGGTAGCCGGCGCGACCTGCCGACGGCGGCCGCCCCGGCCCCTGTGGACGTCTCTTTCCGGCCGGCAGCGTTTTCGGGTACACGTAGGCGTATGACCAGCGCCATGATCGAGGTCCTCGATCCCACCGCGGCCGGGCCGCTCGAACGCGTCCCGCTGCCGGCACGCCTGCCCAGCCTGTCGGGGCGAGTGCTGGGCCTGCGCGTCGACGACACCTGGCAGTCGTACGCGCGCTTCGCCAACCGGTTCGCCCAGCTGGCGCGGGCGCATCTCCCGCTACGGGACATCGTCGTGTTCGATCCCGACATTCGCATCGGCACCACTGACGAGGAGCGCCGCAAGATCGCTGGCTTCGTGCGCGACATCGACGCCGCGATCGTCGGCCTCGGTACGTGAGGGTCCTGCACGTCGTGGAGTGTCCACGACACGATCGAGGTGCTGCGCGCCGGCAAGCCGGCGGTGGTGGTGGTCACCGAGGTGTTCGCCAACCTCGCGCGCACCGCTGCCCGCGCCCGGGGCATCGATCCGATTCCGATGCTGGTGCTGCCCCACCCGATGGAGACCCGGTCGCCGGAGGAGATCGATCGCATCGCCGAGCAGCGCTTTGCGGAGGCGATCGAGCTCCTCTGCACGGGGGGCTGAGGCGAATGGCGCGGCACGGGGGGAACCGTCCGCGTGCATCGGCCGATGCTCGCCGCTGGCGCACGGCAACGGACCGCCACCGCGCCCCGTCGCTCGAGACAGAGCCAATCACATGCGCGGAACGCTGACCTCGGAAACCCTGGCCGTACCGTCGGATGCCGAAGCCTTCTACGCCTTCGCCGAAGCGCGGGCGTGGGGCGACGGCCTGCCAATGATCCCGCCCACCGCGGAGCGCGTCCAAGCCATGCTCGAGACCGTCGACGACGCGCCATCGGCGCTGGTCGGCGTCGTCGAGCCGCGGCGCGGCGAGGCGACGGTGGAGAAGGTCGCGGTCAACGCGGTGATGGCCGGCTGTCCGCCGGTCTGTTTCCCGGCCGTCGTCGCGGCGGTGCGCGCCGTGTGCGAGCCGCGCTTCAACCTCTACGCCCTCAACACCACCACGTGCTGCGCCACGCCGGCGCTGATGATCAACGGCCCGGCCCGCGCCGCGCTCGGCATCGAATGCGGCTATAGCTGCCTCGGCCACAACGGGCGCGCCAACGCGACGATCGGCCGCGCCCTGCGGCTGGTGATGCGCAACCTCGGCGGGGCGATCCCGGGCGCGGTCAGCAAGTCGGCCTTCGGCCAGCCGGGCCGCGTGTCGCTCTGCTTCGGGGAGTGGGAAGAGAAGAGCCCGTGGGAGCCGTTCCACGTCCGCCGCGGTTTCGAGCGCGCGCAGAGCGTGCTCACGGCGCACTGTGCCACCGGGACGCAGGACATCGCCGACATCTGGGCCGAGACCGGCGAGGAGCTGATCTGGGTGCTGGCGCACTCGATGGATTGGATCGGCAACAACAAGGTGCTGGTGCCGCAGAAGGACGGCGAGGTGCTGCTGCTGCTGTGTCCCGATTTCGCCCACAAGATCGCGCGCGACGGGCTGTCGATCGCGGACGTGCAGCGCATGCTGTGGGAATGGACTCGTACGCCGATCGAGCGCTGGCACCGCAACCAGTGGCACCAGCTCGAGGAGCGCGGCTACGTCGAGGACGGCGCCGTGCCGCTGTGCGCCGTGCCCGAGCAGTTCCTGATCGCGGTCGCCGGCGGCGAGTCGGGCCACCATGCGCTGTACTTCTGCAGCTTCGGTCTCACCTGGTCGGTCTCGGTGCCCTTTGCCGTCGAACCGTCCGTGGTCGCGGGCGAGGTCTGCGAGCTGCCGCAGCCGCCGTGAGTCCCGGGACGGATGCGAGCGACCTCGGCGCCGCGCTGCGCTCGTGGGCAGGGCGCTGGGGCGCGCGGCCGGCGGTGGTGGGCGAGCGCGGTGCGCTGAGCTTCGCCGCGCTCGACGGCGCCGCGGACCGCTGGGCCGCCGCATTGCGCCGCACCGGGTGCGCCCGCGGCGCGCATGTCGGTCTGCTCGCCGCCAACTCCCCGGCCTGGCTGGCGGCCGCCTTCGGCGTGTGGCGTGCCGGCGCGACCGTGGTGCCGATCTCGACCTTCGTCACCGCCCGCGAACTCGGCGAGACCCTGGCGCACGGCGACGTGGAGACACTCATCGTCCAGCCGCGGGTGCACGCGCACGACTACGGAGCACTGCTGGATGCCCTGCCGCCACCCGCGCGTCCCGCCCACGTCATCGCTCTGGACGATTCGGCCGCCGGGCTCGCCGATGCCCTGCCGCTGGGCATCGCGTCATCGCCCGGTGCCGAGCGGGACGCCGATGGTCGCGTCGATCCGGAATCGATCGCCTGTATCCTCTACACCTCTGGGACCACCGGGCGTCCGAAAGGGGTCATGCTCAGCCACCGCGCGATTCTCGCCACCGTCCGACCGACCAGCGCGCGGACCGGCCTCACCGCCACCGACTCGCTCCTCTCCACGCTGCCGCTGTTCTGGGTCGCCGGCCTGGTCATCCGCGCCCTCCCGACCGTGGCCACGGGGTGCGCCCTCCTCGTGGTCGAGCGCTTCACGCCCGACGCCGTTCTCGCCGTGCTGCGCCGCCACCGGCCGACGGCGCTGCATCTGCGCCCTCCGCAGGTCGGCCAACTGCTCGCGCACCCGGCGTTCGCCCCCGATCTCCTCGCTCGCGTCCACCGCGGCGGCGGCCGCGTCGAGTGGTTTCAGCCCCACCTCGACGGGCAGACGACGCGGATGATCACGGGCTACGGCATGACCGAGACGGCGGGGTACGTGACGGCGCTCGACGCGCAGGACCCGCCGGAGGTGCGGGCGACGCAGGTCGGCCGCCCGCTCCCGGGCGTCGAGCTGCGCATCGTCGACGCCGCCGGGCACCCCTGCGCGGCGGGCATCGAGGGCGAGGTTCGCGTGCGCGCGCCGGGGCTGTTCAGCGGCTACTACAAGCAGGCCGCCGACGCCGGCCTCGACCACGACGGCTTCTTCTGCACCGGCGATCTCGGCCGCATCGACGCCGATGGGGTGTTCCATTTTTCCGGACGCCACAAGGATCTGCTGCGGGTGAAGGGCATCAACGTCTCGCCCGTCGAGGTGGAGGGCGTGCTCGGCGCCCATCCGTCGGTGGATGCCGTCTATGTCGTCGGTCTGCCCGCCGACGGGCTGGAGCAGGAGATCGTCGCGTTGGTCGTCACCCGCGCCGATGGTCCGCTGCCGGAAGCCGAGCTGCGCGCGCTCGCGACCGAGGCGCTGTCGCACTACAAGCGCCCCGTCCACTACCTGCGACTGCGCCGCGACGAGGTGCCGCTCAGCGGCACCGCCAAGCCCCAGCGCCCGGCGCTGGCGGCCATCGCCACCGAACGCTTGCACGCGTCGGCTAACATGTGTTAGCCGACGCGCGGTCGCGCGATCGTCGCGGCCGTGTCACGGAGGAGCAAGCGATGGCAGTCACCGCAATCGGGCGCGCCCCGCAGGATGGCGCCCCCAACGCGAGTGCGTTTCTCGATCTCTATCGCCACGAGCGGCCCGAGCCCGCCAAGCCGGTGGGCGAGTTTCTCGACGAGCTGAAAGCGCTGATCCGCGCTCATGCGGTCGACGGCCGGCTGGCCGAAGCGCTCAAGTACGGGGGCGCGTCGCGCGAAGCCATGCAGCGGTGGATCCGCGACTACTACCAGTTCATTCGCCTCGACGCGCAGGGCACCGCCGCGAGCATCGCGCGCTGCTCGCGCCGCGGCCTCTACCTCACGCTCAGTCCAGTGGTGAGCCGCAAGACCGGCTTCTACCAGGTGACCCGGCCGCCGCTCACGCTGTTCGTGCGCTTCGCGGCGGCGTTTGGCGTCACGCTCGAGGAACTCGAATCTCACTATCCCTGTCCCGAGACCCTGCAGGCGACCTTCACCCGCTTGCAGTTCCAGTTCTCGAGCTTCGAGGAAGGCTTCGTCGTGGCGATGCTCGCGGCGGAGGGGTCGCTCCTCGACGTCACCCGCGACGAGCGGCCGTGGCTCTGCCAGCGCGGCATCGCCGAGTACTTGAAGCGCGCCTATCAGCTCGACGACGACGCGGTGGCGTACTGGCGCGCCTACGAGGACTTCACCGGCTTCGTGCGCGAGCCGGTATGGGACATCGCGCGCGAGATCGCCGTCGACGCCTCACAGCAGGCCCTGCTGCGCACGACGCTGCACCACTGGTTGCTGCTCTACCAGAACATGCGCGCCGCCTGGAGCGACATCGTCAGCGCGACGTACCCGCTGCCCGATTTCGTCTGGCCGCCGCCCGGGGCGGACTTCACCAGCGGCGACGTCCCGACGTACGAAGCGCTCGAAGACGAGCTCGGCGCGTTCTGCGCGGCGCTGCCGCGACCGGCGGAGACGGCCTTCGGCTTCCTCCTCTCCGGCCGGGCCTCGCTCGCCGCCGCCCAGGAGCTGGCGCGGGACTTCTGGCACCTCGATGCCACCCGCAGCATCGCCGGCCAGTTCACCCGCTTGCTCGACGACAAGGCCTACCCGGCGATCGCGCAGGCCTTTGCCACCGAGTCGGGCGGCTACCTGACCCGCTGCCACATGGAGATCTGGGCCGACTTCTGCGAGCGCGCGTTCGGCATCACCCGCGAGGATCTGCAGCGCTGGCTGCCGCCGACCGAGACGCTCGGCAGCCGCTACGTGACCAAGTGGTTTCTGGTCCACGGCCTGCCCGAGGAGGCGATCGCCGCCTTCCATCTCGGCCCGCCGGCCAAGGCGCGCGCGCAACTCGGCAAGGGCGCGATGGGGCTCGGCCAGGGCGGGGTGGCCGGGGAGGGGTTGCTCGAGGCGCACGTGAAGAACCCGCTCACGCTCGCCTTCCAACGCCTCGGCATCGACCCGGACCTGGCGGACTACTTCTTCCGGCTGCACCGCGAGATCGAGCCCTTCGAACAGGACGAGGGATGGGCGTACGTGCCGACGCTCCTGCCGACCCCGCGCCAGCGACGGATCTTCCGGCGCGCCTATATCGAGAAAATCCTCTCCGAGCGCCGCAAGGACGAGGGCCTGCTGCGCCGGATGAAGGCGCTGACCCGCGCTGCCTGACGGCGCGCTGCCGCGCGGATTCCTTTCGGCTTGCCGCTCGGCACTTCGTCGCCCGACACCGACGGCGGTCGAATTGACAGGCGAGCCTGGATCATGGATCTTCAGTGTCCACGATACGGAGCCAAGCCATGGCCTACGAGCAGATCGAGCTTCAACGGGACTGTCCAGCGGTGCAGATCCCACAGGGGAACAGCGTGACCATCCCGGTCGGGACGGCGGCGATCGTCACCCAGTCGCTCGGGGGCAGCTACACGGTACAGGTCCCGAGCCTGGGCGGGTTGTTCCGGGTCGCGGGACGCGACGCCGACGCGCTCGGCCTGCAGGCGGTGGCCGACGATCCGGGGCTGGCCGACAGCGGGCCGGTCGGCGACGACACCGTGTGGAGCGTCTTGCGCCACGTCTATGATCCGGAGATTCCGGTCAACATCGTCGACCTCGGTCTCGTCTACGACCTGCGCATCGAGCCGCTGTCGAGCGGCAAGAGCCGGGTCGAGGTGAAGATGACCCTCACCGCGCCCGGCTGCGGCATGGGCCAGACGATCGCCATGGACGCCAGGCACCGGATCGAGAGCCTGCCCGGCGTCGCCGAGGCCGATGTGCAAGTGGTGTGGGATCCGCCCTGGAACCCGCACATGATCTCCGCAGAAGGCCGCGCCAAGCTGGGCATGGAGTAGGGCGGCCTCGCTAGCTGGCCCTTGCATTCGCCAGGCGTGCGAATTCGCCCATTGTGGACCCCCGATGTCTATGATAAGTGTACCGAGACTGAACAGGGATTCTCAGGAGCAATACTTATTTGATGCTGAGCGCGACTAATGCGCGCATCGGCAAGGAGCAGAGACGATGGTCCCCAAGATGTCCCCGGTCGTGATCCCAGAGGAGTTGATTGCGTCCGAGCCGGCTCTTCCGGTCCAGTTCCACGACATCTGGCACAAGACGCGGTACGTCTCGCCCGAGCGGGCGCTCGTTTTGGCGGTCGTTTGGCAGGCAGTGCTCGACCTGCAGAAATACCGCTTTGCCAGCCGGCGTCGGCAACAGCGCCTCTATATGGAAGCGTACCGCTGGGTGGCGTCCGACGATCGCCAGTGGCCCTACGCCTTTTGCAACGTGGCCGAGATGCTGAACGTGGCGCCAGAGCGCCTGCGGGCTCAGCTCCTCGGCGAGGTCGGGCCGGCGATCAGCACCGCCGATGAGAGCCCGGCCGAGGTCGAAGAAGCCGCCTGAACCGCTCCGGCAGGTGACAGCCGGTCACGCCGGCGCGTCGCTGGCACACGACAGCGGACGCGTCGTCGCCACCGGGTCGCGCACCCACCAAGCGGCCGGCTCGTCGGCCGGCGAGAAGCGGTAACGCCAGAAGGCGATCCGCACCGCCTCGGGCGTGGCGGGCAGCGGCTCGGCGAACAGCGGTTGCACTGCGGCCGGGTCGTGGCACAGGCGTTCGAGCAGCGTGCCCACGTACTCGGGCATGCCGTGCTGGAAGCTGAGGCCGTAGAACCAGAGCTGAAAGTCCACCCGCGGCTGGTGCGGGGCGACGAGGTCCGGGGCGCGGCGCAGGTCGCCCGGCTTGTGGCGCAGGTCGACCGTGCGCCACGACCCGTCTGATTCCACCTGGAACTCCGGCTCGACGCGCTCCTGCGTGATGTGCCCGAACAGATGGTAGGTGTTGATCAGCCGCCACGGTTCGTACAGCGACTGGAGTGGAGCGACCAGCCGCTGCCAGATCCGCGGCGTCGGAGCGAACGCCGTCAGCGCATCCACCGCCGAGACGCCGATCCCGAGCGTCAGCACCGCGGCCGCGGCGGCGGCGCGCATCCGCCGGATCCATGGCGCGGCGGCGGGCGGCGCCGCCCGTGCCGGCGGCTCCGGTCGCCAGCGTCGCAGCGGCCCGGCGAGCCGGCCGACGTCGCCGTCGGTGAGCAGGAACACGTGCAGGGCCAGCGCCAGGTAGACGAAGAAGCCGTAGTTGGCCGTCGCCAGGTTCACCAACTGAAAGCCGGTGAGCGCCGCGAAGCACACCAGTTTGAGCGCGCGCGGGCCGAAGGCGAACAGCGGCACGACGAGCTCGAGCCCCAGCGTCGCCCAGCTTTCGAGGTGGTGCCACCATACCGGCAGATGGTGCGCGTACCACGCCGGCCAGATCGGCAGCGGCGCCGTCTCGTAGTAGAAGGTCATGGCGCTGCCGTCCTGCCAGTCGCCCAGATACGACTGCCACTTGGCGATGCCCGACTCCCAGTAGAGCTTGAAGAGCAGGACGCGGAACAGCACGTGCGCCCAGCGCGCCGGCCGGTCGGTGGGCAGGACGACGGCGAGCGCGCCGCATTCGAGCAGCAGGTTGTCCCACTGGAAGGACAGGAAGGTGCGCCCGGCGGTCGCGTAGCTGAGGTAGAGCAGGGTGGCGAGCCCGGTGCACAGGCGGGGCCGGATGCCGAGCAGCGCCGCCGCCGACAGCGCGCCGCCGCCCCAGATGCCGGCGTTCAGGGCGCGGTCGCTGGCGTCGAGCCAGAAGACGGTCGGGAACTGCAGGACGCCGAGCCCGTGGGAGCGCGCCGCGTCGAGGAACGGCGCCACCGGCAGCAGCCCGCGGCTGCCGATCAGCACGTCGACCTGGACGCCGAGCGACGCCCACGCGATCAGGAAGATCGCCGCCAACAGGCGGTGGTAGAGGCGGGCGACCGCCGGCCCGGAGCGATCCAGCGCCGCGCCGTCGCCCACCGCCAGCCCCGGCCGGCTCACCGGTAGAGGAACACCGGGCAGTCGGCGTTGCGCAGCACGTACTCGGTCGTGCTGCCGAGCACCATTTCGATGATGCGGCTGTGCCCGTACGCGCCGATGAACAGCAGATCGTAGGCGCGCTCGCGGATGAAGTTGGCGATGCGCTCGGGGGCATTGCCGGTCTGCTGCAGCTCGAATTGCGCCGTGACGTTGTACGGTTGCAGGTAGGCGGTGGCCTCGCCGAGCACGCGCCGCCCCTGTTCCTCGTCGCGGTTCACCGTTAAGACGGTGAGCGGCAGCCCCAGGGTGGCGCAGAACTCGGCCGCCTGCTGCATCGCCGATGCGGCGCGCGGGCTGCCGTCGTACGCCAGCAGGGGGCTCTTGCACTCGCGGAACTCGAGCGGGGCGATGAACACCGGCTTCGGGCACTTGCGCGTGACGCTCTCGGCGGTGCCGCCGAGGAGGCCGGTGGAGAAGCGCTCGTTCAGCCCGCGCCGGCCGATGACCACCAGATCGGCCGTGCGGGCGCGTTCGGCGATCTCGTTGGCGACGATGCCCATGCCGAGGACCGTGTCGGCGCGCACCGCGCGCTGGCCGGCCTGCTCGGCGAATGCCTCGAGCAGCGCCTTGCCGCGCTCCTGCAGGACGCCGCGCATCTTCGAGGAGAAGTCGAGGTAGGGTTCGAAGCCGAGCGAGCCCGAGATGTCGTGGAAGAAGGACCCCTCGATCGACACGATGTCGACCACGTGCAGCGCGACCACGCAGCCCGACAGTCGCTCGGCGAGCCACAGGGCGTAGCGGATCGCCGTGCGCGCGTGCTCCGACCCGTCGATGCCGACCAAGATGGTCTTGATCATCGCCTCGCCTCCGGGCGGGGCTGTAGCACGCCTCCGGTAGGGTGACCAGTGACGCGGCTGCGTCCCGATTGCTCCGAGCGGGTCGGACCGCGGGCGCGAGAGTGGGCGCGGCACCTTTACAACCCACTGCCCCTGCTCTACGGTTCCGCCCGCGATGACGGCGAAGGCGCAGCGGGAGTCGGCGGCGCAGCAGGCGTTGCTCGACGAGTTGAAGGCGGCGGCGGAGAAGTTGGGCGTGCAGGTGCGCGAGGAGCACCTGCTGCGCGAGGTGGGCTACCGCGTGCGCAGCGGCGGCTGTCGGTTGCGCGACGACCAGATCATCTTCCTCGAGCGAGGGCTCCCGGTGAGCGCCCAGATCGACGTGCTGGCCGACGAGCTCGCGAGTCGCTCGCTCGACGCGATCTACCTCTCTCCGGCGGCGCGTGCGCTGGTGGAGCGGGCCGCGATGCGGGGAAACCTGCGCGATGACGAGCGCGAAGCGCACGGCGGATGATCGGTTCGCTCGCTTCAAGGAGCACCTGCGGGCGCAGCGACTCAAGTCGACTGCCCAGCGCGATACCATCGTCAAGGCGTTCCTGAGCAGCCAGCGCCACATCAGCGTCGAGGAGCTGTACACCGAGGTGCGGCGCCTCAACCCGCACATCGGCTACGCCACCGTCTACCGCACCATGAAGCTGCTCACCGAGTGCGGCGTGGCGGCGGAGCGCCACTTCCGCGACGGCGAGGCGCGTTACGAGAGCGCCGAGAAGACGCACCACGATCATCTGATCTGCGAGTCGTGCGGCAAGATCGTCGAGTTCCAAGAGCCGCGCATCGAAAGCCTGCAGGAAGACACGGCCAAGCGCCTCGGTTTCCAGATCACCGGCCATAAGATGGAGCTGTACGGGATCTGCCGGGACTGCCGAAAAGCCCGTCAGGCCGCAGGGTGAGGGCCGGCGCGGGTAGGGCGCGCCCGGGCGGGGGCGCTGCCCACGGGGTGCAATCCCCGCTTGACTCCCAACTGAAAATGAGTTTCAAAATCGTACATGGCCGTCCTGCGGGTCGGGTCTCGCGTCGTCGCCGCCTGCGCCCTGGTCGCGGCGCTCGGCGCGGCGAGCAGCCGCGCCGCCACCCCGGACGCCGCGCGCACGACGGCTGACGTCCGCCGCGCGCTGACGCTGCTCAACGTCGTCGGCGAGGAGTACCGCGAGGGCGTCGTCGACGGCCAGGTCGCCCAGCCGCTCGAGTACGAGGAGGCGCGGGCCTTCCTCGACGAGGCCGAGTCGCGCCTGCGCGGCGCGGCGCCGGCGGCGGCCGCCGCCACCGAGGCGACCTTCGCGCTGGTGCGCCGCGGGCTGCAGGACCGCGTGCCGCTCGACCAGGTGCGCGGACAGCTCGACGGCATCCGTGCCGCGATCACCCAGACGACCGGCATCGTCGAGGAGGTCTACCCGCCCGGCGCGCCGTCGGCGGCCCGCGGCCAGGCGCTGTTCGCGGAGAACTGCACGCCCTGTCACGGGGCGCGTGCCAACGGCGCGGGACCCGACGCCGCGAAGCTCGATCCCCGGCCGGCCAACTTCACCGACGTCGAGTTCATGCGGCGCGAGACGCCGTTCAGCTTCTTCAACATCATCAGCGCCGGCAAGGGCACCTCGGCGATGCCGGCGTGGGGCGACGTGTTCTCGCTGCAGGAGCGCTGGGACCTGGTGAGCTTTCTCTACACCGTGCAGCCGGGCGAGACGGGGCTCGCCGCCGGGCACGCCGTCTATCAGTCGAACTGCGCCGGCTGCCACGGCGTCACGGCGGACGGGCAGGGCGAGCCGCACGCGGCGCCACCGCTGAACGCCCCGAACGTGCTGGCGCAGAAGACCGACGAGGACCTGTTCGCCGCCGTGGCGCATGGCGTTCCCGGGTCATCGATGCCGGCCTTTGCCGGACGCCTCTCCGACGCCGAGATGTGGGCGGCGGTGAGCTACCTGCGTTCGCTCTCGCTCGGCGGTGCCACGGGCGCCGGCAGCGAGCTGGTCGCGTCCGACGGCGCACGGCGCTTCGCCGGCCTGCTGCGCGTGCTCGGCGACGAGTACCGCAAGGCGATCGTCCCGGGTGGGGCGATCGATGCACGCGAGTTGACCGAGAGCGAGATCCTGCTCGATCAGGTGTTGCGTCAGGCCGCGGGCGCGCAGGCCGCGCTGGCCGGCTCCGATCCGGGCGCGGCCGCGGCCCTCCCGCAGCAGCTCGCCCAGATCGCCGCCGCCATCCGCGCGCGCCAGCCGGCGGCCGACGTCGCCGGTCTCACCAACGGGCTGGCGCAAGCCATCGAAGCCCAGGTCCCCGTCGCCGGCGCGAGCCAGTCGAGCGCGCACGACCAGCTGGCCGAGGCGCGCCGGTTGCTGGATCAGGCGTTGGCCGCCTATCGCCAGGGCGACCCGCGTGCGGCTTATCTGGTGTCGGACGCCTACTTTCTGTTCGATCCGCTGGAGAAGCCGCTCGCCCTGCGCGACGCCGCGCTGGCGCAGCGCGCTGAGGCGCGCTTCGCGGAGCTGCGCGGCGTCATGCGCGCGCCCGGCCACGAGCACGAAGCGGCCACCGTGGTTGCGGCCATGAACGCCGATCTCGACGCCGCCGATCGCGCGCTGGCGCCGCGCCCGCCCGGCGGCTTCGGCGTCGCGTTCCAGTCCGGCTTCATCATTCTGCGCGAGGGCTTCGAGGTGGTGCTCATCGTCGGGGCGCTGCTCGCCTACGTGCGCAAGGCCGGCCACCCGGCGATGCGCCGTCCGATCCTCTACGGCACGGCGGCGGGCGCGCTGGCGAGCTTCCTCACCGCCTACGCGCTGGCCCGGATCTTCCAGGCCTCGGGGGTGACCGGCGAGGTCCTCGAAGGCGTCACCATGCTGCTCGCGTCGGCGGTGCTGTTCTTTGTCAGCTATTGGCTGATCTCCAAGGCCGAGGCGGATCGCTGGCAGCGCTACATCCACGGCAAGGTGCAGAGCGCGCTCGCCACCGGCAACGCCGCCGCGCTCGGCGGGGCGGCGTTCCTCGCCGTGTATCGCGAGGGCACCGAGACCATTCTCTTCTACAAGGCGCTGCTCGACTCCGCCGCAGGCGCGCTGGCGCCGGTGCTCGCCGGTCTCGCCGCGGGCGGTGTGGGCCTCGCGGTCCTCTATGTGCTCTACACGCGGCTCGGCGCCCGGCTGCCCATGCGCCAGTTCTTCCTCGTCACCGGGGGCTTGCTCTACTACCTGGCGGTCGTGTTTGCCGGGAAGGGTGTCGCCGAGCTCCAGGGCGCCGGCTGGGTGAGCACGACCCCGGTGCCCTGGGTGCCGCGCGTCGAAGTCCTCGGCCTCTTCCCGACCGCCGAGACCCTTGCCGCGCAGGGCGCATTGCTGCTCTGCGTGCTGTACGCTCTGATCGTCACCCTGCGCCGCGCGCGGCGCGACGAAGCCGCGGCGCAGGTGGCGATGAAGGTCGCCTCGCCCGGCAACGCCAAGCTCTGAGCCACGGCGGCGGCCGCGGTGTCCCCGTGTGGGAAGGGGCGTTGCCGCGAAGACGCGACACGTCCACTCGCGTGTGGTAGGCGTCGCGGCGATGTCCTCGCCGAACGATACGCAGACGCCCGAGCCGACCATTCGGCTCGCCAGCAGCGACGTGGCGGTCTCGGTCATGGGCCTCGGCACCTGGGCCTGGGGTGACCGCTCCACCTGGGGCATGGACGGATACGATCGCAGCTACAGCTTCGACACCATCCGCGCCGCGTACCAGCGCACGGTCGCGGCCGGGCTCACATTGCTCGACACCGCGGAGATGTATGGCAACGGCGAGAGCGAGCGCATCATCGGCCGTCTGTTGCGCGAAGACCCCGCCAACCGCGATCGCATCGTCATCGCCACCAAGTTCATGCCGTTCCCGTGGCGCATGCCGATCGCCGCCGCGCTGATGAAGTCGCTGCGCGCCTCGCTCGAGCGGCTCGGCGTGCCGGCGGTACATCTCTACCAGCTGCATGGGCCGATCAGCTTGCGGTCCGCCCGTACCCTGGCCGCGGCGTTGGCGGTGCCGCACCGCGCGGGCCTGATCAAGGCCGTCGGCGTGTCGAACTACTCCGAACGGGAGATGCGCGCCATGCACGCGGCGTTGGCGGTGCACGGGATGGCGCTCGCCACCAACCAGGTCGAGTTCTCGCTGCTGCGCACGATGCCCGAGTCGGGCGGCCTGTTGCGCGCTTGCCGAGAGCTCGGCGTGGTGCTGCTCGCGTACTCACCGCTCGCCATGGGGCGGCTCACCGGCAAGTACAGCGCCGCCAATCCCCCGCCGGGCAAGCGCAACTTCTCCGCCTTCCCCATGGCGGAGATCGACCCCGTCGTCGCCGAGCTGCGCCGCCTCGGCGAGCGCCACGGCGGCAAGACGCCCGCGCAGGTGGCGCTCAACTGGCTGCTCTGCAAGGGTGCCGTGCCGATCCCCGGCGCCAAGAACGCCGCCCAGGCCGAACAGAACGCCGGCGCGCTCGGCTGGCGGTTGGCGCCCGATGAGGTGGCTGGGCTCGACCGCGTCGCCAAGTTCGGCCAGCGCGGGCTGTTCAACCGGGTCTGGCAGCACGGTTGAGCCGCGACCCCGGCGCCCTCAATCCCCCGTCGTCGCGGGCAATGCCGCGCCGGTCTCGACGCCGTTCGTCTGTCGCAGGGACCGGACCATCCATTGCAGGTGCATGCGCCCTCCCTCCCGGGTGCGGAATCCCGGGGCGAGGATCGGCGCGCCGTGGCGAGCGAAGCCGCAGCTCTCGAAGAAGCGCAACGCTCTGGTATTCTCCGCGAAGGTCCCCAGATGGACGCCGGACGAGTCGAGCTGGCGCAGGCGCCGGAACCACTCCTCCATGAGCTGGCGGCCGAGCCCGAGGCCGCGCCCTTCCGGCAGCAGGTTGATGTGCAGATGCGCCGGCCAGCGCGCGTCTTGAAGAACATCCTCCGGCGCGCCGCGGTCGCGGACGAGGTCGGCGATCGAGCGCCAGAAGAAGGCGGCGATGCTCGGCCGGACCAGCGCGCCGCGCAACACCATCCGGTTGATCTCGCGCCCGGCGGTGCCCGCCGAGCGCGTGCTGTCGACGCTCCCGGATAGATAGCCGACCACGCTCTCCGCGCGTTCGGCGATCAGGAGAGATCCCGGCTCGCGGTCGGTGTAGTACCTGGTGAACAGGTCGGCGAAGCTCTCGGCGTCACCCCAGAGCCAATCGACCCGATCGCCCATGAAGCCGGTCGCAAACGCGATCGCACGCACCGCGGCGCGGTCGCCGTCGCGATAGGGCCGTATGCTGATCTGATTCGCCGTGGCCGATTGCTCCATCGTCGCGCCGCGCGATCATCGCACCGAATCCGTCCCCTGCGTCAAGCGGCAAGCCCCCCGGCCAACTGCCCGAAGGGCCACGGCACCGCCGGCAAATCCCTTGACTGTCCACCCGCGGCTGAATTAGACATACTGTAAGGTTTTGCATGGCGGCCACGGGCAAGCACGCCGCCCGCCCGTATCTGGCGGCGTCACTGCGACGGCATCACCTGCTCGACGTCGCCGCACGATTGGTCCGTCAAGGCGGCTGGTCAGCGCTGTCGATGCAGGGTCTGGCGGCTGCCGCCGGGGTGAGCCGGCAGCTGGTGTACGAGCACTTCGCGAGCGCGGACGATCTCTACCTGGAGACGCTCACCCATCTGTTCGAGCGGGCGCACGACGCCACCGCCGCGATCATCGGCGCCGGCGGGACGTTGGAGGCGACGGTCGCCGCCGCGTACGCGCTCTTCCTCGACCTGCCGGTCGAGGAGCGCCGCGCGCTGCGCGCGCTGGCGTCCGACGCCGATCCGCCGCGCAGCCGCCTGGCGCACGCCAAGCGGCGCCTGCGCGAGCGCATCGCCGGTCTCTGGGTGCCCTACGTCCGCCAGCAGACCGGTCTGGCGGAGCCGGAAGCCGGCGCGGTGGCGTGGATGTTGGTCACCGCCAGCTGGGGGCTCGCCGACAGCCTGGCCGACGGGACACTGCCGAGCCGGCGTGGCGTCGACATGTTCGTGCAATTCGTCGCGCAGGTGCTTGCGGTGTGGCGCGTGCCCGCCAGCCGAGCCACGCCGGAGAAACGATCTCAACGCGGAGACGCGGAGCACGCGGAGGCCTGACCGGGACGACACACGCCTGCCCGGCGAGCGCTGCGCCGCACCGTGGCGCCGCGAATCCGCTTCGCGTTGGTTCACAAAAGGGGGGAAACAACACATGGCGACCGATCGACACACCGCGATGCGCCGTCGCGCCCGAAGCCTTGTCGGGTTGCTGCTCGTCCCAATGCTCGCCACCGCGGCACCCGCGGAGCCGGGCCCGTGGGCGCGCACCGAGACGCGGCAGCCGTGCGCCAACTTCACCACGTTCCGCCAGCCCTTCTTCGGCGACACCCACGTGCACACGGCGTACTCGTCGGACGCGGTGTTCGCCGGCACGGTCGAGAACCCGCGCGGCGCGTATCGCTTCGCGCAGGGGCAGCCCATCGGCCTGCCGCCGTACGACGCGATGGGGAACCCGACGCGCACGGCGCAGCTGCGCCGCCCGCTCGACTTCACCGCCGTCACCGACCACTCCGAGCAGTTCGGCGAGATCCAGATCTGCCTCACGCCCGGCCTGCCGGGCTACGACTCGTCCGACTGCGTCAGCGCTCGCAACCAGCTCGCCACCCCGCCGCCGGCGCTCCCCCCGGTCCTGCCGCCGCTGCCGGTCATCCTCTTCCTCTTCAACTACTTCAACGTCGCCACGCCGACCCGCTTCTCCTGGTGCGGGCCGGGCGGCGCGGACTGCCTCGCCGAGGCATCGTTGATCTGGCAGGACATTCAAGCCGCGGCGGAGCAGTTCTACGATCGCACCGCGGCGTGCGGCTTCACCACCTTCGTCGCCTACGAGTGGAGCGGCCAGCCGGGGGGTAACAACCTGCACCGCAACGTCATCTTCCGCAACGACGTCGTGCCGGCGATGCCCACCAGTTTCGTCGAGCAGCCGACGGCGCAGGGCCTGTGGAGCACCTTGAAGGCGCAGTGTCTGGACGGCCTGCCGGGCTGCGACGTCCTGGCGATCCCGCACAACCCCAACGTCAGCGGCGGCCTCATGTTCGCGCCGGTCAACGCCGACGGCAGCCCGCTCACCGCCGACGACGCGCTCTTCCGCTCCTCGATGGAGCCGATGGTCGAGCTCACCCAGCACAAGGGCGACTCCGAGTGCCGGCCGGGCGTCGACACCACCGACGAGGTGTGCGGCTTCGAGAAGAACAACCGCCTGCAGCTGTTCAATCCCGTCTCGGATCCCAACCAGACCTTCCCGCCGCTCAACTACATCCGCAACGTGCTCAAGCTCGGGCTGGTCGAGGAGCAGCAGATTGGCGTCAACCCGTTCCGGCTCGGCCTGATCGGCAGCACCGATACGCACAACGCGACGCCCGGCGAGACGGAGGAGCAGGACTTCGGGGCGACCGGGCACATCGGCCTGCGCGACCACGCCACCCCGGCGTTCATGGTGCAGCGCGTGACTCC
>Ga0335082_10001924_pt1 | contig 22295 bp, 19 predicted proteins | sample Lox_Sample_41_FD_206718 | JGI IMG/M metagenome (GOLD analysis project Ga0335082, IMG submission 206718) | Soil microbial communities from Loxahatchee National Wildlife Refuge, Florida, United States - Lox_Sample_4.1 | ecosystem: Environmental > Terrestrial > Soil > Wetlands | place: USA...
TCGTAAGTGCACAAGCCAGCCTGTCTGCCCGGGAGGAGCACCTATCGCCAGGATTGTGCTCCCGCCCGAGTTTAAAAAAGCATTTCCAATTCCCGAGGAGCGCAGCATGTCTCCCGCGCGATCGATGGCGTATCCCTTGCCAATCGCGCCCAAATCCACCTGCATACAAGAAGAATGAAATGTAATTTGATCGGGTGGGCTCAATTCGATCTTTTCGTAGCCGACGCAGTCCTGCGCTTGCCTTCGCTGCTCAGGCGTGGGCATCATGCCGTTTGACAAGGCGCTTTTCCAGAGATTCACGAGGGGCGCGACCGTAATGTCGAACTTTCCCCCGGAGAGTCTGGAGAACTGCACGGCTCGCTCGATCGCCCGATACAAGTCTGATGGCACCTTCTGAGCCTGAAAGTGTGCGGAATGATTCAATCTGCTCAATGCACTTTCAGGCTTGTAGTTGCTCATCAGATCGTCAATGCGGACGATCTCTTCCATGGCCTTGTCAATGGCCGCCGAAGCCTTTTCGGGCGACTCGGAATAGGCTGCGATCTCGAAGACCGTGCCCATGACGTACTTCTTCTTGTAGACGAGATGTTGATTCTCTGAACTTTGAGTGGTCGAGCTTACGAAAAGAACGAAAAGCAGCGCCGCCGACAGTGGCCTATCGAAGCGCATAAATCTCGCCGCTTAAGCTGGCCATATAGAGGCTGTCGTCCGTTAGTACGGGAGCGGATTGGATCGCTCCAGCCAGCGCGGCCCTCCAGACGATTTGGCCGCTGCGAGTATCCAAGGCAAACACACCGCCAGCCTGAATGCACACAACGCCATCTCCCAGAACCGGCGGAGCGGTCACGATTTCACCGACTATGGTTTTCCAACGCAAGTTTCCGGTATGGGTGTCAAGCGCGTAGAGGTATCCATCCTTGCTGCCGATAACTGTCAGATCACCTGAAACAGCCGGCGAAGAAGAGATGCCCATTCCCGTTTCGAATTTCCACTTCACCTCTCCTGTGTTCGCTTTCAGGGCGTACACAAAGAAGTCTTCAGATCCGATAAGGACAAGATCATCGGCCACGGCCGGAGATGAATCAATGCCGTTTCCGGTGAGTGTACTCCACAAGATTTTTCCGGTTGCTGCTTCGAGACCGTAGACTTTGCCGTCACCGCATCCAACGTAAAGCTGCCCCTCACCGGCGTAAATTGTGGAATAAATCTTTCCGCCAAGTTCTTGGACCCACTTCGCAACTCCGTTCCCGGCATCGACTGCGTAGACCTTTGCATCTGCACTCCCGAAGTAGACAACTCCGTTTCGGACCACAGGCGATGCCCACACTTCGGCTTGACTCACCGCCTCCCAAACTTTTTGCCCCGAACTCTGCTCGAGCGCGTAGACCTTTCCGTCGTCGCAACCAAAGAGAATCAGATTTACGGAAATCGAGGGTGTGGAATGCACTTCGGCAGGGGACTCAAATTTCCACCTGGACGCTCCCGTGACTGCGTCGATTGCATGGAGCACGCCGCTGGCCGACGCGACATATAGAACTCCCTGTGCAAGCACCGGAGCCGAACGCACGGCGCTTCCCGCTCGATATTGCCAGGCTGCCTTTTCGGGCATATGTAGTTGCCGCTTCCCCTGCGCTCCGGTCCGGGCATTGTCGCCAAGCAAGGTTGGCCATTCGCGTGGAGGATTTGGCGTGGCTGTTTCTGTCATGACTATCAGGCTGAGATCAAACGATGATCGATTTGCTTCAGGTCCGAAACGCCGAGGCCGAGTTTGCCGGCCGCTGCAATGTGACCCGGCTGTCGGAAAAACAAATTCTTCGTGGGATCGTGAAAGAACACATTGCTGTCTGGCGTGAGGCTGCTTTCATCGCGTTGCCAAAGAGACGGAGCGCCGCGCTCACTGCGCTTCTTCTCGATTGCCTGAAGTTCGATCGTGTCCATCGCCACCGGGTCCGTCGCCACCATTAGGATCCCAGTCTGGTCGATGTAGTCCTGCACCTGTGTAAGCGGACCACCGTGCCAAACCTGCCTCATACCGTCCATCACATGCAGCACCGCTTTCGAACGGAGGGGTTCGACAGTGCACATTAATCCGATCAGTGGATTCGTAAACGTATGCGGCGCACGGTGAGTACGCGCGACGTTGTTGAACGTACCGTAAGCCAGGTTCTTGAGAGCTCCGGTCACACCCGAAGCCGAATGATCCTTCATCGTAGGCACATTGATAATTTTTGTGACGTCGTGGGCCACGATGCTGGCCATGTAGGAGCGCGTCTCCCACTCTCCAAAGAAATTGGCATCGCAGTACACCAGCGGCTCGTACCCGTTTCCAGCGCCGGAGAATGCGTCTTGAATGCCGACGATCCGAATTCCGGTGGGCAACAACGCCTGATAACTCCCGATGTCGATCTCGTACGAATACCGGTCGTAGACGACGATGTTTCGCGTAGGCACGCCAACCGACTGGACCGCCGCAATGATTTCGCGAATGAGCTCCGGAGAGGAACAACAAGCAGGCGCCCCCGAGGGATTGATCTTGATACCGACCACGTCTTTCGGTTCGACAAATTTCGCCCACGCGTCACGCGCTGAGGTCTCGCCTGTCAATTCCCTCATCACCTGATCAAGCAGGCGTCGCACGATTGGTTGGGAGACGCGGTTGCGTACGATTGCTTGCGCATCGCGCGCTTCAACGACTCGCCCGGGGAACAATCCTGGCATACCGAGTGGGGAGGGCTTGTAGTTCGGAAAACCGTGCAATTCAACCGGAGGCGCGGCAGTAGGGACCGAATCTGCCCGCAATAAAGGATCCAAACCTTGCACCAGCAGCGAAGCGCTGCCAAGGCAACCAGCCTTTACAAAACTGCGACGATCCATGATTGCACCGGTACTGACGTTCTCACCTGATAAAAATTAACTTTCAATGAGCCGATCAGATTACGCCAGCACTCCGTCATTTACAACCGCTTCGCGAAAATGCTCGTCATCAGTGGATGACAATCTCGTCTCGTGTGATTACACTTTCGCTTCGATCAAAAAAAGAGGTCATGCAGACGCGGATGAAAACTTTCATTGCAACCCTCACTTTCCTCGCACTCGTAATCGGATTTCCTTACGTCGTATTTGCTCAGACTCAGCCTCGATATGATCTGTTGCTCAAAGGCGGGCATGTCATCGATCCTGCCAATCACATCGACGAAGTGAAAGACGTCGCTGTCTTCCAGGGCAAGATCGCTGCAGTCGACAAGAACATTCCCGCAGATCAGGCCGGGAAGGTCGTGGATGTTTCGAATCTCTACGTCACCCCCGGACTGATCGACATCCACTATCACATCGGCCACGGTGGAGCGCCTTTAGATTGGTTCACTCCCGAAGCGCGCGTACACGGACTGCCACTGGGTATTCAGGCGGATATGGCATTGGAATCCGGAGTCACGACCATCGTTGATGCGGGGACGGCTGGCGCTGAGACTTTCCTGCAAGAGAAAGAAGAAGTGATCGATCGATCCAGAGTGCGCGTGCTGGCTTTCCTGAATATCGTCGGGAATGGCATGGGCGGCGGACTTGAACAAAGCGTGGATGAGATGGATCCGAAAGTCTGTGCCGCGACGATCACCAGATATCGCGACATCATCGTGGGAGTGAAAACCGCACATTATTGGACGTCGCTGCCGTGGGATGGCGAGCACACTCCATGGGCGGCGGTCGATCGCGCCATCGAATGCGCCTCACTCGCAAATGTTCCCGTGATGTATGACTTCTGGCCTCGTCCGGACCGAACCTACGAGGATCTGATTCTGAAGAAGATGCGGCCGGGTGATATTCACACGCACGTATTCGCTCAGCAGTTTCCCATCATTCTTCCCGACGGCAAACTCAATCCTGCTCTGATGGAAGCGCGTGCGCGTGGTGTGATCTTCGACGTTGGACACGGTGCCGGCAGCTTCTGGTTCCGCGCTGCAGTTCCTGCCGTGAAACAAGGATTCATACCCGATTCCATGTCCACTGATATGCATGAAGCCAACTATCGTATCGTCAGCATGACGAATGTGATGTCGAAATTTTTGGCGATGGGCGTACCACTCGACGACATCATCAAACGATCCACGGTCAATCCGGCAGCCGAAATTCACAGACCCGACTTAGGCACTCTGTCGGTCGGCAAAGACGCAGACATAGCTGTGCTCGATTTGATGAAAGGCCATTTCAGCTATATCGATTGCGGCGTTGCGCGCATGGATGGAAATGTTCAATTGACAGCCCGCATGACCATCCGAGCCGGACGTATCTCTTACGATCCGTCCGGGCTCAGCATGGTGGAGTGGGAGAAAGCCCGCCCGCAGTATTTCAATGTGCTCAACAAAGGTGAAGCAATGCCGGCCGCGCGGGCAGACGATTTTCCGCGAGATTGATCCAACAGAAGTTCGGGAGGCTCAGTGATGGCAAAGATTAGTCGTCGCAAACTCTTAGGAAAGGGAGCGCAGGCCATCGCAGCAGGAAGTGCCGCACTCGCTGTTGTCCCAGTTCTGGCGCCTCGTACGGTTTCCAAACAATCGGTTGCTGCTGTGGACTACTACCAGAAGCTAGGAGTAACGCCATTCATCAACGCAGCGGGTACGTACACCGTGCTTTCGGCGTCCACCATGCCCGACGAAGTGCAAGCGGCAGTCGCACTGGCTGCGAAGAAACCGGTGAACCTTAGCGAACTCCTGGATGCGTCGGGGGCATACCTGGCAAAGCGATTGCGCTGTGAAGCTGCTCTGGTCACTGCCGGCGCCGCTGCAGCGCTCGTGGTGGGGACCGCCGCTTGCGTCACCTTGGGCAACGACCCTCCCATTCTGAATATTCCGACCGACATGGCCGGTCTTAAGAACGAAGTGCTCGTCCAGAAGACTCACCGATACGGCTATGACCACGCGCTGCGCAATTGCGGAATCAAGTTCGTGGAGGTCGAGACTCTGGACGACTACGAACGAGCGTTCAACGAGCGCACCGTGATGGCTCACTTCTTTAACGCGGCCGAAGGCAAAATTGGCCGTGAAGACTGGGTGCGAGTAGCGCATCAGCATGGAGTCCCATGTTTCAATGACGCAGCCGCGGATGTCCCACCGATTTCGAATTTATGGAATTACACACAGATGGGATTCGACCTGGTGACATTCTCCGGTGGTAAAGGCCTTCGGGGACCACAATGTAGCGGCTTGTTGCTGGGCAGAAAGGATCTCATCGAAGCCGCAAAGAAAAACAATTCGCCTAACTCCAACACCATTGGCCGTGGTCTGAAAGTCGCGAAAGAAGAGATCGTTGGTTTAGTTGCTGCGGTGGACTGGTTCTTGAAGCAAGACGACGCTGCGATGGAAGCAGAGTATCGACGCCGAGCAGATGTGATCGCCAAGCATTTGACTTCGATTCCCACGGTGCAAACTCAGGTGTTCATTCCGGAAGTCGCCAATCACGTTCCCCACCTGCTCATCACCTACGACCAGAACCGAATCAAAATGTCTGGCAAGGATGTAAAGCTCAAGTTGAAACAGGGGACACCGAGCATTGAGCTAAACCCGTCCACCGGAGGCGCTCCTGCAAGCACCGGTTTGCCCGGCGGGCCGAACACGATTGTTGTCGGAGTCTGGATGATGCAGCCCGGAGAAGAGAACATCGTTGGGAAACGATTAGAGGAAGTACTAAAGGCAGCGGCCGTCTAGCTGGACCGTAGAGTTTGTCATTCTGACCGAAGCGGTGAGGAGCAAGGCGACTCACCCGCGCTGTCGAAGCATTCCTACCCTGAGCGCAAATCTGGCGCAACACCAGGAGCTCATCCCAAAGAACAACGCTGCATTCATTTCACAAGCTTCAGAGTGCCGAACACCTCTGGCGTGTGAAAGCTGTCGCGCATCGGAGGCTGCCAAGCGAGATACTTCCGCGTTGCAGTCGGTCCCTGACAACGGAACAGATTGATGCGGAGAGTATTTCCTGCGGTGGCCGGTCGAGAATCAATCGCGGCATATGGAATGCGCATCGCTCCGTACCAGACGTGAGCGGCCTCATCGATCCGAGCAGAAACCTCGAACCCAGAGTTCCAGGTCCAACCACTGTCGCCTTTTCGATCGAGATCGATATCCAGATCGACCCACTCTCCCCGCGGCGAGATCTCAAATTCCTTGTAGCGTTTGATGTTTTTGAAATCTGAGCCGATGAAGGCTTCTGCGACGTCCCAATCCCAAAGCTTGTTCGTTTCGGCCGATGTATTCGGATTCGGCTTCAAATTGAGTTCCTCGTAGGGACACTCGAAAAGTATGTAGAGGTTCTGCTTGGTCCAGCGAGTTCGAACCTCGGTTCGGTATTTCGGTTCAGGCTTGCCGTGCGCATTCAACTCCATCGAGACAGGATCCGAGCCGCGCCAAAAAGAGGACGTAGGATTTGTATCGAGTTGCGGATCAGAATCAGCCCACTTGCTTTGAATGACGGCATCTGCGGCGAAAGTGGAACTTGAAATCGTTAAGAGCACAAGAAGTATCTCAAAAACACTTTTCATAGATATTCCATTCACTGAGCATCCGAAGTGACTCAGTGTTCGTCGCCGGCCATGGCAAGCCGGGTTAGGTGATAGGTCATCGATGTGTCCGCGGATAAGAACGCTTCGCGGTATTCTTTGTCGGCCTGTTGAGCATCTCCCGTCGCCGCGTCGAGCATCCCGGCATTGTAGAGCCACGAGCCACGGTGCGAATCGCTTTCGCCAGATTTCTTAGCCTGTTCGAGAATATTGCGCAATTTCTCCGTTGTCGGACCAGCAGTGGTATCTGGAATTTGCTGCGATGCCTTCCAAGCCCAGACGGCATCTGCAAAATCCGATTTCTCCGCCGCTTGCTTGAAACTGCTCAGAGCTTTGTCAGGCGCCTTGCAGCTTTTGTAAACGGTACCGACGAGATAGCTGAACCTGGCCGATTGCAGAAACGGCTCAAGCCCATCGTGGGTAAACGCCAAATCCGGCACGGGCTGCCCGAGGCGATCAACGATCTTGATCGCTTCGGAACATTGGTTCTGCTTCGCAAGTGATAACGCGTGTTGGATCTGAACCTCAAGCCAAACCTGCCGCACATTTGTGCCGCCCTCTTCCCGCTGAAAAAATCGATTGTGGAACAATCCATCAGCTTTTTCGAACTGCCCGGCTTCGGCCAGATTCAGAATGAGTTCGTACACCAGCGCAGTCGGCATGTTGGCGAGATCGGGATATCGCTCGATTGCTGCGACCCGTTCTTGTGGCGGATGACGCAAAATGCTGAGCGCCTGGTCGATCCCGGTGTAGAGAGCGAGATTGTGAGAATCTGTCTGCAGCCCCTCTTGAAAGACAGTCAACGCCTGTTGCGGATCACTTTTCTCATGCAGTAGCGCACGGCCAAGGCTGGCGTGCAGAACCGGGATCCTGGGGTTGAGCTTGCGGGCCTGATCCCATTCGGCGAGCGCCTGGTCTGTAACTCCCTTCGAGAAGTAGAGCGTGCCAAGCAGATAATGAGCGCTAGCATCCTGCGCATTCGCGTGCACGGCAGCCTGTAATACCTGTAGGTCTTCCGCGCGACTGGGGAACACGTAGTCCGTGGAGAGTTTTGTACCCGCGCTGAAATCCGCCGCGGCTTGTTGTTTTGATTTTTCACGGCAATACCCGCGGTAATACGCGATCAGAGGGTGCTTGCTGGGCGGGAGTTGACCGGGCTCGCTCTCATCAGCGACCGCCGCGGGATATTCGCGGGAGAGGACCTCAAGTGCCTGCGAATACATTCCCAGGCGCATGTACTGCGACGCGATATTCAAGACGCGGTTCGTGTCGTCGGCGAGATGATGCAGATCGGGTTTACCAACTTGCTCGAGTAAAAAGTAGCTTTGCGGAAAACGGATTAGCCAGTCCTGAGCGAGCTTCTGCGATTTCTCGTTCTGCCCTTCTGCACGCAAAACCGCGGCCAGTTCCTCGGCGGTCCGAAGGTCGTCTGGAGCCGCATCCGTCGCGAGTTGAAGGTATGACTCTGCGAGTTTCAGGTTTCCTTCACGCGCCACGAACTCTGCCAAACGAACTGCCGCTGCTGCGCGGAACTCTGGCATTCGTTCCGCAGCTTCGTACGATTCACGCGCTTTTCTGTCGTCACCGAGAGCGTCGTATGCAATGCCGAGGTAATACGAGATTTCCGGGTCCGAAGTATTCCGCGCATGAACCTGCTCGAGCAATTGCTTCGCCTCTTGAAAGCGCAACAAACTCGTATACAGCCGCCCCGTCGCCTTTTTCAGTTGAAAACTATCGGCAAACTTGGCCAATCCACCATGATATGTTCGCAGTGCTCCTAAAGGATTTCCATTGAGTTCCTGATCATCTCCCAGCTGAAGCCAATCATCTTCACTGCGGTGATCGGCTTCTGGAATTCGATACGCGGTCTGCGGCCCAACGTGCACTTCTTCAGCGGGAGTCCAGTCGTACTGGCCTTCAGCTTGGCGTAACAGAACCGTCCCGTTGGCGTCGCTCACTTCAAATGTGTACTTCTGCTGCGGATCGGCATTCGGCACTTCGTGCGTCCAGGTATTTTGCGGAACGAGGTCAACCTTTTCCTGGAACACCGTCTTGTCTCCGAGGGTAATGCGCAGCTTTGCTCCGGAGACGGCTTGATTCACGTTGAGTCCGGCGACGAGCGTGTTGTCCTTCCGGCTCAGATGGACGACGCCTGCCAAGTTAGCCCGCGAAATTCCGCCGATGTCGCGCACCGGCATCCAGAACTCCGAAAAGCGGATCGTCTGCCGGGGTTCGAGAAACGCATAGGTCTCCTGATTGCGGAAGAGTCCTGCCTGGATTTCCACGTACGCGCTGTTGTTGTCAGAAAGCGTCTTGCGCCAGTCGAGTCCATCGGGATCTGTGCCCCACGACCAGATTTTCTTGAATGGAAGTTGCGAGTAATCCGCGTAATGCGCGGTGCCGGTCTTCGTGTGCGGATGCCAAACACCCATGAACGGCTCGCGGCTTCCGTAAACGAACGAGGACACCGGGCCCTTGGTCTGATTCTTGATAATGCTGAAATCGGTGCCATCTTCTTGAACTGGCCATGGGTCGATCTCTGTAAAACCATGGCTCTGGCTGAATCGCATGGGGTACTGAATGACGGAATCGTCCCAGACCTGAACGCCCGCGTTATTCCACCAGTAAAAACGGTGGCGGACGTCGCTACGATTGTTCAGCGTGACTCGCTCTTCGAGTACGGTGGAACGCGGCCGCAGAACAACTTCCACCGACCACTGCATCCCGTAAACGCGGTCGATGTTGCTCACTGTAACGGAAGCGCTGCCGTCGTCTTTCGCGCCAAATGCAAAATCAACAGGTGAAAGACTGACCCAATTATGCGAAACGGGGAAATTGAATTCGATGCCGAACGCCGCCCAAGCACCACGATATGAGATCGCCGCCTTCTTGATGGACGGGTTCGCGTAAAACATCGGCTGGCCGCTGATCTTGTCGGTGCACGTATAAACATGTCCGCCAAGATCGGGCAGCACCGAGCATTTCAAATATTCGTTTTCCAGATACACCGCTCGCCATGCATGATCGGTACGGCGATCCGTCAAGTTGTCGCGCAGGGTGTACGGATAATCGAAGCGGCTGCCTGCATACTGATCGAACGGAGGATTAGGATCGGGCTCACCTTCCTCATAGGTGGGTAATGTCAACGTGCCTTGCCACACGCGAACCTGAGCCGTGGCCATCAAAGACGAAAGGAATAAAAGAGCTGAAAAGATTCTTGGGATCATGATTGTTTCCCGGAATTCTGGAGCAGCGCTCCATTATCCACGTTCCGCAATCTCGCCGCCATGTTCCTGATCATGATGAGTCAAGAATGCATTCGTCTCGTGACGTGGCCGCGCCCCGTACAACACCAGGATTTTGGCTTTTCGTGCGGAAGTTGTTAACCCTGAACTCGCACCGAGCGCTGATCTCCAAACAGGACGCCGGAAGCGTTGATCAGATACTGCTCATCGCTAAGCCTCTCAACCAATTCGTCGGGAAAGGGAGAGATTTCGGTCTGCAGATATGCCGCGAGTTCTCGATAGATCTCACGCCGGGCGTACAGTGCCAGTTCGTCGCGGCGTCTCAGCGCGTCTTGAATCAGGCTGGCCAGTTCCGGCGTTGCCGCTCGCCGGAGATGCATCGCGATTGTCGGATACTCCATGAAGGAGTTGTATTTCTGCTTCGTCCAGAACTTCTCGCCTGGCAGTGCGAGTGGTGCCTCGCGTACTACCAGCGTTCCCGCAACGCGATCTCCGAAGCGCTGCATCACCGGACTACTGAGTACGGAAGCTCCTCCAACCAGATAGGCGAATGGCAGCACATCAAAAACGCGCATCAAATTCCGCACCCACGCCTGTTCAACGCGTAACGGAAATCCGGTCTGGTCAATTACACGCAAATGGAAGAGGCGCTTCCCGACCGTCTGCCCGCCCCAAAAGCCTTCCAGCAAAGCACCATAGGCAAATCCAATCGCGAATTCCAGGAGCGTGGTCACCATGACTCCGAACCCAGGCGCCTTTGCGAATATCCAATAGACAAGCAATCCGATTCCGTTCACGGTCCCTAGCACGATGACCATGTCAAGCAATAAGGCGAAAAGCCGCGACGCGGGACCCGCCAGTGGCAACCGAAAAAGCACACCCTCCGGCGTCGCAATGGTCAGTTCGACGGATGTCGACGCGCGGACTGGCTGAGCCTCTATCATCGTGTCTCCACCGGAACACTGGACCGAGCGTCCACCCTGGTATCTCTTCGCCCGGTCAGCAACAAAAAGAGCGTGAGCAAGACGAGTTCTGCCACAGCAATACCAACTTTGAATCCGTAGGGCAGGACTGGCGCGTGATGCTGCGAGACGAAGGCTTCCATGATTCCGGCCCAAACAAGCATCATGGCAAGTCCGGCGACTAGTACCAACCACTCGCGCATCGTTTGGCGAACATCGCGATCCTCGCGCCGACGTAGCAGCAAGCGCGCCAAGTAAAATCCCGCTTGTCCGGCGATTAGGATCGACGGAATCTCAAAGACACCATGAGGTAACAGCCAAGCTGTTACGAACAGTCCGAAGCCCCGTTGTGTGTAATTAACTGCCACCGCCCCGAGCAGGACACCATTTTCGAACAGGAGGAGTGCGGTCCCAATGCCAAATGTCACGCCGAGCGCCGCTGCCAGCAACGCTACTTGAATGTTGTGCCGGATGAGTTGAGCCGAAAACGCCGCTTCAATCTGGGTGGACTCAAGGTGATGACCCTCCCCTTGCTCCTCCTCATGCACGCGCTGCTCCGGGTTGCGCAGGTAATCTGCCGGGAGGAGCACGTCTACCGATGCTGGATCGTAGTGAACTGCGAGTCCTCCCAGCGCGCAACCCAACACCGTGATCAAAACTGCCAATGCAAAATACCGCGACTGCCGCCGAAACGATTCCGGAAACGCGGTGAAGATCCTCAACCAACGGCGCGGCTGCCACAATTCGGAGCGCGTCGGTAGTGCGTAATAGAGTTCGGCGTAGGATCGCGCAACCAGGCGCTCCAGATATTGTCTGAGCTCGGGCGCTAATGCGCCGTGCGTGACTCGATTCAGGTCCGCAGCAGTTTGGCCATAAAGTTCCTGTAATTGTTCCGCTTCTGCAGGACTTAATCGCCGATCCGGCCTGCTTTCGAGTGCTCCCAGCAGTGACTCAAGGCTTCTCCACCGTGGCTGCGCCTGTGCCTGAAATCGCTCGAGATTTAGAATCACAGACGTTGCTCCCGTTTGCTTTGCAGATATCCCTCAACCGCCGTTCGCAAGAAAGTCTGCGCAGAAACGTACCTGAGTTGTACATCCAATTGGCGCACTTGCCGCGCCAACGCGCCGAGGCGTTGGTTTTCTTTTTCGCCAGCCAGTGCCGCATACACGTCCTGGTCCGTATGCAAATCCTCCACGGCCGAAAATGCCGGGCGCGCGTGCGTCGGCATGATGCTCGTCATCAAAAGAGCATGCCCCGACCGGATTAGCCCAATTCCACGGCGCAAGGAGTCTGACACTGAGCGCTCTGTTAAATCCGCAAGCATTAGCAGGTAGGCGCGCCTGCGCAGCCGTACTCGAATTTCACCGAACAGCACTTCGTAATCCGCGGTCGTCGGCAAAGGCTCTATATCCCGCAACCGCTCGCGAAATCGATGAAAATGGGAGCGTCCGCTTCCTGCTCGTAGCCAGGACTTCGGCTCATCCGCATAGGTCACCAACCCAAAGTCATCTCCAAGTTCAAGCGCAACGGTCGCACCTACAAGGGCGGTTTCTATAGCGAGATCCAGCAGCCGTCGCGGCCCACGTCTCCGTGATGCTTCACCGTCGAAATCCGCTCGTGGATCGAGCGCCAGCGCAGAGGCCCGCGATTGGTCGACAACAAAATACACTTCCTGCTTCTGCTCCCATTGAAAAAGTCGCGTGACCGGATTCGCGCGACGTGCCGTCGATTTCCATGCGATCTCGGAGTAGGTGTCGCCCGGTTGGTATTCGCGCAAACGCTCGAACTCGCGCCCGTGCCCCGTCCAGGGCGTCTGTTGAGACGCTACAAGCAAGCGGTAAACCGGGCTGCGCAGAAGCTCCTGCCGCCCGGATCGCAAATCTACCTCGATCCGCAAGGGTTCAGGGATGTCAAACCACTGCCGCAAACGCCAAAGTCGAAATCGCGATTGGCGTTCGACGCCGACGCGCGGCGCGGGCCATACTCCGCGACGAAGCAAGGTGACCCCCGGCATCCATGGCCATACTTGCAGTTGAGCACGGCTTGCCGGAGTTGCTCCTCCTTCGACCGGGCTGGACCACTCAAGCTGGAGCCACTGAGTCTCTTTTTCGACGCGATAGGCACCTTCGCTCTCGGGGGTAGTTGCCATGATCCCCGCCCGGACTTTCCGGGACCGACGCCGTTTCCCCGACCCCTTGAGTGCCAGCGGAATCTGAATGGTTTGCCCCTCCCTTCCCCCAAGCCCTTTTTCTGGAAGCTGCAGGAGCGGCGAATCTTCGTCGCGGATGATCCATAAGGAGATGGCGTCGTAACACGCAAGGAGTAACGCAAGCGCAGAGATCAGATCAAAAAACAGCCATCCGCGCGCGAGCCATGGCGCAACGCATGCCCCAAAAGCTAGTGCTCCGATTACCCAGGCCAGAGACACGTCCGGACTAAACCGCGATGCCGCTCGGCGAAGTGCAATCCTCTCCCCAGACTTTTTGCGTAAAAGCAAGTCGCGCCGGACCGCAGCTGTCGCTTCGACCTCGGAAACGATGGCCGCGCCCTGCGGGTTACCTTCCGCTTGCTTGATAGACTCTGTTCTCATGCCTACGCCCACTTCTCAACCGATGGCCACACAATTTGTATGCGGCTCATCGCGGCACTTCAACGGCTTCCAGCACCGCGTTGATCACCTCGCGAATTTCGACGCCTTCCATCTCGAAGTCCGGTCGCAGTAGCATGCGATGTTCCAGCACGGGTGTAGCCAGCGTTTTCACGTCCTCCGGCAATACAAAATCGCGTTCTTCGAGTGCCGCAAGCGCCCTCGATGCCGACAACAGCGCGAGTGTCGCCCGCGGTCCGGCGCCAACCCAAACTGCCGCGTGCTGCCGAGTCTGCCGGACCAAATTGACGATATAGCTGCTTACCGCCTCGCTCACGCGCACACGCTCAGTCGCTGCCCGCAATTGCTCGAGTTCGTCTGGTTGCAAAACCGGTCCACGCAGTTCTTCCGCCAGCCGGCGCTCCGGCGCTTCACCGCCTGCAACCAACCGAGCCAGTTCATTCTCTTCTTCCGCCGCGGGATAACCCATCCGGATTTTCACCAAGAAACGGTCCTTCTGGGCTTCCGGAAGTGGATAAGTCCCCTGATGCTCAATCGGATTCTGCGTTGCGAAGACGACAAATACGGGCGGCAATGCGCATGTACCGCGGTCAATCGTCACCTGCCGCTCTTGCATCGCTTCGAGCAATGCCGATTGTGTTTTCGCAGGCGCACGGTTGATTTCATCGGCCAGCAAGAAATTCGTGAAGATCGGGCCGCGTACCAGCCGGAACTCTTGTGTCTTCAGATCGAAGACACTCGTCCCAGTAATGTCGGCGGGCATCAAGTCCGGCGTGAATTGAATCCGCTGGAACTCGCCGGCAACGGCGCGCGCCAGCGTCTTCACTAGCAGCGTCTTGCCCACTCCGGGGACTCCTTCGATGAGTGCATGTCCACCAGCGAGCAATGTCACAAGCGCAAGATCGATAGCTTCGTTCTGGCCGACGATCACCCGGCTCAGCGCTTCTCGAACTCGACGCGCGCCGCTCGTGATTGTCGCCAACGTCCCTGGAGTTTCCGACTGCGCAGAACCTCCCCCTGCACCTGAACCGAGTAATTGTTCCTCGTTCATCTGATCCTTGCCTCCTCGGCGTCCTTCTTTATTGAACTTGTCGAATTCTTGAGCACATCTCGGTCGGATCGAGCCAGCCCCTTTGCCGAAGCGCGACGCTCCGAGATCAGCTCACTCAGGCCCCTGTATCCCGCTAGAGGAGGCTGTGCGAGCGCCGCGCGCAACCGTGGCGCCCAGTGTTGATCCGCGGAAATGAACTGAGCATCCTGCGGAGAGCGGCGGCGAAACTCCTCCCAGCACTCCGCGACAACCTGGTCCTTCGGAATACTCCGCTGCAGCAGTCGTGTTGCTGCGACTCCTGGGCCTTCGCCATGCCGGACAATTTGCGCTTCCGGATTGTGGGTCGGGCGTCTCACTAAATCACCGCTGATGCTCCAAAGCAGCACGAGCAAAGTGGCCCAGAACAGCAGGAGCGCCGCCTGCAACCGGAATCGGTGCACCAACCAAAGCACGCCTTCATCCTGTTGCAGCCCGTGCAGCGTTTCATCCACCCAAATCACCGGACGCCCGCCGGCGAGAAAATCCAAAAGGGCGGGATTCGGATGCGTCTTGATCGCTTCATTCAACAAGAACGATTGTTGACTCGCAGCAATCACTTCTCCCTGTCCGACCCGTCGCATTGCCATGTAAACGTGCATCTCTGGTTTGGACTGCTCATTTGCATTCCCTGCGCTCGTGTACAGGGCGGTCCAACCAGCATCAGTTTGTAGCCATGGCGCATCAGCGCCAAGATACATGTCCTCGCTCCCTGCAGGTATCACGCCGGGATCGGGAGAGATCCAGATTGGTCCAGATTCATGTGGAGTCTCATAAAATTTCCTTCCAACTTCCCAGCCTTGAGACTCAGACTTCAGTTTCCAGCTGGGAGCCACCAGCACGACACGGCCGCCGCGCGCAAGAAAACGTTCCACTCGTGTGCGAAACTTCTCGCCGATGCGAAGTTCCCCGGCTTCCATCTTCCAATCGGACGATGGGTGGCCGCCAATGAAGAATGCCGTCGTCCTCGACGCGTCCTGATCGGCAAGCGTGTCCTCATCCTGGCTGCGTGTCACCTGGTATCCGGCCCTGCGGTATGAATCGAACAGCAGACTGCTTCCGTATGGGTCCTCGCGCAGGCTGGACCCAATTTCGCTCGTATTCGATTGGTTCTGATGTGCCATCACTAAAAGCACCGCAAATGTAGCTGCGAAAATCACAGCTGCCAGCAGCGGCCCCCGCCAGTTGATCCTGACGCCTTCGCCTGGGCTTTTGTCAGACATGGCTCAGAAACTCCTGCTGCTCCTGGCGGTAAACCGCGACTGCTTGTGGCGTGAGTGCGTGAAGCCCGTACCACACTCGATCGAACTGCCGCAGGCTGCCGCGCAGTTTTTCGGGAATTTCTGTCCGTGCCTCCACGGACGTCTGCGGTCTTCGGCGCCAGCGCCGCGTAAACTCGTTCAGATATTCGCGATTCGTTCGATCGCGGCGGATCGCGAGCCATTCCCGCTGTGCCAATCCCGCCAGCAGAGCGAAGTACGCAGCACGGAGCGCGGACCGCAGGTCGCCTTCCTCCTGGAGTCGATACGCTATCGCGAACCACTCGTCTTCGGAACGCTCAGTCGCCGCTGCACTGTCACTCAGATCAAGCATTGGCGCAACGGTCACCGCAATGGACAGAGACGAAGTGTCTCTTCGCCGCCTCAACCAAATGAGTACTCCTCCCGCAGCGATAGTCACAATTGCGATGAGCGCCAGCCACATTCGCGGGTCTTTCAGTTGCCATTTGCCGCCTTGTCCGGTTCCAGCAGTCAGGGTCAACCCGCGGGGCCATAGTTTGCGAAGAAAATTCTCCAACCTATCCCAGGCATGGTCCAAACTGTGTCCGACTCTCTCCAGTAGCTTGTCAAACCAGTTGGGCGGACTCGGATGCTCGGCGTCGTGCCAGCGATAAATCGCGCGCTGGGACTCTTGATCCAGGGCTTGGCGCATTGTCTGAATCCGCGCCTCTCGACTGGAATCGGCTGCTCTCTCCGTTGTGCTGTGAGGCGGGTTCACTTGCGCCGCGCGTGCATTCGTCGTCAGAGCCATCCCAGCGAGGATCGTGCCTAGCGCGAACAACGCAACAATGAGAGCTCTACCCGTACGCGCGTTAGAAGAAATCATCTGCGCTTTCTTCTGTTGCTCACGTGGCAGGTTTGCCAGTAGCCCGCGAAGATCGTCTCCTTCACGCCTCGACCGCAAATGCTGGTAAACAACGACAAACGTGCATTTCACAATGGGGTCCAGCGCCAACCAGGCGCCCCCAAACAATGAAAGCCAGAACGCCGAACTCTGGACCAGCGCTTCGATTCCCATCTGTGTCGACAGCAGCGAGTTGACTCCGAAAACAGAGTGCAGTAGTTGCGGAACAGCCATGGCCAGGATCAAGCCATTGAGCCACACGGCACCCCAAAGCGGAAAGAGGATGAGAAAAAGAAGCACGCCTCCTCCGAACCACTGACCTCCAAGTGCCAGGCAGCCAGTGAAAGAATGCCTTTCGTTCGCATCCTCTTGTGCTTCCAGGCTGGCGAATTGACTGGCGCTGTAAAACCACGACGCTCCGGCAATAGATGGCAGCGTGCTCAATGCGCCGATAGTCAGCATGGCCTTCCACGCAAGCAGTCGTCCCAGAGTGCCTGCTTTCACGACTCTGCCCAAAGCTTTCGATGTCTGCGTACCAAATGCGCGCTCACGAACCTGTTGCATGTAGCTGCCGACCATCAGCACGCGTAAAAGATAGCCGGCTCCTAGTATTGCCGCCTCGATCAACAGTGCTCCATCAGAAATTCGAATCTGGCCGTTGATGACCCACATCGGAATGAAGCAAGCAATGAGCGGTGCCGCGCCGGTGTAATACCGCCATCCGTCCTGCGAAAACGTTGACCGAAAGAGTGCGAATCCGCGCTCCAGCGCTTCCAACGAACTGAGCCGGCTGCTGCGAGCCCGCGCCGGTGGCAGGCTTACATGCTGAGAGGGTGCCAGAGCAGCTTGACTCATAGGTCTACTTGCGCAGCTGCTCTTCGACAACCTTGCCGAAGTTCAGATGCTGTTTCGGAGTATTCATTCGCCAACGGAGCAGAACGAAGAAAAGCCCCATCACAGACGCAAGTGCGGTAACTCCAGCAAGCACCTGCCGGATGCGCCCAGTCATTGACAACTTTTGCGCGCTCGGACGCGCTAGCCGGCGCAAACACGGTGGGCAGGCCAGCATTCCCTCTTCGTCAGTGACGCACTCGCGGCAAAACGTTCCACCGCAACGTGGGCATCTCCCGGCCGCTTCACGAAGGGGATGAAACAGGCAACGAGCATGGCGCAACCCCGTCGCGGGGGGACTGTGTAGGAACTCGGCTGGTTTCTCAGGAGCCATTCGTCTGTGTGACAGGCGCGACCGATTCGGTCACAGCTGCTTTGGATTTCTCTTGAACGCTGGGTTCTCTGAACGACGGCGCGCTGGTTGAAGCGCTCGGTTGTTCCATGACACCGCGATTTGCGCGTACCGCCGCATCGATCTTCGCAAGTATTTTCTGTGCGCGGCGCGTTCGACCCACAAGGGGCAGATCAACGGTTGCCCCCGTAGTTCGAATGCTCGACTTCGCCGTCGGACCCAGCGCCAGTTCCAACGCAAGCCATGCAAGAGCGATACCGACGAAAACTTCACCGGCGGTCGAATCCACCCAAACCCAGAGACTAACTCCTATAGCGGCAAGCACCGCTGCCGGAACGATCAGCCGCCATCTCCACGAGCGGCTCGGCCAAACCATAACGTATTCCAAGTCGTGCAGATAAAAGCGCCGGTACTCGACCGTGTACATGATCTGTTTCGCGGCGAGCAGACAGTCCTCGCTCAGATACCATCTCGTGCCGCCCATCAGGCCGCCAACGCGCGATATCTTGCGGAATGCACTTCTCAAATCAGTGCCTCGTTGCCCGGGTTGCTAATAATGAGAAGCCGATTAATAAAGGAGCCCAGAGAAGTCCCGCGTAAGCTACCCAGAAACGCCATCCGGACCGTGGGATCAAGTAAGACCGCGGCGCCTTCCGAAACTTGATGTGCAAAGTGATCACGCTCGGAAGCGCGGCCACGAGCGTCGGCCAAAAGATAATCCAGACCCATCCCACCATCAGTGCGATGGAATCGTAGAGCACATCCCGGTGGCGCCATTCCGCCTTGCTCGCGCCCTCACCTGCGTCAGAGCGCCCGCGCTCAAAGCATGCCGGGCAAACATGCTCCGCTCCCAATTGCAGATCACAAAGCGCACATACGAATCGCCCGCACCGTTGGCAGCAAGCCTGAAACGCCTTGTCCGGATGAAAGAAACATGTCGCTTGGTCCGAAAGCGCGACGGCAGCCTTGGTGTTTTGACGGATCACGGGCCACCGGCAAGCTTGCAGCCGATTCGCGCACGAGGGGCAGGATTGCCATCCTGTCTCAATCGGCACAACGTTCCCGCCACAATTTGGACAGGGAACCGCCCCGGCTTCACTACGCGATGACGCAGGATCATCTCGTAGAGAAGGGCTTGTCAGGCTGGAACCGCTAGCAAAGGGATTGATACTAAGGTTCACGCCCCGCCTTATTTGTAGATCACCCTCGTATCACACACCCGGTCATGCAACGCACGCTTCTCGACGTCCACTCCCAGCATGATTGAGCTGATTAGCATCAGAACGAAATTCAGGTAGGGGATGCCGCTGGTAACGATATTCCACATAAAGAAGCGCCCAAAGCAGACGCCCCAGCTCAGGCCGCGCCCATCCGGTCGGACAACCTTCAGCCCGCATGCTATCTTCCCGACTGTTCCACTGCGGTACTTCAGCATCAGAACCTCGTAGCAGCCTCCCAAAACGAAAGTAAGAAGAAAGAAGCCAAGAAAGCCGAAGATTGCAAATGCAGGGTCGGGTGGGGTGGGCGGTTTTCCCGGGTGACTTGCCACGCGTGCAAAATTTGGCATGAAAAAAAATGCGAAGATTATGAAGAAGGGCACCGCAAAAACAAGGCCATCGATCATTCGCGCGCCGAACCGGATCCAGAATCCGGCATACCGTGCGGAAATGCCTGCGGCCGGGCTAGCCATCACACGGCTGAGAAAAGCTGGCTTGCACTCAGCGCACACCCAGTTTCCAGCAATCTGCACCAGGTCCGACTGCGTGAACTCCCGCCCGCATTGGGAACACCACACGGTTGTTTGGACCGGTGCTTCTGGGCTCATATGCCTGTCCTCGCTGGTCTGAAAACTCGCACTTAGCCTAGCCTAAGCAGTTCACCTCGCCAAGTACTATCTCAGCCCCGAAGTCCATGACCTCACGGCGCTAGAAAACTAGCGATGCGGGCGCGCCGGGGTCTCGACAAGGTCGCTGTTTATGAGGCCAGCAGTAGGTTATGGCCTAAGAGAACGGTCGGCTCTAGCAGACGACTTTCGACCTAGGCCTTGTTGACCAGGCGCAATGAGCGGAGCGGCGGCAGGGGCCGCGCAGCGCGTTGCAGGAGCATCACTGAACTCTGCAAATACATGGAACTCAACCGCTCTGGCTGCCATATGTTTGAGGCGCTCATTATTAGGGTCGTCGGAAGTTGTTTCTCATCGAGTGAGTTGGCGATTTGGCGCTCCTCACACAGGTGTCAGGATTCAGCGACCAGGGAACAGAAATCTGGCTTGCGAGAATACCAATTGACATTCGATGAAAATCCACTACCATATGGTTGTGGATCGCCTGGACACAACATTCACGGCTTTGTCTGATCCAACCCGGCGGGCGATGATCGAGCGGCTCTCCCGCGGGCCTGCCTCTGTGCACGGCTTGACAGAACCGTTTGCACTCTCGCAGCAGATGATTTCAAAACATATTGCCTACCTGGTGCGAGCGCGGATTGTGATCAAGACGAAGCGTGGGCGAGAGAGTATCTGCAGGCTTAGGCCAGAGTCGATCAAGGCAGTCAGCGACTGGGCGTTTAGCTATCGCAAATTCTGGGAAGAGAGTTTCGACAAACTGGATGCAGTGGTAAAGCAAATGAAGAAAGAGGAGGCCAGAGATGACAAAAAACACGGCGAGTGAGACGGAGCGGATGGTTCTCACCAGAGTTTTTGATGCCCCACGCGAATTGGTTTGGAAGGCGTGGACAGACCCGAAGTACGTGATGCAGTGGTGGGGGCCGAAGGGCTTTACTGTGTCCGGTTGCCAGATGGATTTTCGCGTTGGTGGGAAATTGCTCTGCTGCACGAAGACACCGGATGGGCAGGAGTTCTGGAATGCAGTGGAATATCACGAGATTGTTCCGCACGAGAAGATCGTTTCCTTGATGTACTTTTCGGACTCGAAGGGAAACAAGATTGATCCTGCGGAGCTAGGAATCGAACATGAGGCCGTAGAGGGTGCGTACGACGTGACTATCTTTGAGGATCTGGGAAACGGCCAGACGAAACTCACCTTCATCGGAAATGAACCCATGGAGAGCGCGAAAAATAGCGGTCAATTCGAGGGCTGGATCGAGATACTCGATAAACTCACTGCTGTTATTGCGGGACTGACGCACGCAAAATAAGAACCGGCAGCTTGGATGATCGGGATGCGCGAGCAACTGAACATAAAGCAGAGGCAAGCGCAACCGAACATGCAGAGCTTGGCCACTGTTAGGAGAAGAGTATGCGAAATAACATTCTCACACTCATCGCTGTGCTGCTGTTGAGTCTCGCGGGCACCGAAGTGAGCGCATCAGGAGTTCCTATGAACGCAGAAATTCAAACAGGATACGCACCAATTCATGGCATGCAGATGTACTACGAGGTTCATGGCCAGGGAAAGCCGATGGTGCTGCTCCACGGCGGAATCACCGCTTTCGAAGGCTGGGGCACTAACATCGATGCTCTGGCGAAGTCGCGTCAGGTGATTGCGGTACATCTGCAAGGACATGGAAACACCGCCGACATTGATCGTCCTTACCGCATTGAAGCATTGGCCGATGATGTAGCCGCGCTCGTCGAGTACCTGAAGCTGGGGAAAATTGACGTGGCCGGCTATTCCTTTGGTGGATGTGTCGCTCTGCAAACTGCGATACGACATCCCGAAGTCGTCGATCGCCTGGTGGTGATTTCCTCTGCAATGGCCCAAAACGGATTCTATCCGGAAGGGCTTGCCGCATTCGCACAGATGAGCAAGAACGCACCGATGCTTGCAGACAGCGTAAAGAAGTCCCCACTTGCGACCATGTACCCGAAGACGGACTGGGAAACGTCGTTCAGAAAGATGGGCGAACTGGCAAGCACGCCATATGACTGGTCAGCGCAGGTCAAGACTATCAAGGAACCGACACTCTTGGTCTTTGCCGATGCAGATGCCTTTCGCGCCGAGCATATCGTTGAATTCTATAAGGCTCTCGGTGGCGCACAACGGGACGCAGGACTAGACGGATCGATGAGGTCGACGGCACAGTTGGCCATCCTTCCCGGCACGACTCACTACAACATCATTGCGAGCCCGTCGTTGGCGGTCGTAATCGGTGAGTTCCTGGGGCGATAGCCCGATTCGTCGCGCGGGCAACGCCGTGCACTGTTTATCGGCTCATTCCAACTGCATTGGCAATCGACGTAACTTGTTCGGCGTCCAAGACAGCAGTTTTCGACGTTTCGATGGCGAGCGAAGGTGTCGAATCTTAACGGATCGGGCAGCACTGCGGTAGCACCGAAGCAAAAGACCGGTTCAGTGCGGAACCGCAACTTGCGGGAAGGTGCATGAATACTGTGAGCGACCCGAGACATAGGTAACAGATCGTACCGGACACATAGGTTACACTTTCTCCCCTTTCGGGGAGGAAAGTGGATGCCGTGGAAGGAGTGTTCGGTTATGGATGAGAGAGTTAAGTTCGTAG